>Ga0208586_1000178_pt1 | contig 25369 bp, 21 predicted proteins | sample NGESurshal072012_6_FD_184471 | JGI IMG/M metagenome (GOLD analysis project Ga0208586, IMG submission 184471) | Arctic peat soil microbial communities from Barrow, Alaska - NGEE Surface sample 53-3 shallow-072012 (SPAdes) | ecosystem: Environmental > Terrestrial > Soil > Wetlands > Peat ... | reverse complement strand
GATATTGCAGCGTATGCCGGGTGAGCGTACAAGCCCTTGAGGGTATCGTCGAAGCGGATGACTCAGCCAGGGGCTATCGCATCCTCTGCCCTGAGCACATGCCCGTCGGGGCTCTCGATCCGCTCCCTCCGCCTGAAGCCTCCAAGCTCCCGTCGATCCACCTCAACGAAGAGCGTTACGAGCGGTAGCTGCCTGACCTCGCTCTCGGCGAGCTCAGAGTCGCGTCCGGTAGCCCCAGTGTGCCACCGGCACGGTTATAACGAATCGAGCGGCAGAATTGTAAGGCCTGAAACGGCAGATTTGCAAGCCACTGGCTCGCCCGCGCAAGGCTACTAAACGGTAGATCCAGGTTCGACTTCTGACGGGGGCGCCTGAGGGGGCCGATTCAGCGTGCAGACTGTGCGGCGGACCGCCCTACAGCCTCTGGTGGCTGAGAAGCGAGCCGACTCTGCAAATCGCGGTCACCCTTGATCCATAACGCTTTGATGCGCGGTTGATGACTGTGTAGATGGTTGGTGTGACTCTCACGAGCTACACTTAGGTTGTGCCGAGCAAGTACCATCGCATCGCCGTGACTGCGGACCCGGAGTTGGGGGTCGCGCTTGAGCGTGTCCGTGCGGTGACGGGCACGCGTGAGGGCAACGCCACGCTGGTGCGGAGGCTGGCTGTGGCTGGCGCGGAGGTTGAGTTGAGGGCCGGGCGCGGTCGTCGCGAGGCCGCGGAGGCCTGGTTTGCCGCGATGGACAGGAGCGGCTCCGACATCGATCTCGCGGAGATCGATCGAGTCAATCTGCCTCCGAGCGGCGTGTGAGCACAGAAGTATGGGACGGTAGGGGTGCGGTGCTCGCCGATACGTCGGCGTGGATGCAGGCGCGTCGTATCCCAGAGGCACGCGAACGACTGCTCGCCGCGATCGAGCGCGGCGATATCGCCTGGTGCTGGCCCGTCCGCTATGAGCTGAGCTTCGAGGCGCCTGATCCAGAAGGGATGGCGGGTGTCGATGGAACGCTCGACGGCCTCCGTGAGGTAGCGATCGACCGTGCAGTCCAGAGATCCGTGCTTGCGACTATGCGGGAACTGGCCGATGGTGGCTCCCACGGCGCTCATCGCGTACCGCTAACGGATCTCACGGTGGCCGTGGCAGCTCAGGCAGCCGGTTTGGACGTGCTCCACTACGGCCATCACTTCAGCCGCCTCGGAGATCTACTCGGGGTCCGTACCCTCTGGATCGCCGACCCATCCGTCTGAGTATCCGCGTTTGGGCGCCGGCTCGACCCCGAGTGCCTACCCTAACCGCCTATAGAGACGGCCTTTCGTCCCTCTCCCTTCGCCAATCTCCTATGCGGTAGATCGAGGTCCCACCCCGCTCCGAGCGAGGCATGGGCTTGCGGGACACGTATGTGGTATTTTAGCCACAGTGACTCGCCTAACGCGAATGTTCCCCTGTCGCGCAAACCTGCAGAACTCCACGCCTTTTGGCAACACATCGTGGACAGGAAGGCAGAATATCCCGCTATTTGGACAAAAATTTGCCGAACTATCGGAACACATGGAGAGGCGTTCCGCTAGATTGAGCTGAACAGCTCGTACAAACACATACGGAAGGGGCCCGCCCGGGAGAGAAGCGGAGCGGACCCCTTCCTGCTACAGCGGAGCTAGGTCTCCTCGCCCCTACCCGGGGGCTGGAGCCCGCCGCTCCTCCTTCGAGTCCGAAATCACCTGCGACTCGAAGTGAATGGCACACTACTGATTATTGGGGCCTAGGGGACCGGTATGGTGCAGAAACGGCCGCATTATGCGGGAAAAACGAAGCCCCTTTAGTAGCCCTATTCTATTATAGGAAATAATCGTACTTTGCAATCAGTTCGAATTTGTGGGCCTTGTAAGTAAATGGACGACATGTCTGTCTAATCACAGATCCTTCACTCCGAATCATTTGCCGGCAGGGATCTTGGTGTCGCTTACGCATCTTGAGTTGAACGGAGGCAGGGCACGCTGGTAAGTGCGGCTGTGTGGCTACCGTCGAGGAACGCGAAGCTCGCGCTGAACGCGAAACCGCCGCGGGGGCACCTGCGGGGCAGAAGGATTCCCCTGGGCTTGTAGCCGACGCGTTTACCGTGGATGTCTTCGTAGTAGGTGAGGCCGAGCGGGCCGAGCGTTTGCGCGTAGGTGCACGACGGCGACATCGGGCCCGCCGGGCATGTCGAGTTCGGTCAGCGGCGGCGGAACGCGACCGCTGGACGCGGTGATCTGGGCGTTGAACTCGAGCGTGGTGCTTTCGCCCAGCTGGTAGGGGATGAACGAGACGTGAAGTTTTGCTGAGGGTGCGGCATGGGCGACTCCTGGCAGGCAGGCACAGAGTGCGATTGCGGCGAGGATCAGGCGTGCTCGTGCATGGTGACCGGGCGTCGTCCTCAATAGGAGAGTTTGCCGGTTGTCTGGACGATCACGGCGTCTGTGCGGCGATCGAACACGCCGTAGAGCCCCGCGTGGCAGCGTTGGGGGCCGACTTTATTTATAGGTACAGGCAATATGGCCAAGGTAAAGCGGTGCACCGATGGTGCTTGAGTCCATTTATGCTTGGGTTGGCCTCCCTGGGATGGGGTATGGGGATTCTGGCCGTTGGGGGGGCCAGTAAGGCTTCAGGGATGGCCATTATGGCCGTAATCGTTATTACGCTTGTTCCGGTTCTGTTGGGTATCGATTGGTGTGTGAGGAGGATCAAAGGGGAGCGCCGGCGACTGGCAGGCAAAAAGTGAGATAATGAGAAGGCTTGCACACGTGGTGGGGAATGCTGCGGGGCCGTTGTCGATGATGGCGAGCCGAAAAGCGTCGGTTTTCAGCGATCTCGGTTTTGGTGGGACTCCACGTAGGTAGACCGTTGTGTCTGCGGTGTGTTAAATAATATGCCTATGATAAGAGATGGTTGGATTAGACATTTGGACGTTCGCCATCCGCGGCGTCAAGGTGTATATTGGTTGTGGCTTGTGTGAGTGTAACTCTCGCTGCGTGCTTTGGCTATAAAGCTGATTAGGTCGGTAGTGAAGCTGAGAGTATGATTGTTTGGCCATGGGTGATATGGACCCGTATAAAGAAGTGACTCCTATGCGCGACGCGCATTTTCCGAGGCATCTGACCGGACCCGTTCATTGGTCCAGGTGATCTTGATCTGGACCACCTACAGTGACCCCGTCACGATTGAGACGCCTGCGGACCTCCGGTAGCCGCTCCCGTGGCGACTCGCCTCTCCAGCCACTCCACGAACTCCGCGGCCGGCAGTGGACGCGAGATGAAATAGCCCTGGCCGATCGTGCAGCCGATCTGCAGCAGTCGCTCGGCCACGGCGCCCGTCTCGATCCCCTCGGCCACGACGCGTAGGTCGAGGTGGCGAGCCAGGTCGATCGTGGTTCGCGCGATCGCTTCATCTCGCGGAGACTCGCATATGTGTGTGATCAACGAGCGGTCGATCTTTACCTCGGTGGCCGGCAAGCGCGTGAGATAAGCGATCGAGGCGTGTCCGCTGCCGAAGTCGTCGATCGATATCCCCACACCCAGTGCGCGAAGCGCGTCCAGTACTCCGAGCGCTCGATCCACGTCGGCCATTGCCGCGCTCTCGGTGACCTCAACGGTGAGAGCGCTGCCAGGAGTCTGGTAGGTCTCCAGTAGCGATTCGATGTGTGCGGTGAGCGTTGAATCGTGCAGATTGCAGGCCGACAGGTTCACAGACACGCCAAGATCGATGCCGGCTTCGCGCCACTCGGTGAGCTGGATCAAGGCTTGCTCGATCACATACCGCGTGACGTCATCGATCAGCGCCGTCTGCTCGATCACGGGCATGAACTCGAGCGGCGCGAGCATTCCTCTCTGGGGATGCTGCCAGCGCAACAGTGCCTCCACGCTGCTCGTATGCCCGGTCGAGAGCTCCACCTTGGGCTGGTAGAACAGCACGAACTCTTTCCGTTCCAAGGCGGGGCGCACCTGGCCCAGCAACTTCAGGCGTGCAGTATCGAAATGCTCGTGCTCGCTGCGGTACACCTCGACCACACTGCGATAGGAGCGGGCGTGAGCTAGTGCCATGTCGGCGCGTCGTATGAGTGCCTCCGCGTCGCTCGCGTGGTCCGGTGCAAGCGCAATGCCAATGCTTGCCTCGACGTTCACTGCGACCCCGTCCAGGGTCACGGGAGCCTCCAGTGTCGAACGGACCCGAGCGGCGGTCCTCAGCGCATCGGCCTGGCCTTCGGCGCGCTGTTGGAAGATCGCGTACTCGTCGTTGCCCAAGCGAGCCGGCGCGTGCTCACCGTCGAGGTTTGAGCGCAGGCGCCGAGCGACCTCGATCAAGACCGCGTCGCCGGCTCCATGGCCGAGTGTGTCGTTGATCTGCTTGAAGCCGTTCAAGTCAAGGAGCAGCACCGCCACCTCCTCACCCCGCGTCCGCGCTTCGGACAGCGTCTCGGCCAAGCGCTCGGAGAAGAGCGTGCGATTGGGAAGACCCGTCAACTGGTCATAGCGAGCCAGCCGATCGTTCTCCTGCGCCTGTCTACTCAGCCGTTTTGACGCAGACGCCACGATCCTGAACAGGATCCCCCACAACAGCGCCAGTCCGAGTGCCACCAGCAGGGCGATCGTGCGCTCGTCGCCACCGATCGCGGCCGCGATCGGGGCATAGCTGAGGTAGATCTCGAACGCTCCCGCCGGTTGTTCGGAGGCGGTGAAGCGCAACGGCACATACACCTCCACCAGTCTCCCCAAGCCGACCTCGCTGGCCGTCTCGGAGCCGTGCGTGGGAGTCACCACTGTGGCTGCGTCTGGGCGCCCGTGCAGAGCGCTCTCCAGATCGTCGCTCTCCCCGGGACGCTTGCCGATCAGCGAGTGGTCGTCCGAGTAGACGATCAGGCCTTTGTTGTTCCAGATCTTGATGCGCGCCAGGTCGCGCGTTACCGAACGGGCTTTCAGCTGCTCGTCCAATGCCTTGACGCCACCTGCGCTCAGGCCATGCTCCAACTCGTATTGGGAAATCCTCGGCTGAACGCCCAGCCGGGCCACGAGGCTTGCCGACTGGCTCGCGTCGGCCAAGGTGCGATCGACGATCTGCCCCCGCAGCACCCACGCCAGCACGAATCCGAGCGCCATGACCGGGATCAGACTGAGCAGCGCCACCTGACCGGTGAGGCTGACCCGTGCTCTCCTGGGGCGCATATTCCGGCTATCGGCAGAAGGGATCGGTTGGCTCAATAGTTGACGGCAGACTGTCAACGCTTGAACAGGCTCTCAGTGGTGCAAAAAGGGCGGCGACGGTGCGGAAAGGGGGCGACAACGATTCACAGCTAATCCTCAGCACTCCAGCTCGCTCACCCAACCAGCGAAACGTGGTCCCGCCCGGCGTCCTTGGCCGTGTAAAGCGCGGCGTCCACCTTGATCATCAAGCCCTCCGCGGATTCGCCGGCCTTGCGCACGACGATCCCCGCCGAACAGGTCTGGGCGTAAGGTACGCGTCGCCGCAAGCGCTCCACGACGGCGACCGCATCTTCGGTTGCGGTGCAACTGGGCAGCAAAAGAGCGAACTCCTCGCCCCCGATGCGGGCCAAGGAGTCGCCGGCGCGCAGCTCCTCGCGCCACGCCGCCGCAGTCTCCTTGAGCAGCCGGTCGCCTGCCGGGTGCCCGTGGGTGTCGTTGAAGTCCTTGAAGTTGTCGAAGTCGAGCATCGCCAGCACGAAGCGGTCGTCTGTGAGTAGTGCTTGACCGAGGCTTGTCTCCCAAGCTCTGCGGTTGGGCAGTCCCGTCAAGGCGTCGGTACTCGCCATGTCGGTCAACTCCAGGAGCAAGTCCGCATTCTCGCGGTGCGCCTCCTCGCTTGCTTCCGAGCGCACCTCGGCGACCAGCCACTGGGTTGTGAAGCCGATGATCGAGCTGACCGCCAAGAACAGCACGCTGGCTCGGTACTGGTTCGACGGGTAGGCCGCGCCTCCGATCAACAGTGGAGGGGCGAGGAAGAACACGGCCACGCCCGCGCTCACCACGCACAGTTCACGCCTGTTCCCATGCAGCGCAGTCCAGAACACCGGCAGCAGGGCCACGACGGCCACCCCGGCGTTGGCTCCGCCGGCCGAGCTGCGCAGAAACGCTACGCCGATCAGGAAGACCAAGGATGGAAAGACCTCTCTGGCCCGGCCGAGCGCGCCCTGCCACGGCGTGAGACGGATCAGGCCGGCCAGCACACCGAGCCCGAGGGCGACCAGGTATTGGCCCCAGTCGACGGTCGCTCCCACCGGCGCGAGGACGGCCGCAAGCGCCGCAGCGGCAGCGAAGGGCGCCAGATTCTGGGCCACCCTCTCAGTCGGCGCATCGAACTCACGCACGTCTCTCTCGTCTCGCATAATTGAGTACTCGGCATATTTCGAGCGCTGCTTGATCGCAGCGAACGTGATGTCTGTGCGGTCGCGAGCCGTCAGTGCCTTGGACGAGTCGAGAGCGACGAGCCAAAGCCCTTAGGCTGGGGTTAAGCGCGGTGCGGGATGCTGCCGATGAAGCCTCGCGCCGGCGTGTACGCGCACGAGGCCACACGGATTCGTTGCGTCCCCACCCCCAAAGTTTCAAGCGCCACCCAGATCGATGAGGATATTTGTGAGCTCGAGGAGGATCGCCCCGTCGCTGGGGGTGCTGCTGTGCGCCGCAGCCCTCGTATCTGGTGCCTCCGCGAAGGCGCCCCACCCCAAGCACCTTGCGCCCCTCGCCTACGCGGCGACCCGTCCCGCGATCGGCGCCCACGCCGTGCCCCGCGCGCATGCCGCGCCCCGCACCCGCGCCGCCACTGCGCCCCGCGCCCATGCCTCGATCATCGGCGGGACCGCGGCCCAGCTGGGCTCCTTTCCTTCGCTTGCCTACGTGATCGACATCCAAGGTTCCTATGCCTATCAATGCAGCGCCACCGTGGTGGCCCCCAGCTTGGTCTTGACCGCCGGGCACTGCGCCGAGAACACGAAGACGGGCGTGCGCTTCAAGCCCTCCGGCTTCCGGATCGTCACCGGCGCAGTCGATCCGCTTACGCCCGGAGCGACGGTCTCCAGGGTGCTCGGAGTGATCGTCTATCCCGGTTTCGCTCGTAAGCTCGACGAGGGAGACGCCGCGCTCCTTGTGCTCGCCAACCCGGTTGCGGCTCCCCCGGTCGCGCTTGCCACCGCGTCGGAGACAAGGCGGCTGAAAGCCGGCTCGCAGGCGACGATGGCCGGCTGGGGGCTCACCTCATTTGCGCAAAGGCTTCCGACCGAAACGCTGCAATCGGCGGACACCGTCGTGCAGGGGCGCAGCTGGTGCGCACTCAACGCCCCACCCTTCTCGGCCAAGGGCGAGATCTGCGGGATCGCGCCGCCCAGCTACGCCACGGGAGCGTGCTCGGGTGACAGTGGCGGCCCGCTCCTGGCGCAACCGCCCGGTGGGGGCGCACAGATTCAGATCGGGATCGCCGTGCACGTCTATGGACAGTGCTCCACCCATCGCCCGTCCGTGTTCGTAAAGGTCAGCGCGATTGCATCCTGGATCCACACATGGATTGTCGCCTACCGCTCCTCGCCTGTCTCGCCCACTCCCGCGCCCTCGCCGCCGCCAACCCCCACCTCGCCGGTGCCGCTGTCCTGAAGATCGCCTGCCCCTCGCGATGGGGGGCCCGGGCCGCGCTCGTCCTCTCCATCGCTCGTCTCTGCGCGCTCGCCCCCTCCACGCTCGCCCGCCCCCCACGAGGGGGGGTCCCCTCCACGCTCCTCCTCTTCATACAGCGACTCGCAGGCCAGCTCCTGTCCTTTGCCGCTCCACAGCTTGACTTCGAGCAGGTCATGGCGGTAGTCATCGGGCGCGATCAGGGTGAAGCGTTGCTCGATCAGCTCACACTGATCGACGGTCGCGCGTCCCAGCTCGGCGGTCACGATTCGGCCGGACCCCACAAGCGGTCGTCCCCACACAAGCGTCATCGCGGCAACTGCGCCGGCCGACCCATGCCAGGCGCCGATCACCTCGTCGCACACGTCCAACTTCCAGTCCGGGTTGCGCTCAGCGGTCTCCTCGGTGAAGTCGCCGTGGGCGGACAGCTCGACCGGCTCTCCCTCGCCTGTGGCGCACACGAAGCGCACGTAGCCGAACAGCTCGAACCCCTCCGAGGTGATCGAAGTCGCGGGCACGTAGCGGCGCCCGTGCCAGGTCCGGTCCGGATACCACACGATCGGCCCCGGCTCGCCGAGATCGCGGCCGTCAGTGTCGAGCTGTGCCCAAGCTCCCCGCAGCTCCTCGGTAAGGCGCTCGGCCCAACGTCCATAGGGCAACCCCTCCTGGGGAGGCTCCGCGGCGAAGCTGGGGACCATTCTTTCGACGGGTGGCACTGCGTCAGAGCCTATCCGGCCTACGCCTCTCGCAAGACCGCGGCGGCGTGCTCGGGGGCCACGATGTTGAGGTTCAGGCCCGTGGACAGCTCCAGCCCCGCAAGATGGGTCAGGCGCGGCGCGATGTCGATCCGCCAGCAGAAGTGCTCGGCCCCACGCGGCGCCGTCCGCACCCACATGTTCAGAGGAGGGCTCGACCCGAAGTGGCGCGCCAAGCGCTGCAGCCCGTCGTACAGCAAGGTCGAGCCCAGGGGCCCGTCGTCCTCGAAGCGCATCCTTGGCACGCGCGGTGCGAGCATCAACTGGAACGGCAAACGTGAGCCATAGGGAGCCATCAAGACCGCCTCCTCGTCGATCGCCACGATCCGCTCGCCCCTGCGTACCTCTTCGGCGACCAGGTCCTCCAGCAGGCCCCGCCCCATCGTGCGCGTCGCGTAGGCGCCACAGCGCTCGCGCTCGCGCGCGACCTCGCCCGGCACGAAGTCCAAGGCGTAGAGTTGAGAGTGGGTGTGCTCCAAGGAAGCTCCCGCCTCGCGCCGCTCGTTGACGATCAACTGCGCGTAGGCGCAGTCTGCATGGGCTTTCATCCGCTCGCGCCACACCTCCATGGCTGCGGTCAAGCGCTCCACCGGCAGCTCTGCAAGCGAGAGCACCGACTCGGGAGCGTTCACGATCACCTCGTGCGCGCCCTCGGCGGCCATCGCGCAGAACAAGTCCGGCACAGCATCGCGCGCCGGCTGGGGGGAGTCCTGCGCCAGCGCCGGATACAGGTTCGGCACGACTCGCACGCTCCAGCCGGGCGAATCGGCCTTCCCGTCGCCTGGACGTACGGCATACAGCTCGGGCGGGGTACGGTCCTCGTGGCCCTCGGCGAACGGGTCGCGCTCCACATCGATCGCGGCAGGCGCTGGACAAGTGGGCTCCCCGCCGGGACGCACCGAGCGCTCACCGGCGACGATCACCTTGTGTCCGCTGAGCGGATCGACTCTGACTTCAGGCATAAGGCGGTCTACGGTACGTGCTCGACGAGCTCCATGACTCTCACAGGCACGATCATTCCCCAAGCGCGTACCGCTTGACCTCTTCCCTCAACTTGTTGGCGCTCGGGATCTGCCCCTGGTAGATAAACGGCTGTCCGTGCAGGGGCATGAACACGGTCACAGGAATGAAGGAGGAGTCGGTGACTTGGACGCCGAGATGTCCGCTCGGGTCGTAATAGCTGGGATAGCTGACCGGGAAGCTCTCCAAGAAAGCACGCGCATCGGCGCGTTTGGGGTCTTCGGAGTCGATTCCCATGAACGCCACGCGGCGCCCGTATTCGGCGGATACGCGCTGGAAGGCACCGAACTCTTCTTTGCAGGGGACACACCAAGAGGCCCACTTGTTGATCACGGCCGGATAGCCCTTCAACGTGGCCAGCCGCGCTTTCAAGGCGCTTGCCCCGCCGTCGAGCAGCGCGCCTCCCTGCACGTGCAGGGCCGCAAGCGGCGGCGGCGAGTTTGCCAGTAGCGCTCCGGCCTGGGCCGCCGTCAGGCGCGTGGTGGGACTCCCGCCGGAGGAGCCGTGCGGCAGCTCGGCGATGCCGATCGCGATCAGGACAAGCGCCGCCAAGCAGACGAAGGTCACGATCGTGCGGCGCCGACTCATGCGGGCAAGGGTGCCAGATCGGGAGGGCAATGCAGGCGCTTCGCCGGCCATTTGGGCGAACCAAGCCCGCGCTCTTCAATTTGGCCGGGTGGTGTTGTATCCTGAGCGCAACGGGAAGAAGTAGGGATCAGCCCGTCCGGGTGTCCCAAACCTTCTCCGAGCCTCACCGGCGCGAGCGCCGGTTTCGAGTCACCCGGAACCCTTCCGGGGCGGCTCCATCTCGAAGCCCCAGAGCCTCTTATGGCCGAGTCAACCGAAGTGGCCCGTGCGGCCGCGTCCATTCCCAGTTCCGCCGATATCAAGCGCGCGGAGAAGTTCGTGCGCGAGCGTTTCGTGCACGAGGGCGAGGATCCTGCCGTGGCCTTGGCCTCTGGATCGCCCCGCAGGCGGGCGCTCGACCAGGCCCTCGAGGAGCTGAAGGAGGGCGCCAAGCACCCCTCGACCGCCTGGCGCCGCGACTTCTCGCTACTGCTCGGCCTCGAGCGAGTGCTCTCCGAGGACGAGCCCAAGCTCGTCGACGGGACGGTCCTCTCTGCCCACCAGGTGGACGCCCTGTCAGGCACTTTGACCGCTCTGCTGGCCGAGGCGCAGCGCTCCCAGGCCGCCACCAACGGGCGCGCCGCCGCGGCCGCCTCGCCCGAGCTGCTCGCCTCGGCGGCGATTCTCGGTCCCGACGATCCTCCGTCGCACCCTGAAGGGCACAAGCAGGTGGCTGAGGAGTCCCTGGATGGGGCTCCCAACGGGAGCGGCCCGCATGACGGCCTCGAGGATGACCCCAACGCCGAAGAGGACGACCACGACGAGCACGACGAGCACGATGGCGAGGACGACGCGGAGGACGACGAGGATCTCGGCCCCGTCCAGCGCGCCGCTCCCGAGGAGGACGAGGACGACGACGATTTCGAGGACGAGCTCGACGAGCCCGAGCCCGAGCCTGAGCCTGAGGAAGACGAGGAGGACGAGGACCCCAAGGATTGGGTGGATGAGGAGGAGGAGGACGTATCCGATCAGCCGGAGGATCCCAACGCGGCCAAGCGCTTCTGGTTCGAGCACGCCACCGGCGCCGGCAAGACGGTCGCCGCGCTCGGTTTCGTGGAGGCCTCCCAGACGGGCGGCGTCCTGATCCTCACCCACCGGCGCAACCTCGTCGACCAGTTCCATGGCGAGCTGCGCCAGCGCGGCTATCAAAAGCGCATCTCCCGACCCCTGTACACGGGCGAGGACTCGCCCAAGGGCCCGGTCACGGTGGAGACCTATCAGTGGTTCGTTCGCAACGCGGGCCGCATCTCCAGCGCCTACACGATCGTGATCTGCGACGAGGCCCACACCGCCCTCGGTGAGAAGACGAGCGGGGCCATCAGGGCATGGACAGGGCCGATCTTCATCGGCATGACCGCCACCGGCGCGCTCATCGCCCGCCACGTCACCGACCTGTTCCCGACCCAGACGTCTCGGTTCGACCTGGCCCAAGCGGCTCGCCGCGGTGTGATCTCGCCTCTGCGATGCGTGAGGATCTCGCCGGGCGTGGGTGTCAGGACGATCGCCAACGTGCCTTTGCGCAGGGGCGAGGTGGACACCGAGTTCGACCAGGAGGAGCTGGCTGCCCTGCTGGACCAGCACCCCTTCAACATCGCCGCCGCCAACCTCTACAAGACCCGCTTTAACGGCGTCCCGGGCGTCGTCTATGCGGCGGGAGTGCAGCACGCCTACAACCTGGCCGAGGCGTTCCGCGCCGAAGGCATCAAGGCGATGGGCGTCTCCGGCGAGACGCCCAAGCGCGAGCTGGCGGAGATCTTGGCTCGGTATGAGCGTGGGGACATCGATGTCTTGATCAACGCCCAGCTGCTGGCCGAGGGATGGAACAGTCCGCGGGCGACCGTGTGCGTGCACCTGGCGCCGACCGCCTCCAAGCGCATCTACCAGCAGCGGGTTGGCCGCGTTACGCGCCGCCACCCGGGCAAGGAGGCGGGCTTGGTCGTTGACTTCGTGCACCCCGCCACCAAGAACGACGACCCGGTCGTCACCCTGCACTCGCTGCTCGACCGTGACGTGTACCGGGGCGGGGCGATCGTCGTCGGTCCCGTCCGGCGCGGGCGGGGGCGAAGGATGAGAGTGGAGCGGCGAGTATTGCCGGTGTGTGCCGAGGAGGAGCGCCGCTTCGAAGTGTTCGAGCGGGAGCTGTGGCGGATCGCGGTCGAGCACCTCGACTATGGCGAGCAGCACGTGTGGGCGGCCTTGGCAGGCGCCAAGGTGACTCCCAACGGTTGGCGCCGGGCACGAGCGATGCTCCACTTCGATCGCACCGGCGAGCTCAAGGCGCGCTTCTTGATCACCACGGTGCAGCGCAACAAGAACCCTCAATTGCGCCTGAAGGCGCTCTCGGAGATCGCGGCCCTGCGTGACCCGGACGCCTTCGATACGGCGATCGACATCGCCGGTTCCTGGGCCAAAGACGAGCGCAGAGAGGCCGCCAAGATCATGCTCAGAGCGCTCGTCGAGCGCCGTATCGGTAGGCGCGACCAGGCCAACGCGTGGATCTGGCGCCTGGCCGAATACACCAGAGAGGTGCACGAGGAGTATGCGGTGCAGCGCTGGCCCGAGACCAAGCGCCTGCTCGGTCTGCTCGTCAACTCGGCCGGCGGGGCCCACGCCCGCAATGCACGTCGCTTGGTGCACGCCGCCCGCAAGCAGGACCGCCGCCTCGCGGCCGCCTTGCTGGCGGCCGCGCTCGCGCACACGCCCGAGGCAGAGGAGGTCTTGAGGGGCGCGAGGACACGTATGGCGCGCAAGCCGCCAGCGCTCGCGCGCGAGCTGTTGCGTAACTTCCCCAAGCGCAGGCCCCGTGGCCAGCGCCGGCGCAAGACTCAGCGCCGAGGCGATTCCGCGCGGCGGCCGCCCAAGACGGACGTGGCCGCCGAGACGGCGGTCAACGCGGAGGCTCGCACCCCAGACGGCAACGTCGCCGACAGGGCGCTCAGCGCCCCCGTACCGGACGGCAAGGTCGCCGATGAGGCGGTCAATGGTGGCGTCTCAGACAGCAAGGTGGACCTCCCCCGCGTCAAGCGCCGCAAGAGAGCCGTCGCCAAGGGCGACGAGTAGACGTCCGCGCTCGTCGATGCCGCGGGCGCGTCCTTTGCCGCCCTCCCATGAGATCTCGCGGTCCCAAAGCGAGTCGCGTGCGCGCCACGCCTCGAGCACATCCTCGATGGGTTCGGCCAAGCGCGTGTCGAGCGCGACCAGGAGACGCCGCAGTGTCGTCTCGATCGCATCGGCGGGCAGGCCCATCGTGGCGGCGCGCGTGCGCACCTCCGGCGGGAGCTGCTCGATGTGGACGGCCACGTTGAGGCCGACCCCGAGCACCGCCCAAGCATCCTGCGGGCGTCCCTCGACGAGGATGCCGGCGAGCTTGGCCGGCATCGGATGCGCATCGACGGTTTGCGCATCGACGGTTTGTGCGTCAACGGGCTGGCGCTCGGCGCGAACCACATCGTTGGGCCACTTCAAGAGTGCGCCTTGGCCCACCACGTCGCACACCGCGACCCCCGCGATCAAAGACAGAACGGGGGGCGGATTTCTCACGATCACCGAGCAAAGCAGGGCGCTGCCCGCCGGCGCCGCCCAGCTACGGCCTTGGCGTCCGCGCCCGGCGGTCTGCTCGGAGGCGCTGACGAGCGTGCCGTGGGGCGCCCCGGCGATCGCCAAAGCGCGCGCCCGCTCGTTGGTCGAATCGGTGCGTCTCAGGTGTAGGCGCGGGTGCCCAAGATCCGATCGCGTGACGCTGTCGGCTTCGGTCATCCGGTGCGGTGTTCGGCGTCGTCCACCAGCGCGCCGACGAGACCCTCGAGGTCGTGTTGCTCGGCCTCCACATGGGGCTCCAGGCCGTTCTCCCTGAGGGCGGCGCTCGTCACTGGGCCGATCGAGACGATGCGAGTCTTGGGCGAGAGTTCCCCGCTGCCGTCGTCCGGACGCTCGGCCTGGGCGGTTGGGGTGTCCGCAGCGGTTGGGGTGTCCGCAAATGGGTGCCCCGCGCGCGTACGCGCGCGCACACACAGGGCACCCAAAAAGAAGCGAACACTCGACCCAGACGCGAACGTGATGTAGTCGGCGCCCGTGGCGGTCGCCAAAGCGCTCTCGGAGAGCGGCTCGGCGACCGTCTCATACAGCGCCAACACGTCCACCGAGACTCCCCGCTCACGCAACGCGGCAGGCAAAGTCTCGCGCGCCCCGCCGGCGGTGGCAACCAGCGCGTGGCGGATCTCGAGCCCGCTCAAAGCCTCGACCAGCGACTCGGCGAGCGCGCGCTCGGGCACGATGTCGGCCACGATCCCGTGCTCGGCCAAGGCGGCCACGGTGCCCGCACCGATCGCCGCGATTCTGGCGCCCGCCAGCGCCCGTGCGTCACGTCCGGAGGCGGCCAAGCGCTTGAACAGGAACTGGACGCCGTTGGGACTCGTCAGACACACCAGGTCATAGGGCGAAAGGTCGAGTGGCGCACCGGCGGGATCGGACAGCTCGCGAACTCGGATCGTGGGCGCCTGGACCACATTCGCGCCCAGGTTCTCCAGGCGGGTCGCCAGGCCGCTGGCTTGTGCGCGGGCTCGCGTGACCGCAACCGTGAGTCCCGCCAACGGTCGATCCTCACGCCAAGCGAGGCTCTGGCCCAAGTTCACAACGTCCCCCACGACCGTGATCGCAGGCGCCTTGACGTGTTCGCGGGCTGCCACTTCGGCGATCGTGGCGAGCGTGCCGCTGACCGTGCGCTGGTCGGGCAAGGTGCCGCGTTCCACAAGCGCAACCGGCTGGGAAGGGGGGCGTCCGGCGGCGATCAGCGAGTCTGCGATCCGCGCCAAGGCGCGCACTCCCATGTAGAAAACGAGCGTGCCCGGGAACGCGGCCAGGGCCTTCCAGTCGAGTTCGGGCTCGTGCGCTTCGACCGCGTCTCGCTCGCTACCATCGTGCCCGCCGCTCCTCACGTTTCCCTCGCGCGGTTCAGAGGAGTCCGAGGGGGTGTCCTCACGGGTGTGGCCTGTTACGAACGCGACGCCGGTCGCCAGGCCCCTGTGGGTGACCGGGATGCCGGCGTACGCCGCGGCGGCCACGCCGGCCGTCACCCCGGGCACCACCTCAAAGTCGATCTCGGCCTCCCTCAACGCCAAGGCCTCCTCGCCGCCGCGGCCGAACACGAAAGGGTCGCCGCCCTTCAGGCGCACCACGGTGCGCCCGGCGCGGGCCCGCTCGATCATCAAAGCCTCGGTCTGCTCCTGGGGCACAGACTCGCCGCCGCCTTGCTTTCCGACGAACAACAGCTCCGCGTCGGGGAGAGCTCCCGCAAGCGCTTGGGAAGGGATCAGGCGGTCGTAGAGGATCGTGTCGGCCGTGGCGATCAACTCCAAGGCTCGTGCCGTCAGCAAGCCGGGATCGCCCGGCCCGGCACCCACCAGATAGACCCGTCCGGCGCCCTCAGCCGGCTTCAAAGGCCATCTCCTCGGCGCGACGGAGCAGGTCGCGGGCGCCCGCGACCTCCATCCGCTCCGCAACGCGCTTGCCCAGTTCCTCGGGATCGTAGAAGCCGCCGAGCAGCTCGTCGGCGACCCACTCAGAGCCGTCGGGCAAACCGACCCAGGCGCGCATCTGCAAGCAGCCGCAGCCGGCCGGCACCGCATGGGCTCCGAGCGGCGTGTTGCAGCTTGCCTCCAGGGCGCCCGCCAACGCCCGCTCGGCGGCCAGACACGCCGAGGCGTCCGAGTCGATGATCGGCGCCACTGCTTCCTTCACGGTGCGATCGCCCGCACGGGCCTGCAGTCCGAGCGCACCCTGCCCGGGCGCGGGCACGAAGCGGGCGGGGTCGAGCGTGTGGCCGATATCGCGCTCGCGTTCCAGCCTGACCAGACCTGCCTTTGCGAGCACGATCGCGTGCAGGGACGCGGCGCTGCCGCCGCTGCCATCGCCGCTTGCCATGACCGCGTTTGCGAGCTTGCGCAGACGCGTGTCGATGTTGCCGCGCAGGCTGATCACTTCCAGGTCCTTGCGGGCGGCGCGCAACTGGGCGGCGCGGCGCACGCTGCTGGTTCCCAGGCACGCGCCCTCGGGTAGTTCCTCGATCGAGCGGGCCCCGATCAGGGCGTCCTCGGCGGGCCCCCGGTTGGGCGAGCCGAGCAGCTCCAGCCCTTCGGTCAACCTGACGGGGATGTCCTTGGCGGAGTGGACCGCCACGTCGATCTCCTCTAACAGCAAGGCCTGCTCGAGCTCGGCCACCCAGCGTGACTTGTCGTCTCCGCGCCGGCGCTTCTCGGGCGGGATGCTTGCGCCACTTCTTGGGTGCCCGTTGGTTGGCTCTTGGGTCGGTTCGTACATCACATCGCCGCGTGTGCGCACGATCACGATCTCGCCGCCGCCGAGCCACTGCTTGACAAGTCGCGCTTGGGCCAGCGCGAGCGCGCTGCCACGCGTGCCGATCCGCACGGCCTGACGCTCCTAAAGGCCCTTGCGTGCGCTCTTGATCGAGCGCACCTCGGCCAGCTTGGCGTCGGCGTCTTCGGCGTTTGTCTCGCGCCCGGTCCCCTCTTCGCGCGGGGCGTCCTCGCCTGCCTGCGCCCCGCTATGGGGTGTGCCCCCTTGTGGGGTATCGAGGGCGAACAGCTCGCGCACGAGTTGCAGGCTCGCGTGGCCGCGCTCGGCCGAAAGGCTGCGCAGGCGGATCGTGGGCTCGTGCAGAAGACGATTCAGGACCGCGCGCGCGACCGCCTCGACCCGCATCAGGTCCCGCTCGGTGGCGGCCTCCCAGCGGCCTTGGTTCTCGCTGAGGACTCGCTCGACGATTTCGTTGCCGCGCTCGCGCAAAGCGGCCACGGTCGGCAGGGTCTCGGCCTGACCGAGCCAGCGCGCGAAACGCTTGATCTCTTCCTCGACGATCTCCTCGGCTTGGGGCACGATCTCTTCGCGGGCGCCCAAATTACGGCGCACCACGGCCTGAAGGTCGTCGATGTCATACAGGGTCACACCTTCGAGGTCCGCGCAACGCGAATCGATGTCGCGCGGCACTGCGATGTCGATCAGCAACAGTGCTCCCCCGCCCTTACGCCCGCGTCGCTCGTCCATCACGACGGCCAGCTCCTCGGCGCCCAGGATTGGGTGAGGCGAAGAGGTGGAGGAGACGACGATGTCGGCCTCCAAGAGCTGCTCGGGGAGTTTGTCAAGCCCGACGACTGTGCCTCCGAAGCGCTGGGCGAGGCTGATAGCCCGGTCGGCGTGGCGGTTGGCCACGAAGATCGTGCCCACTCCCTGGTGGGCCAAAGCTTGGGCGGTCAGCTCGCTGGTCTCGCCCGCGCCGAGCAGCATCACGCGGCGCTCGCTCAGGTCGCCGAGCACATCTTGGGCGAGGTCGACGGCGACCGAAGGCACGCTCACCCGGGAGGAGCCGATGCCGGTCTCCGAGCGCACCCGCTTGCCGGTGGTCAGGGCCGCAGCGAACAGCCTGTTCAACAAGGGGCCTGTGGTCGAGGCGGCCAAGGCGGCTTCGTAGGCGCGCTTGACCTGGCCCTGGATCTCGGCCTCTCCCACGATCATCGACTCGAGGCCCGCGGTGACCCGGTAGAGCTGGCGCGCGGCCTCACAGTTGCGGGGCGAGTAGATCGCCTGGGCCAGCTCGGTGGGCCGGATCGAGGCTCGTCGCGCGAGCATTCCGAGCACGTCGGCCTCGGCTTGTAGCGAGTCCCCGCCTGCCCCGCCTGCCCCGCCCACTTCGACCGGTCCGCCCACGACGACCGGTCCGCCCACGACGAGATAGACCTCGGTGCGATTGCAGGTCGAGATCACGACCGCCTCGCTCACCCCGGGGCCGGCGATGGCCTCCTCCGCGAACTGGACCGCTTGGGCTTCGGTGAAGGCCACGCGCTCGCGCAGGGCGACGGGGGCCGTCTTGTGGGACACGCCGAGTGCGAGCAGCTCACTCATACGGTCTCCCGGTCCTTCTCGCGCTCACGAGCGCTCAGCTCGCGTACCTTGCGCTCCACTCGGCCCAACCGGATGGCCATGATCGCTACGTAGATGAGGACGATTGCCAGGAACACGATGTAGGCGGCGGCCACGTAGCCGCTGTTCGAGTTGGGCAGGGTGCTGGCGACGGAGGTCGGGAGGATGCCGGCGAGAGAGATCATTGGAACCCGAGGATCCGGGAGCGGGCTTTGAGCAGGATGCGGGTGCGCTTGGCCGCCAGCTCATAGCAACACAGGGTCGCGAACAGCAAGGCCATCGCTCCCAAGGACACAAAAAAAGTGAGCATCATGGGGCCGGGCAGGTTGGAGGAGGAGCCCAATACGCGGGGGTGCACATAGGACGCTGACAGGCGCACCGCCATGAAGTTCAAAGGCACAAACGCTCCGGCGGTGATCGCGAACACGGAGGCATAGCGGGCCTGGCGCTCGGGGTCCTCGATCGCGAAGCGAAGAGGCTGGTAGGTGGCATACAGGAGGAAGATGATCAAGAACGAGACGAGGGTGGGCTCGTTCCAGACCCACCAGTGCCCCCACGAGGCCCTGGCCCAGATCGACCCGGTGATGAGGACCGCCGCGCCGAAGATGAGGCTCATGTGGATAACCACATAGGAGCGCAGGTCCCACCGCTGATCGCGGGTGCGCAGATGGGCGATCGCCATCAGGCCGCCGATCACGAAACCGCTCAGGCTCACGATCGCCAAGGGCACGTGTAGGTAGAAGATCTTCTGCAGGAAGCCTTCTTCGGCTTCGATCGGGGCATAGAAGAAGACGAGGCTGAGCGAGACGCAGAAAGCTACTGCGGTGGCGATTGAGAGGGCGCGAAGTGAAGGGCTGCGCATCGGTGGCCTTTGAAGCGGGTTCCTAATCCTCTAGGAGGAAGTCGAATACGGCGTAGGCGATGAGGCCGAACACAAGATCATAGAGCGCGAGCGTTCCAAGCCAGCGCAGGGGCAAAGTCCCAGATCCCGCTCGCCCCGCCTGCAAGAGCGGGGCGGTGGCTCGCGCGCAGCCGATCACGACAGGCACCAGCAGCGGCAGGGTGAGCATCGGCCCGAGCAGATCCCGCGCGCGCGTGCGCACGGTCATCGCCGCGATCAAAGTGCCGATAGCTGCCACGCCCAGATCGCCGAGGGCGAGCGGCGCCAGCAGGCTGGGCAAGGCCTGGCTCAAAGGGGGGCCCAGCAAGAGCAAGGCAAAAGCGGGCACCGCCACGAGCTCCAGCACGAACAGATAGGTCAGCAAAGAGAGGGCCTTGGCGATCAGCAAGGCCGAGCGGTCGACGGGAGCGAGCAGGAAAGCATCGAAGCCGCCCTGGTCGGCGTCGGCCACGAACAGGCGGTTGACGCCCAGCATGGCGGCAAACAAGAGGGTTACCCAGAGAATGCCGGCCGCCTCCTGGCCGCTCACCGTGTTCTGGTTCAGGGCAAAGTGGAACACCACGAAGGTGGTGACCGCAAACAGGGCCATGCCGGGGACCGACTCGAGCGTGCGCAGCTCGACCAGTAGCTCCTTGCGCAGTAGGGCGAGGACCACTTTTGCTGTCCCAGCCGGTGCATGCACCGGCTGGCCCACCCGCACATGTGCGGGTGGGGACATCGCCGCATGCGGCGATGTCTTCCTGGAAGGGGGAGGGGTGGGTGAGCTCATCGATATAGCCCCGCGATCTCCTCGGGATCCACGCTTGCGGCATCTGCAAGCAAGGACACCCGGCCTCCGCGTAGGCCAAGCACTACGTCTGCCTCGGCCAGGCCCCGTCCCGGGTCGTGGCTCGTGAGCACCCTGGTGCGGGGTCTACTCCGATCCCCACCCACCCCGATCAAAGGCTCCACCAAGTCGATCGCGGCCGGGTCGAGGTTGGCGTAGGGCTCGTCCAGCAGAAGCAACTCGGGGTCATGCAAAGTCGCGCGCGCTACCGCCACACGCTGGACCATGCCGCGCGAAAGCGTCTTCACCGGCTCATCGGCCCTGCTCGTCATCGACACAGCGTCCAACTGTTCCTCCACGCGTGCCTCCCCGACCCCATGCAGGCGAGCGTGGTAGCGCAGGTTCTCGCGCGGGGTCAGCTCTCTGTAGAGCAGAGGCTCGTGACCGAGCAACCCGATGCGCCCCCGCACTCGCCACGCTTCCTGGGGGAGCGGCGTCTCGAACACGGTGACCGCTCCCGCGTGGGGACGCAAAAGCGTCGCCAAGACCCGCAACAAGGTCGTCTTGCCCGCACCGTTGGGCCCGAACGCGACCAGCGTCGCGCCCGCGGGCAGGGCGAGTGAGACGTCCTCGAGGGCCGCGCGTTCGCCGTAGTTGCGAGTCAGCCCGTCCAGCGCGACGGCGATCGGCCTGTCCTCCGCCAGCGTGCCCGGCGCCGCCTGGGCTGCGAGCTCGGTCATGCGATCTTAGGCTGTGGCTACACCGCGCCGGGGCGTGGCGATGCGCTGCTCGTGCTCGCCTTGGGCCGCGGCGATCAGCTCGCGCACGTCCTCTGTCCGGCCGTCGCGCAGCAGGACCACCGGGTCGGGGTCGCCGCCCACGATCCCCTCGAAGAACTCCTTGCGGTCCTGGTAGGTGGGAAGCGTGCCCTTCGCCCAGCCACGTGCCTCGTTGAGCAGGATCGCCAGCTGCGCGTATGGCTCGCCGAACTGCTCTGAGATCTCGTGCTTGATGCGCTTGGCCAGAGCCGGCGAGGCGCCCGCCGTGGAGATCGCGATGGCGAGCGGGCCGGTCCTCACGATCGCCGGCAAGATGAAGTTGCACAAGGGCGGCACGTCGACCACGTTGACCAGCATCGCCCTGCGCTCCGCGTCGTCGTACACGGCGATGTTCACATCGGTGTCGCTGGTGGCGGCGATCGCCATGAACACGCCCTCCAGATCCTGCGGCCCGGCATAGGCGCGCCGCTCCCACCGGATCGACCCCTCGGCCGCGTACTCCTCCAAAGCCGGCTCGGCCTCCGGCGCGATCAAGGTCACCTCGCCGTCGCAGGCGAGCAATCCCTCGACCTTCTCCAGGCCGATCTCCCCGCCGCCCACGACCACGCAACGGCGGCCCTTCAGCTTCAGGCAGGCAATGTAGAAGGGCGTCGCAAGCATGTCCGCGACGCAGCTCTGGTCGCAGATCCCCTTGCGCAGTTGGCACACACACTCCTTGCCTGCATAAGCCTGGGCGGGCATGCTCATAGGTTAGGGGCTCGCAGCCATCTCCATCCCGGGGGACCCGGGGAGCGTAGGCGGGGTATGGGTATAGCGTTTTGCAAAACTACGAAAGTATTTACTTTTTATATATACTATTGTGAATTCGAGAAAAACGCAATACCATCACCAGCCCCGAGTCTGCGCCCAAGTCCGGGGAATCACCGGCGCGTGAGCGCCCGGAGGCCCGCGCGGGCAAGCGCCGCTCCCCCCTCGCGCAGCGCCGCTTCACGCTCGCCCTCGCGTGTCGAGCGCAACCGCGTCGCGGCCTTTGCGGCCCTCGCCGCAACTTCGTCATAGGGTCCCCACCACAGGCCCCTCACGCCGGGGGGGTCCCAGGTGATCAGCTTCTCCTGCGCGCACGCCCTCAAGCCCGCTTCGCCGAGGGTGCGCCCCAGGCCGCTGCCGGCCGCCGCGCCCCAAGGGCCGCGCGAGATGGCGGGACTCGGCAGGTGGTCGTTGAGCCACACCATGCCCGCGTCCAGCTCGCGTGCGATCCGCATGCCCCGGTAACGGTCGGCGGTCCACACCGACGCACCCAGTCCATAGGGGCTGTCGTTGGCCAAGGAGATCGCTTCCGACACAGACTCAAACGCCATGACCGTCAAGACGGGCCCGCCCACGGGCTCTCGCATGATCCGCATCTCGTGGGTCACGCCGGTGAGGATCGCGGGCGCATAGAAGCGGGCCCCCACTGGGTCTGGGCCCCCACAAAGAAGAGTTGCTCCCTGCGCGACCGCCTCCTCCACGAGGCCTCGCACGTGCCCAAGTCGGCGCTCGGAGGAGAGGGGACCCACCTGCACGCCGGGGTTGCTTGGATCGCCGACTCTGAGTGCTCGCGCACCGGCCACAAGCCTCCCTACCAGTCGCTCCATCGTCTCCGGAGCTGCGTATATGCGCTCGACCGCTCCCCTCGCCTGGCCGGCGGCGGCGCAGCCCGCCCACAGCGCACCCGCGGCCGCGCGGGCGACGTGGGCGTCGGAGAGCACGATCATCGCGTCCTTGCCCCCCAGCTCGACCGTCACCTCCTTCTCGCGCGACACGCACTCCTTGGCAACTGCGCGACCCGTGGCGGGCGAGCCGGTGAACAGGAGCTTGTCCACGGGCGAGCGAGCCAGTTCCAAGCCGGTCTCGGCCCCACCGTGCACCACCCGCACAAGGCCCTCCGGCAATCCCGCGCGGGCGAGCACTCTCGCGATCCGCTCGCCCGCTAAGGCGGCACGCGGGGCCGGCTTGAATACAACTCCGTTGCCCGCCAACAGGGCGCCCGCGATCTGGCCAAGCGGTTGCGCGAAAGGGGCGCTCCCGGCGCCGATCACGCCGACCACCCCGTAGGGCTCATACGCGATGCGTGCGCGCTTGGTCAGGAACAGGGAGCGGTGCACCCCCACTCGACGTCCTCCGAGGACACCTGCCCCTTGCTGGGCCACCCAGTTGAGCGCGTCGATCGCGGCCAGCAGCTCCAGGGTCGCGACCTCTGTGCGGGGCCGTGCCTGCTCTTGGGCAATGGTCTCGCGAAGGTCGTCGACCTCATCCACGATTGCCTGGGCCATGCGCCGCATGTAGCGCGCCCGATCCCCCATCCGCAACAAGGCCCAAAGCGGCTGCACCTTGGCCACCTGGGCGACGACCTCATCCAGGGCGACCTCGCCGATCTCGATCTCTATGGCGTCCAAGCTCATTTGAATACTTCAAGTTTCGTGAAAGGGTGCCGACAAGGGTTGTCGAACCATGTACTTAGTGGCACACATTACGAGACTCGTCGGTTCGCGAGGAGGAGGGGCACAAAGTGCATAGGGGGCATCTCGACCGGGATGGGCAACATCAACCGCCCTTCGATGGGCCAAGGACCACGCGCGGGCACATCCACGCTCGGCATCGGCTCCTCAAGACGCCGCGCACGTTGCTGGGGGCTGCGCTTGCCCTCGTCCTGACCGTGGGCGTGAGCGCCTGCGGGAGCTCTTCGACCTCCACAACCGCCAGCGGTGGAGGCACCGGCCCGGTCACCGTACTGATGGGCACCGCGCCCGACTCGCTCGACCCGGGGCTCGGTTTCACGACCCAGTCCTATGAGGCGACATGGCTCACCTATACGGGCCTCGTCACCTACGCACGCGCCTCCGGCGAAGCCGGCACCAAACTGATCGCCGGCCTGGCCGAAGCCCTGCCCAGGGTCTCCTCGGACGGCAAGACCTACACATTCGTCCTACGCAAAGGCCTCCTCTACTCCGACGGGACTCCCGTGAAGGCCTCCGACTTCACCCACACGATCGAGCGCGCGATCAAGCTCGGCTGGGGCGAGAAGGAACTGCTCACCGAAAACATCGTCGGCGGCGAAGCCTTCGATCAGGGCAAGGCCTCCACGATCTCCGGCATACAGGCCGACGACGCGACCGGCACGATCGCGATCAAACTCCTCGCACCCTATGGCCCCTTCTTGAACGTGCTCGCCTTCCCCGCGGCCGGCCTGGTGCCGAGCAGCACGCCCATGAAAAGCCTTCCCAACAGTCCCCCGCCGGGCGTCGGTCCGTATGAGATTGCAAGCGTTGTGCCCAACAAGTCCTTCTCCCTGCAGCTCAATCCCCACTTCTCGAGCTCCACGATCCCGGGCGTTCCAACCGCGCACGTCAACGTGAACGTGAAGATCGTCTCCAACAACCAGAGCGAGACCGAGCAGGTGCTCGACAACAGCGCCGATGTGTTCGACTACAACGACACGATCCCCCCGACCTTGCTGGCGAAGGTGGAAAGCCAAGCCTCTGGGCGGTATGCCAAGGAGCCGACCGTCTCGGGCGAGTACTTCTTCCTCAACGTCAAATCCAAGCCGTTCTCCAGCCAGCTCGTGCGCGAAGCGGTCAACTACGCGATCGACCGTCGTGCCCTGCAGCGCCTGGACTCGGGCATGCTGGATCCCGCCTGCTTTTTCCTGCCGGTGGGGATGCCCGGCCATCCTTCAGGACCCTGCCCCTACGGCGAACCGAACTCCGAAGTCCCGGCCGCCAACCTGGCCAAGGCCAAGGAACTTGTCCAGAAGTCCGGCATGGCCGGCACGCCGGTAACCGTGTGGGGAGGCTCGCGCGCTCCCCACAAGGAATTCGTGGACTACTACGCTGGCGTGCTCAACGAAATCGGGCTCAAAGCAAACGAGAAGATCGTCGCCGACGCCCAGTACTACCCAACAGTCGGCAACATGTCCAACGGAGCCCAAACCGGCTGGATGTCCTTCAGCCAGGACTTCCCCAACCCGATCGACTTCTACCAGCTGCTCGACGCCAAATCGATCCTGCCGACCGAAAATCACAACCTCTCCCAGGTCGACGATCCCCACATCCAGTCCGAACTGGCGTCGCTGGCACCGGTTCCCTCCTCGCAGCTGTCGTCCGTCGTCGGTCGCTGGCAGACGCTCGACGAATACAACGCCCACAAGGCGTACATGGCGCCGTTCGGCTACGACGAGGTGCCCAAGTTCGCATCCACGCGAATCGATTTCAGTGCCTTCATCTTCCATCCGGTGTACGGAACCGACTGGAGCAGCCTGCAGTTGAAGTAAGGGTCCGTCCGCCTCGCCGGGCCAAGGTGGGCTCGACGCTCGGGCCAGCCGCTCCGGCAGGACTCTGGCGGCGCTAAAGGCGAGGTGGCGGTTGTGGCGATGTAGGGGGCATGAGGGCTGTCTTGGGCAACCGCGTGGCGCTCGCGTTCGGGGCGCTGTTCGTCGCGATCGTCCTCGCCTGCCTGCTGGCGCCGGTATACGCCAAAGAGGTGGCCCGCACGGGCCCCGACCAGAACCACATCACCGAGACCGTAAACGTGGGCGGCAAACAGGTGGATGTCGTCTCCCCCTCGGGCGTGCCGATCGGTCCAACTTGGAAAGGTCGCTTCCTGCTCGGCGCCGACTCCAACGGGCGCGACGTGGCCGTCCGGTTGCTCTACGGGGGGCGCAACTCCCTTGAGATCGCCGCGATCGCGACGGCGATCACGCTCGTACTCGCCATCAGCCTGGGAATGCTGGCCGGCTACATGAGGGGTCTCGCCGACGGCGTGCTCTCACGCCTGTTCGACCTCGTGTGGGCCTACCCGGCGGTCCTGCTGGGCGTGGCCCTCGGTGTGGCCCTGGCGGTCGGCGGAATCGACCTCGGCCTGTTCACCCTGCGCAGTGGCTCGCTGCTGTTGCCGGCCTTCG
>Ga0208586_1000176_pt1 | contig 25550 bp, 21 predicted proteins | sample NGESurshal072012_6_FD_184471 | JGI IMG/M metagenome (GOLD analysis project Ga0208586, IMG submission 184471) | Arctic peat soil microbial communities from Barrow, Alaska - NGEE Surface sample 53-3 shallow-072012 (SPAdes) | ecosystem: Environmental > Terrestrial > Soil > Wetlands > Peat ... | reverse complement strand
GCCGGCCACATCCTCGATACCAAGGCGGCGCATTTCGACCCGTCGAAGTTCAAGGACGAGTACGAGACCGCGCTGAAGACGCTGGTGAAGCGCAAGGCCACCGGCAAGCCGGTCAAATCGGCCGAACGCGAGGAAAAGCCAGGCAACGTGATCAGCCTGATGGATGCGCTGAAGCAGAGCCTGAAGGGTAGAGCCTCGGCCAAGCGCTCGACCGCCTCCGCTGCCCGACGCTCGGGCCACCGCCCAGCAAAACGGCCGCATCGATCAGCGGCGCGGCATCGCAAAGCGAGTTGAGGCTCCCTCCCCCTCTCTTGTCATTCCGGGATGCGCCGTTTGGCGCAGGCCCGGAATCCATAACCACGATCGGGAGTATGGATTCCGGGCTCGCGCTCCGCGCGCCCCGGAATGACGGGCTATGACTTCTTCTTCGAGCGCTTCTTCGCCGTCTTGCGCTTCTTGCCGGCCTTTTTCGGGACCTTCTTTCCTTCGGCGCGCGCTTCGGAAAGGCCGATCGCGATGGCCTGCTTGCGGCTCTTGACCTTGCGGCCGGAACGACCGCTCTTCAGCGTGCCCGCCTTGCGCTTCTTCATTGCGCGTTCGACTTTGGCAGATGCTTTCTTGGAATATCTTCGTGCCATGATGGTTCTCCGGTTGGCGCGAAAGTAATCCTCGTCAGCGGCGAAAGTTCCGGTTCTGCAACTCGGCGCTAATCCGCCGCGCGCATCCGATAGCCAATTCCGGTTTCGGTGAGGACGAATTGCGGCCGTTCCGGATCGGCTTCGATCTTCTGCCGGAGCTGGCGCACATAGACCCGCAGATATTGCGCATCGGTCAGTTCGTCCCACAGCTCCTTCAGGAGAAACCGGTGGGTCAGCACCTTGCCGGCATGCTGCACCAGCACGCGCAGCAACTCGTACTCCTTGGGCGACAGCTTGACGTCCCTGTCGCCGACCCTGACGATGCGGCGCACCAGGTCGACCGAGAGCTGACCCGATCGAAACACCGGCCGTTCACCATGCACCTGCAGTTGATGACGCAAGGCCGCGCGCATGCGAGCCAGCAATTCGTCCATCCCGAACGGCTTGGTGAGATAATCGTCGGCGCCGAGATCGAGCGCCGCGACCTTGCCGGCCTCGTCGCCGCGGCTTGACAGCACCACGATCGGCACGCCGTCGTTGCGGCCGCGGATCATGCGCAGCAATTCATGACCCTGGATATCCGGCAGTCCGAGATCGAGGATGATCAGGGCCGGATTCTGCGCCAGCAGTTCCAGCGCGATCTTGCCGTTGGAGGCTTCCAGGATCTCGTAGCCTTGGGTGCTTAGGCCCATCCGCAGCAGCTTGCGGATTGGCGGCTCGTCGTCGATGACCAGGACCTTGATCGGCGTGGCGTTCATGCGGCGGTGTCCAGCGCATCGGACGCCGCCGGGATCGGCAGACGGATGGTCAGGATGGCGCCGCTTCGATCGCTGCGATTGGTGGCTTCGATCGTGCCATGCATCGCCTCGACAAAGCCGCGCGAAATCGCCAGCCCGAGGCCGGTGCCGGGACGGACATGGTCGCCTTTCTGCGCCCGATAGAACTTGTCAAACACGCTTTCGAGCTCTCCCGGCGGAATGCCGCCGCCTTCGTCGATGATCTGCAGCGAAATCGAATCCCGGTCGCGCGCGCCTCGGATCGATATCGTGGTGTCGGCGGGGGCATATTTCGCCGCATTGTCCAAGAGGTTGAACAGCACCTGCTCGAACAGCACCGCGTCGAGTTGCAGCATCGGCAAGTCGGCGGCAAGCTCGAGCGAGACCTTGTGGCGGGCCAGGATCTTGCTGGCGCGCCGCAGCGCGCTGCCGACGATCTCGCCGACATCGTGCAGGGCCGTATTCGGCACGATCGCGCCGGATTCCAGCTTGGTCATGTCGAGCAGATTGGCAATGAAGCGGTTGAGCCGCTCGGACTCGTCGATCACGGTGGCCAGCAGATCGCGCTTTTCGGCCTCGCCAAGACTGCCGGAAAGATCGCGCAGGGTGCTGGCCGCGCCGAGCACCGAGGCGAGCGGGGTCTTGAGATCGTGCGAGATCGAGGTCAACAGCGCCGCGCGCAGGCGATCCGACTCCACGGTGCGCTTGACCCGATCCATGTCCTCGACCAGCAGCACCCGCTCGATCGCCAGCGCGCCCTGATCCACCAGCGCGTCGAGCAGCCGCCGCTGATCCGGCGTGAGCAGCGGGCCGGTCCGGTCGTCGTCGAGGCCGATCACCCCGACCAGGCCGCGGCCGGTCCGCATCGGCAGAAACAGGCGCTTGGCGCCCGGCAGCGTGTCGGAGCCGCGCCCGGCCGGACGGTCGTTGCCCCATGCCCAGTTCGCCGCTGCAAGATCGGCCTTGTCGAGCTGATCTTCCGGCGGGTAACCCGCCTTCACGGTCAGGACACCCTCCTCGGGCAGCAGCAGCACCACCCGCACCTCCAGCAGCAGCGCGATCTGATAGGCGGTCGCCCACAGCACATCGTCGAGCGTCGCGGTGCCCGCAAGCTTGCGGCTGAAAGCGTAAAGCGATTCCGTGGTCCGCACCCGGCCGATCGCCGCCACCGCTTGGGTGCGCACGCGCGCCGCGACATTGGAAACCAGGATCGCGATCAGCATGAAAAAGAAGAATGCCGCGACGTTGGTCGGATCGGTGATGGTGAAGGTGTAGACCGGCGGCAAAAAGAAGAAATTGTAGCACAGCGAGCCGGCAACGCTCGCCAGCAGCGACGGCCACAGGCCGAAGCGGACCGCCACGCCGACCACGGCGGTCAGGAAAACCAGGTCGACGTTTTCGATGCCGAAGATCGGCTGGATCAGCTCGGCGGCGACGAGGCCGAGCGTCATGATCGCCAGCGCCATCAGATACGGTCGGGCATCGAATGGCTCGGGCCGCGCCGCCGTCTGAACCGCGGTCTTGGCGGCAGGCGAGACAGGCAGTTCGTCACCGGCGATCACATTGACGCTGATATTGCCGGCACGACGCACCAAATCATGCACCACCGAGCCGCGCAGGATCTCGAACCACCACGAGCGCGTCGCCTTGCCGATGATGATCTGGGTCACATTATTGGCCTGCGCGAAGTTCACGAGGTCATCCGCGATACGGCGTCCGACGCCGGGAATGGTCAGCGCCTCGCCGCCCAGCGCCTCGGCCAGGCGCAGGGTATCGGCGAGCCGGTCGCGCTGCTCGTCGGTCAGTTGCAGGCTCCGCCGCGTCTCGATGCTGACCGCGGTCCAAGGCGCATGCAGCCGATCGGCCAGCCGCCTGGTATAGCGCACGAGCCCGGCCGCGCGCGGATCCTCGCTGAGGCAGACCAGGATCCGCTCGCCCGCGGCCCAGGGGCCGGCGATGGCATTGGCCTTCATATGCGTCAGCAACTGCTCGTCGACGCGCTCGGCGGTGCGCCGCAAGGCGAGCTCGCGCAGCGCCGTCAGGTTTCCCGGAGAAAAATAATGTTCGAGCGCGCGCTCGGCCTGCCTGGGGACATAGACCTTGCCCTCCTTGAGCCGGGTAATCAGGTCGTCCGGCGTGAGATCGATCAGTTCAATGGCATCGGCGCGGTCGAATACCGAGTCCGGCACGGTCTCGCGCACCCGGACATGGGTGATCTGAGCGACCACGTCATTGAGGCTCTCGATATGCTGGATATTGACCGCGGTGTAGACGTCGATGCCGTGGGACAGCAATTCCTCGACGTCGAGATAGCGCTTGGGGTGCCGGCTGCCAGGCGCATTGGTATGGGCGAGTTCGTCGACCAGCGCGATATCGGGATGGCGCGCGATCAACGCGTCAAGATCCATTTCCTCGAGCACCTGATCCCTGTAGGCGAGCCGTTGGCGCGGCAGAACTTCCAGGCCCGCGAGCAGCGCCTCGGTCTCCGCCCGTCCGTGGGTCTCGACCACGCCGACGACCACGTCGGCGCCAGCTTTCAATTTGGCGTGCGCGCTCTGCAGCATCTCATAGGTCTTGCCGACGCCGGGGGCGGCGCCGACGAAGATCTTGAGCCGGCCGGCCTGATCGTGCTCCCGCCGCGCGGCTTCCAGCAGCGCATCCGGCGAGGCTCGTTGTTCAGAATAGCGGCCTTGATTTGTCATATGGCATTATAGTCCTCACGCCCGATCGAGCCTAGCTCAGCCTATCTGGATGCGGCCGCATCCAGCGCCAGATTGAGCGCCAATACATTGATGCGGGGCTCGCCGAGCAGTCCGCCGAGGCGCCCCTCGGTGTTCTCGGTGACCAGCTGGCGGACACGGTCCTCCGGCATTTGCCGTGCCTTGGCGACGCGCGGCACCTGGAACAGCGCGGCTTGCGGCGAGATGTCGGGGTCAAGGCCGCTGGCGGAGGTGGTGACGAGATCGACCGGAACGTCGGCGGTGGGATTCTCCGCTTTCAGTCTGTCGACGTCTTCCTTGACCCGATCGTTCAGCGCCTTGCTGGTCGGGCCGAGGTTGGACCCGCCGGAATTGGCCGCATTATACGGCGCCGGCACGGTCTTGCTGGCATCGGCCGGGTCCGGGGCTGATGTCGCCGAGGGCCGGCCGTGAAAGTACTTGTCGTCCTTGAATTCCTGCCCGATCAGGGCGGAGCCGACCACCTTGCCGTCCCGCTCGACCAGGCTGCCCTGGGCCTGCTTCGGAAAGATCACGCCGGCAATTGCGGTCATCGCCAGCGGATAGGCGAGACCTGTGATCACGGTCAATGCGGTCAGAACCAGGATGGCGGGGCGAATTTCTTTCAACATGACAGGTCTCCAATTCTCCGTCATTGCGAGCGAAGCGAAGCAATCCATGGCTGCACGGAAAGTGTGGATTGCTTCGTCGCTTCGCTCCTCGCAATGACGATCAGGGTTAGGCCAGATGCAGGGCGGCGACAGCGAGGTCGATCGCCTTGATGCCGATAAAGGGAATGATGATGCCGCCGAGCCCGTAGACCATCAGGTTACGGCGCAGCAGCGCGCCGGCACCGATGGCGCGATAGGCTACACCCTTCAGGGCCAGCGGGATCAGCGCGATGATGATCAGCGCATTGAAGATGATCGCCGACAGGATGGCGCTTTGCGGGCTGGCGAGGTGCATGATGTTGAGCACCGCAAGCTGCGGATAGAATGCTAGGAACATCGCGGGGATGATGGCAAAATACTTGGCCACGTCGTTGGCGATCGAGAAAGTGGTCAGCGCGCCGCGGGTCATCAGCAGCTGCTTGCCGATCTCGACAACCTCGATCAGTTTTGTGGGGTTGGAGTCGAGGTCGACCATGTTGCCGGCTTCGCGCGCGGCCTGGGTGCCGGTGTTCATGGCGACGCCGACATCGGCCTGCGCCAGCGCCGGGGCGTCGTTGGTACCGTCGCCGCACATCGCGACCAGTTTGCCCTTGGCCTGCTCGTCGCGGATCAGCTTGAGCTTGTCCTCGGGTGTCGCCTGGGCAAGAAAATCGTCGACCCCGGCCTCCGCCGCGATCGCCGCCGCGGTCATCGGATTGTCGCCCGTGATCATGACGGTGCGGATGCCCATGCGGCGCAGTTCGGCAAAGCGTTCGCGGATGCCGCCCTTGACGATGTCCTTGAGCTGCACGACGCCGAGCAGGCGTCCGTCCCTGGCGACGGCGAGCGGGGTGCCGCCGGCCTTGGCGATTTCGTCGGAAATCATCTGAATTTCGCGCGCGACTTCGGAACTCGCCGTGGACTGGATCGCGCGAACGGTGTTGCCGGACGCCACCGCGTAGGTACCGCCGCCAACGTAATTGAGGATCGCGTCGACCGCGCCTTTGCGGACCGACGACGCGCCGGCATCGACGCCGCTCATGCGGGTCTGCGCGGTGAAGGGAATGAAGGTTGCGGCAAGCTCCGCCATGTCGCGGCTGCGGATGCCGTATTTCTCCTTCGCGAGCACGACGATCGAGCGGCCCTCGGGGGTCTCGTCGGCCAGTGAGGCGAGTTGCGCCGCATCCGCCAGTTCCTGCTCGCTCACCCCATGCACCGGCCGGAACGCCGTCGCCTGCCGGTTGCCGAGCGTGATGGTGCCGGTCTTGTCGAGCAGCAGCGTATCGACGTCGCCCGCAGCCTCGACCGCGCGGCCCGACATCGCCAGCACGTTGAAGCGCACCAGCCGGTCCATGCCGGCGATGCCGATCGCCGACAGCAGCGCGCCGATGGTGGTCGGGATCAGCGTCACGAACAGCGCCACCAGGATCACCACCGAAATCGAACCGCCGGCATAAGTCGCATAGCTCGGGATCGTTACGGTCGCGAACACGAAGATGATGGTCAGGCCCGCCAGCAGGATATTCAGCGCAATCTCGTTCGGCGTCTTCTGCCGCTCGGCCCCCTCGACCAGCCTGATCATGCGGTCGATGAAGGTCGAGCCTTGCGCCGCGGTGATACGAACGCGGATCCAGTCGGACAGCACCTGGGTGCCGCCGGTGACCGCCGAACGGTCACCACCGGATTCGCGGATCACGGGCGCGGACTCGCCGGTGATCGCGGCTTCGTTGACCGAGGCGACGCCTTCGATCACCTCGCCGTCGGAGGGAATATTGTCACCGGCTTCGACCAGCACGATGTCGCCGACCTTGAGGCTGGTGCCGGATACAAGCCGATAATTGTTGCCGGAACCCGCCAGCAGCTTGGCCTGGCTCTCGGTGCGGGTCTTCCGCAGCGATTCTGCCTGGGCCTTGCCGCGGCCTTCCGCGACGGCTTCGGCAAAATTCGCGAACAGTACCGTGAACCACAGCCACAGGATGATCTGGAAGGTGAAGCCGAGGTTTTGCCCGCCGGTCACGAAGTCGCGCAGGAATATCACCGTGGTCAGCGCGGCCACGATCTCGACCACGAACATCACGGGACTCTTGATCATCACCCTGGGATCGAGCTTGGCGAAGGCCGAACCGATGGCAGGCATCACGATCTTCGGATCGAGCATCGCCGAAACGGGCATCCGCTTGTTCATTTTTTGCACGACTTCCATGGACTTAGGCTCCGAAAATGAGATCGATCAGAACAGGGTATTGGCCGTCATCGCGAGATGCTCGACGATCGGGCCGAGCGCGAGCGCGGGGAAGAAGGTGAGACCGCCGATGATCAGGATCACGCCCACCACGAGGCCGACGAACAGGCCACCCGTCGTCGGCAAGGTGCCTGCAGAGGCTGGGATCGACTTCTTGCCGGCCAGCGAGCCCGCCATCGCCATGGCCGGCACCATCATGAAGAAGCGGCCGACGAACATCGCAATCGCCAGTGTCAGATTGTAGAAGAAGGTGTTGCCGGAAAGGCCGGCGAAAGCCGAGCCGTTGTTGCCGGTCGCCGAGGTGAAGGCATACAGCACCTCGGTGAAGCCATGCGGCCCCGCATTGGCCATTGAGGCCACAGCGGCCGGATAGACCACCGCGATCGCGGTCCAGCCCAGATACATCAGCGGCAGCACCAGGATCGCCAGCATCGCCATCTTGACTTCGCGCGCCTCGATCTTCTTGCCGACATATTCCGGGGTGCGGCCGACCATCAGGCCGGCGACGAAGATCGAGATGACGACGAAGATGAGCATGCCATAGAGCCCGGAGCCGACGCCGCCCACAATGATCTCGCCGAGCTGGATATTGATCAGCGGAATCATGCCGCCAAGCGCGGTGAAGCTGTCATGCATGGCGTTGACGGCGCCGCAGGAGGCATCTGTCGTGATCACCGCAAACAGCGATGAAGCGACAATGCCGAAACGGACTTCCTTGCCTTCCATGTTGCCGCCGGTCAGGCCCAGCGAGTTCATCATGCTGGTTCCGTTGGCCTCGGCCCAATAGGTCACGGTAACACCCGCGATGAACAGCACGCCCATTACGGCCAGTACCGCCCAGCCCTGGCGCTGGTTGCCGACCATGCGGCCGAACACGTTGGTCAGCGCGGCGCCGAGTGCGAAGATCGAAATCATCTGCACGAAGTTCGATAGCGCGGTCGGGTTCTCGAACGGGTGCGCGGCGTTGGCATTGAAGAAGCCGCCGCCATTGGTGCCCAGCATCTTGATCGCGACCTGCGACGCCACCGGGCCGACCGCGATGGTTTGCCTGGCGCCTTCCAGCGTGGTGGCATCGACATAGCCGCCGAGCGTCTGCGGAATGCCCTGCCACACCAGGAACAGGGTGTAGACGACGCAGATCGGCAGCAGGACGTAGAGGGTGCAGCGCGTCACATCGACCCAGAAATTGCCGATGGTGCGCATCGAGGAGCGGGAGAAGCCGCGGATCAGGGCTACCGCGAGCGCAATGCCGGTCGCCGCCGACAGGAAGTTCTGGTGCGTCAGCCCGAGCATCTGCACGAGATAGGACAGCGTGCTCTCGCCGCCGTAGTTCTGCCAGTTGGTATTGGTGATGAAGCTGATCGCGGTGTTGAAGGAAAGGTCCTCCGCGACCGCCGACTGCTGGGCCGGATTGAACGGCAGCGCGGCCTGCAGCCGCATCAACCCGTAGATGATGAGGAAGCCGCCGACATGAAACAGCAGCATCGCGACCGTATAGGTCAGCCAGTGCTGCTCGCGTTTTTCATCGACGCCGCCGATCCGGTAAATTCCGGCTTCCAGCGGCCGCAGAACCGGAGACAGCAAGGTGCGCTCGCCGTTGAAGACGCGCGTCATGTAGCCGCCGAGCGGCTTTGTCAGGGCGACAATGATCGCGCAGTACAGAATGATTTGAACCCAGCCGATGACGGTCATAGGACACACCCTTTGGAATTTTCGCGGGATTTTGGGCTGGAAGCGATCAGAACCGCTCGGGCCGCAGCAGCGCGTAAGTCAGGTAAAACAACAGCGCTGCGGAGACGAGACCGGCGAGCGAATAATCGAAGATCATGGTCGCCCTCCTTAAAGCCGCTCGCAGGCATGGGCGTAGCCTACCGCGACGGCGAACAAGCCGAGGCCAAGGGCCAGCATGGCGAAGTCCAGCATCCGATTGCTCCTGTGCTCGCATCGGCGGAGCCGCGCGCCGGTTTCCGCCTTCGGGTGCAGAAGTGCCACCCGCCGCATAGATTTTCGAGATCACTGCCACAGCAACATTATAGGAATCTCATAAGCATGCCGGACCTCTGCCGGTGGCGGCCCGGCCTTTATGGAATCCCTATATCTCGGCCTGCCGCCCCATCTCGTTTTCAAATGGCGTTTTGACCATCCTTGGATCTGCGGTCGCAGCCATAGACCATTTTCCAGCACCGCGGCTTCATCCTTCGAGGCGCGCGCAAGCGCGCTCCTCAGGATGAGGTCTTCGACCCTCATGGCGAGGAGCGTGGCAACGCCACGCGTCTCGAACCACGAGGCCCCCGGATGCGCGGTCATGATTCGACCCGGCTGAAACGAGATGACGCCATGCTGCTTCCTTCGCACCCTCATGATCCCGGTGAGCTCGCCGACCGGCTTCGCCACGCGGACGTGGCGACGGCCGAACTTGTGGCCGACACCATTGACGGGGTCTGCCGGCGGTTTCCCTCGCTGGGACAGCGCGGAAAAACCGCACGGGTCGAGCATCTGATCCGGTCCGCTGCCTGGACCGATGCCGCGCTGGCGCTGATGGAGCTGGAGCTGCCGCAATGGCAAATTCGGCGCATCGCCTATGATGAGGGGGAGTGGCATTGCGCGCTGTCCCGCGAGCGCGAGCTTCCCGACTGGCTCGATCAATCGGTGGAAGCCCGTCATCCGGATCTGGCGCTGGCGATTTTGAGCGCGTTCGTCGACGTCCAGCGCATCGCCGCGCCGTCGAGCCGGACCAGTGTGCCCGCCGTACCGCGCGAGGCCGGCGCGCTGTACCAGCCGATCTGCAGCGAGAATTTCGCGTAGCCCGGATGCAGCGCAGCGCAATCCGGGAATCGCGATGCGGATGGGACGGCCCCGGATTGCGCTGCGCTCCATCCGGGCTACGATCTCGCCGTCATTGCGAGCGAAGCGAAGCAATTCATGGCGCGGCAAGTGGAGGCATGGATTGCTTCGTCGCTTGCGCGCCTCGCAATGACGGCTGGGACCATGACTGCCCGTCGTTCCGGGGCGCGCCTCTTTCTTGGAGCGAGCCCGGAATCCATACTCCCGATCATGATTGTGGATTCCGGGCCTGCGCCAATCGGCGCATCCCGGAATGACAGCGAGCGGATTGCTTCGTCGCGCCGGCTATTCCGCGGCGTTGCGGACCTCGACCTTTTCGGCCCGCACCGCGCAGAACTTGAATTCCGGAATCATGCCGAACGGATCGAGCGCCGGATTGGTCAACAGGTTCGCGGCCGCCTCCGCAAAGCAGAACGGCATGAACACCATGTTTTCCGGAACGTCGCGATCGGAGCGCACTTTGATCTCGATCGCGCCGCGGCGGGTTTCCAGCCGGATGAAATCGCCGGGCCAGACCTTCAGCCGTCGCATATCGCTGGGCGACATGAACGCCACCGCTTCCGGCTCGATCCGGTCAAGCACCTGCGAGCGACGGGTCATCGAGCCGGTGTGCCAATGCTCGAGCACACGGCCGGTCGAGAACACCATCGGATATTCGTCGTCGGGCAATTCGTCCGGCGGCAGCACATGCGCCGGCACGATCTTGCCGCGGCCGCTCTCGGTGGGGTAACCGGTGGTAAAGATGATCTCGTTGCCGGGCTGGTTCGGACCGTCGACCGGATAGGTCACCGCGCCCTCGCGCACCAGCCGTTCCCAGGTGATGTTGTTCAGCGACGGCATCACCTGCGTCATCTCGGTGAACACGTCGGCCGGCCCCTGATAGTTCCAGTCGAGACCCATGCGCTTGGCGATTTCCTGGATGATCCACAGATCCTGCCGCGCATCGCCGGGCGGCTTGATCACTTCGCGCGCCAGTTGCACGCGGCGGTCGGTGTTGGTGAAGGAGCCGGATTTCTCCGCAAACGCCGACGCCGGCAAAATCACGTCGGCATGGAACGCGGTTTCGGTGACGAACAGATCCTGCACCACCAGATGCTCGAGCTTGGCCAGCGCCTCGCGGGCGTGCTGCAGATCGGGGTCCGACATCGCGGGATTCTCGCCCTCGATATACATGCCGGTAATCTCACCGGCATGGATCGCGGTCATGATCTCGACCACGGTGAGGCCGCGCACCGGGTCGATGTCCTGGCGCCAGAGTTTTTCGAACGGCTCGCGCAGATCGCTGCGCCCGACCGGCTGATAGTCCGGCAGGAACATCGGAATCAGCCCGGCGTCGGAGGCGCCCTGCACGTTGTTCTGGCCGCGCAGCGGATGCAGCCCGGTGCCGGGACGGCCGACCTGCCCGGTGATCAACGCGAGCGCGATCAGGCAGCGCGCATTGTCGGTCCCATGGACGTGCTGGCTGATGCCCATGCCCCAGAAGATGATCGAGGCGCGCGAGCGTGCATACATCCGCGCCACCTCGCGCAGGGTCGCGGCCGGAATGCCGCAGATCGGTTCCATCTTTTCCGGCGTGAATTCGCCGATGCGCGCCTTGAGATCCTCGAAGCCCTCGGTATAGCCGGCGATATACTGCTCGTCGGTCAGGCCCTCGGTGATGATGGTGTTGATCATGGCGTTCAGCATCGCGACATCGCTGCCGGGCTTGAAGGCGAGATGCTTGTAGGCATGGCGCGACAGCGCCTGATGGCGCGGGTCTATCACGATCAGCTTGGCGCCGCGCTGCGCCGCATTCTTGATGAAGGTCGCCGCCACCGGGTGGTTGACGGTCGGATTGGCGCCGATCACGATGATGACTTCGGCGTCCATTGCCGCCGAGAATGGCGCCGACACCGCCCCGGAGTTCAGGCCCTCCATCAGGGCGGCGACCGAGGAGGCATGGCACAGCCGCGTGCAGTGATCGACATTGTTGGAGCCGAAGCCGGTGCGCACCAGCTTCTGGAACAGATAGGCCTCTTCGTTCGAGCCTTTGGCGGAGCCGAAGCCGGCGAGCGCCTTGACGCCCTTCCGGTCGCGGATCCTGACCAAGCCTCTGGCCGCGATGTCGAGCGCCTCCTCCCAGGAGGCTTCGCGGAAATGCGTGAACGGATTGGCCGGATCGACCTGGTCGTTGGGATCCTTCTTCGCGTTCGGCAGCCGCACCAGCGGCTTGGTCAGCCGGTGCGGATGATGGATGTAATCGAAGCCGAAACGGCCCTTGACGCAGAGCCGGTTGTGGTTGGCCGGCCCGTCGCGGCCCTCGGCGTAGATGATCCTGTCGTCCTTGACCTGGTAGGTGACCTGGCAGCCGACGCCGCAGAACGGACACAGCGAGTCGACCTTCTTGTCCGGATAGGTGACACGGGTCTGGTTCGCATCGAGCATCACCGCCGGCATCAGCGCGCCGGTCGGGCAGGCCTGCACGCATTCGCCGCAGGCGACGCACGTCGATTCACCCATCGGGTCGTCGAAATCGAACACGATCTTGGCGTCGTGGTTGCGATAGGCCATGCCGATCACGTCATTGACCTGAACCTCGCGGCAGGCGCGCACGCACAGGCCGCACTGGATGCAGGAGTCGAGGTTGACGCGCATGGCGGGATGGCTGGCATCGCCCTGCCAGCGCTCGGCGTGCGGGAAGCGGCTCTCGGTCACATCGACCTTTTCGGCCCAGTGCCAGAATTTCGAATCCGGGTCATGCGAGGTTTCGCGCGCCGGCTGGTCGGCAACCAGGAGCTCCATCACCATTTTCTGCGCCGCGACCGCACGCGCGCTTGCTGATTTCACCTTCATCCCGACGCTGGGCGTGCGCTTGCAGGAAGCGGCCAGCACCCGCTCGCCCTCGACCTCGACCATGCAGACGCGGCAATTGCCGTCGGGCCGATAGTCCGGTTCCGGCGAATAGCAGAGATGCGGGATCTCCGTGCCCTGGCGCTTGGCAACCTGCCAGATGGTCTCGCCATTGATGGCTTCGACCTGCTTGCCGTCGAGTTCGAACTGGATTTTTGTCATTCGGCCGCGTCCTTGGGCAGAAACTCTTCCGGGAAATACTTAATCACAGATGTCAGCGGATTCGAGGCCGCCTGGCCGAGACCGCAGATCGAGGCGTCTCGCATCGCCTGGCTCAGCTGGTCGAGCAATTCGCGATTCCACACCGGCTGTTCCATCAATAGCGCCGCCTTCTGGGTCCCGACCCGGCAGGGCGTGCACTGGCCGCAGCTCTCGTCCTCGAAAAAGCGCATCAGGTTCAGCGCCGCACCCTTCACGCTGTCCTGCTCGGACAGGATGATGACCGCGGCGGAACCGATGAAGCAGCCGTATTTCTCCAGCGTACCGAAGTCGAGTGGGATGTCGTCCATCGCAGCCGGCAGGATCCCCCCCGACGCGCCGCCCGGCAAGTAAGCGTGGAAGGTGTGGCCGTCGGCCATGCCGCCACAGAACTCGTCGATCAATTCGCGCACCGTGACACCGGCTGGCGCCAGCTTCATGCCGGGGTTTTTCACCCGCCCCGAGACCGAATAGCTGCGCAGGCCGTGACGGTCGTTGCGGCCATGGCTATTCCACCACGCCGCTCCTTTTTCCACGATGTCGCGCACCCACCACAGCGTCTCGATATTGTTGATCAGCGTCGGCAGGCCGAACAGTCCGACCTGGAACGGATAAGGCGGCTTGTGCCGCGGCAGACCGCGCTTGCCTTCGAGGCTTTCCAGCAGCGAGGATTCTTCGCCGCAGATATAGGCGCCGGCGCCGCGCCGCATGTGCAGCACCGGACCGCCCGGCGGCAGCTTCCCGATCTCGCGCTCCAGAATTTCGCGCGAGGCCGGATATTCGTCGCGGATGTAGATGTAGATGTCGGGCGCCTCCACCACTTGCGCGCCGATCAGCATGCCTTCGATAAAGCGATGCGGATCGGCCTCGAGATAGTAGCGATCCTTGAACGTTCCGGGCTCGCCCTCATCGCCGTTGATCGCCATCAGCCGCGGACCGGGCTCGCCCAGCACGGCGCGCCACTTTCGTCCCGTGGGAAAGCCTGCACCGCCAAGGCCGCGCAGCGACGCATCGTCGAGCGCCTTGAGAAGTTGCTCCTTCGCTAACTCGCCGGAGCGCAGCCGCTTGAGCAACTGATAGCCGCCGCCGGCAACATAGGTGTCGTAATCGACATAGTCAGGCAGATGCGCGTGGGTGTCGCCGCCCTTGGCCGCCGCCAACACGCTGGCAACACTGGCGTGATCGACAAAGTGATGACCGACCTCGACCGCGGGCGCGGTGTCGCAGCGGCCGACGCAGGGCGCGCGCATCACGCGAAGAGTTGGGCCGGCGCTGCTCTGCAGGTCCTGCAGCAGCTTTTCGCCGCCCAGCATCGCGCAGGTCAGGGAATCGCAGACCCGGATGGTCAGCGGCGGGATGTCCGCCGCGCCCTCCTTTATCACGTCGAAATGGGCGTAGAAGGTCGCGGTCTCGAACACCTCGGCGAAGGACAACTTCATCTCGTCGGCCAGCGCGGCCAGGTGGGCGGCGGAGATCTGGCGGTAGCGATCCTGAACGAGATGCAGATGCTCGATCAGGAGGTCGCGGCGCCGCGGCCGATCACCGAGCAATGCGGCAATCTCCTCGGCGGCCTGGGGATCGATCTGGCGTCCCTTGGGAGTGGCCTTGGCCCGCCGGCGCCCCTCACCCGGATGCTCGAACGCACGAACCTGCTGCACATCATGACTCATCGGGCCGTCTCGTTTTCATTCGAAATTCATCTATGACTCTATGGTTTGGCATGCCAGATGCCAAGGGGTATTGTCTCAATTCTCTTCCTGCAAGCAACGCGCCGGCCGCGATGTCTCGCGACCGGCGCTGTGATGAAATTTGGCTTCCGGCTCCGTCACCGGGCCTTCGCGCTAGCGGAACAACTGCATCGAGTTGATCAGGGTCTGCAGCACCCCCAGCACCAGCGGGATGCCGACGAAGCCCCAGGCGAGCACGAGTTGCAAGGGGGTTGTGGTACTCTGTTGATTTGTGTTGTCCATGTTGGCTTCTCCCCTTAGGCGCGAGCGCCGGCACGAACGCCGACCGGCTCGACGCCGCGATCGTCGTTTTCGCTCATATGGAACTTCTTATCCACGGCCTTGACAAAGAAATTGCAGATGAAGCCGATCACCAGCAACCCGGCCATGATGTACATGGTGGTGTTGTAGGCCTGCGCCTTCGGAACGCCATGGGTGACATTGTACTCGCGGATATAGTTCACCAGCACCGGACCGAAGATGCCGGCCATCGACCAGGCCGTCAGCAGCAGGCCATGAATGGCGCCGACATAGCGCGTGCCGTACATGTCCCGGAGATAGGCCGGCACGGTGGAGAAGCCGCCGCCATACATGCTGATGATCACCAGGAAGGCGCAGACGAACCCGACCACGCTGCCGACCGATCCCGTATAAGGCACGGCGCAGTAGAGGAAGAAGCCCAGCACCATGAACACGAAGTAGGTGTTGCGGCGACCGATATAGTCCGACGTGGAGGCCCAGGCGAAACGGCCGCCCATGTTGAACAGGCTCATCAGGCCGACGAAGCCCGCCGCCGCCACCGGCGTGATGTGACCCGGGAACATTTCCTGGCTCATCGCCGAGGCCTGTCCGAGCACGCCGATGCCGGCGGTCACGTTGAGACAGAGTACCCACCAGATCAGCCAGAACTGCGGCGTCTTGAGCGCGTCGTAGACAAAGACATCGTTCCTGGTGATCAACCCCTTCGACTGCGTGGGCGCCACATAGCCCTGCGGCTTCCAGCCGGGAGCCGGCACCCGCACGATGATCGAGCCGACGATCATGAAGAAGAAATAGACGACGCCGAGGACGATGAAAGTTTCGGCGACGCCGACATGGGTCGCGGTGTGGAACCTGCTCATCAGCCATACCGAAAGCGGTGAGGCGATGAAGGCGCCGCCGCCGAAGCCCATGATGGCCATGCCGGTCGCCATGCCCGGGCGATCGGGGAACCACTTGATCAGGGTCGAGACCGGCGAGATGTAGCCGATGCCGAGCGCGATACCGCCGAGCACGCCATAGCCGAGATAGATCAGCCAGAGCATGTGGGAATAGACACCGATCGCCGAGATGAAAAAGCCGCCGGCCCAGCAGCACGCGGCGGTGAACATGGCGCGGCGCGGTCCGCCTTCCTCGACCCAGCGGCCGAATACTGCCGAGGACACTCCCAGAAAGAAAATCGCAAGCGAGAAAATCCAGCCGAGTTCGGTCAGCTTCCAGTCATCCGGCGCCGATTTGGTGATGCCGATGAGCTTGGTCATCGGCAGATTGAACACGCTGTAGGCGTAGGCCTGGCCGATGCAGAGATGCACGCACAATGCCGCCGGAGGCACCATCCAGCGGCTATAGCCCGGACCGGCGATCGTGTGATCGCGATCGAGAAACGATAAGGCACCCATTTTGTCCTCCCCTACAGCCGCCCCAGCCGGGCATGTCTGCCACCTGCGATCCTGTTTCCCAGGTCCTTGACGGCGTGCCAGCTCACCATTGCTGCTCCGCACAATTTTCGACATGCGCCGGATCGCGGTGCGCATTCGAGCATTCCAACCCCGGGTGCGACGCGTTATGCCGGCCGCTACAGCCGCCACGGAAATCTATCAGCGCCGCCCCTGAACCAAGCGTGCAACCGGGCACGACTCAGCCTCCACACCCCTGAGGAGACCACGAATTGGGACAGAAGCCCGGGTTGGTGTCGATAGGCAAAAGGTAGCGGTCACAAAATTAATCCTGCCGATGCGGCAGTGTGGCACAAGTCAGGACTGCTGCCTTTTCGATCAGGAACACGATCCGCTGCTCATCACGTTCCCTGATCTCGAGCTTGTCTCCGGTCTCCCGGATCAGATTGGGAATGTCGATCGCCGCCAGCGGATCGGTGCAATGAACTTCCAGAATGTCGCCGGGAGCCAGTCCCTTCAGCGCCTTTCGTGTCTTCAGCGCCGGCAACGGACACTTAAGCCCGGCGAGATCGAGTTTGGTCGTGGCCATGGCCTGAACATGGCGAAGCGGCGCCGCATCGTCAACGGTGCCGCGACCCCGGCTGACGACCGTCAGACCAGGTTCGCGTAGCCAAGAAACCCGACCGGTTGACCGGGTTCGACCCGGGTCACGTCCTCGCCGAGTTCCACCAGTCCGTCAGTGTCCACCAGCGAGGACAGCAGGCCTGCGCCCTCACGCGGGAACTTGACCGCTTCGAGCCCGCCGTCCTCGGCCTTGCACAAGCTGACCCGGACATATTCCCGGCGCCCGATTTTCTTCTTGTAGCTGAAGGCGGCGCGTACTGGCAGCGGCACCAGCGGCTGCTGTGCCGCGCCGGCCAGTGCCAGCACCGTGGGCCGCACGACATGGACGAAGGTGACAAAGCTCGCCACCGGATTTCCCGGCAATCCAATGAACGGCGTGCCACCGATAATTCCCATGGCAACCGGACGTCCCGGTTTGATCGCCATCCGCCACAGCACCAGAGTGCCGACGCTTTCGACGCCGGCCTTGACGTGGTCCTCTTCGCCGGTCGAAACGCCGCCGGTGGTCAGGATCAGGTCGTGGGCATCGGCCGCCGTCCTCAGGGCCTGCGCGAGCGAGGCGCGATCGTCGCGGAGAATGCCGAGATCGCTGACCGCGCAGCCCAGCCGGCCGAGCATCGCCATCAGCATGAAGCGGTTGGAGTCAAAGAGTTGCGCCGGCGCGCGTGACGCTCCCGGCGACACCAGCTCATTTCCGGTCGAGAACACCGCGACGCGGATGCGCCGGCGCACCTCGAGCCTGGTCAGGCCGAAGGCCGCCGCGACCGCGACGTCCTGCGGCCGCAGCCGCCGGCCCGCCGCCAGCGCGGCCGAGCCGGCCGGGATGTCCTCGCCCGCGGGCCGTACATTGGCGCCGGGCCTCAATCCGGCCGGGAGCACAACCTTGCCTTCCGCCTCGAGCCGCACATCCTCCTGCATGAACACGGTGTCGGCGCCTTCCGGCATCGGCGCGCCGGTGAAGATCCGCACCGCCTCGCCCGGCCTGATGGATTCGGCGGCCGAGGCGCCGGCCTGAATGCGCCCTGTCACGGGAAATGCCCGTTCGGCATCCAGCGGCAGATCGCCACTGCCCACGGCATAGCCATCGACGGCGGAATTGGTGAATGGAGGCAGCGGCAGCGGGGCCGAGATATCGCCCGCGAGAATTCGCCCGTCGGCCTCGGCGAGCGCCACGGCCTCGATATCCTGCACCGCCGTGACCCGCGCGGCGATGATCGCGACCGCATGGTCGATCGCCATCAGCGGTCCGCCAAAGGCAAAGCAATCGTCGGATAATTGCATCATTTGCCTCTCAGCCTTTGGCGGCACGTTTCGCCAGCACGTCTTCGACCGATGCCGCAGACCGCAGAAGCAACGCGGCGACGGCCTTGATATCATCGAGATGGGCGGTTGGAAGCGTGGTTTCAACCTCAGCGTCGGTCGCGATGCCGATGATGCCGGGGTCATCGGGGAACAACAGCGGCTTGCCGGCGGCCAGGCGATGCACCTCGATCTTGCGGTGCGGTTCGCGCTTGAAGCCTTCGACGACGACGAGATCGACCGGCGACATCTTCGCCAACAATTCCGGCAGCCTCGGCTCGGCGGCGCCGCGCAGTTCATGCATCAGGGCCCAGCGCCGGGTGGAGGAAACCAGCACCTCGGTCGCGCCCGATTGCCGATGCACCCAGGAATCCTTGCCGGGCACATCGACATCGAATTCATGATGGGCGTGCTTGATGACGGAAACGCGCAGGCCCTGGCCGAGCAAATACGGAATGACCCCCGCCAGCAAGGTGGTCTTGCCGGCGCCGCTCCATCCCGCGAGGCCAATCACTTTCATCCCATTCTCCACGCCATCAGGGGAACCGGGGCCAGGCCGCTTTCCAGCACCGGGGCTTCATCCTTCGAGATGCCACTTCGCGGCTCCTCGGATCCTATGGGGTGGTGGGGGTCAGGATGAGGTCTGCACCCTCATGGTGAGGAGCCGCGAAGCGGCGTCTCGAACCATGCAGGCCGCGGGAGCTCATGCTTCGACCCCACCGCCATCTAGTCTAGGCATCGCGTCTGGAAGCTATATATCGGGCAGCAGGCAATGTCATGCTAACCTGCCCGATATGATGAAGATGGAAAAAGCAGCGATCCCCCTGATCGTCCCTGATCCGGACGATCCGCGGCTGACCGAGCGCGTCGCCGGGACCGACCAGACCGGCGCCTCTGTCGAGATCAAGGTCCCGGTGGAGCGGCCGCTGACGCTGTATCTGAACGCGCAGGAGATCGTCACCATGATGACGATCGGCGACTATCCGGAATATCTCGCGCTCGGCTATCTGCTCAACCAGAACATGCTGAAATACGACGATATCGTCACCGAGGTCGAATATGACGACGATCTGCAGGTGGTGGTGGTGCGCACCGAGCACCACACCAATTTCGAGCAGAAGCTGAAAAAACGCACCCAGACTTCAGGCTGCGCGCAGGGCACCGCGTTCGGCGATCTCCTGGAGGCGATCGAGAGCGTCGCGCTGCCGCCGGCCGAACTGCGCACCTCCTGGCTCTACCAGATGACGCACGCGATCAACACCATGCCGTCGCTCTATCTCGAGGCCGGCGCGATCCATGGCTGCGTGCTGTGCAAGCAGGGCACGCCGGTCTGCTACACCGAGGACGTCGGCCGTCATAACGCCGTCGACAAGATCGCGGGCTGGATCTACCGCCACGGCGTCGATCCCGCCGACAAGATCCTCTACACCACGGGGCGGCTGACTTCCGAGATGGTGATCAAGACGGTGCGGATGGGGATTCCGATCCTGGTTTCGCGGTCGGGTTTCACCGCCTGGGGCGTCGATCTGGCGCGTCAGGTCGGATTGACGCTGGTCGGGCGCGCACGCGGCAAGCGATTCATCGCGCTGTCGGGCGGCCAGCGCATCATCTACGACCAGGGCCTCGCCTTTGTCGAAGAGGAGTCCGCGCGCCACCAGCGCAAGGGCGAACACCGTGACGAATAAGATTCCGGGCGTGCTGCTCGCTGGCGGCCTGGCGCGGCGGATGGGCGGCGGCGACAAGCCGATGCGGCAGATCGGCGGCCGAACCATCCTGGCGCGCGTGATCGCGCGGCTGGTGCCGCAATGCGACGGGCTGATCCTCAATGCCAATGGCGATCCGGCACGTTTTGCGCGCTTCGGATTGCCCGTCATCGCCGACACCGTGGAGAATTTTCCCGGACCGCTCGCGGGCATCCTCGCGGCGCTCGACTGGACGGCGGCGAATCGTCCCGAGGTCGCCTGGGTCCTGAGCGCGGCGGCGGACTGTCCGTTTCTGCCGCGCGATCTGGCCGCACGCCTCGAGCGCGCGCGCGCCGAGCAGGACGCGCAGCTCGCGGTCGCCGCCTCCGGCGGGCAATCGCATCCGGTGATCGGATTGTGGAGCGTGGCGCTGCGCGAGCAGCTGCGTCATGCGCTGGTGGTCGAGGATGTCAGGAAAATCGACCGCTGGACCGCGCGCTATCGATTGGCCACGGTAACCTGGCCGACGACGCCGCTCGATCCCTTCTTCAACGCCAACACCATGGACGACATCGCCGAAGCCGAGCGGCTGGCGGCGCTGGATGGCGATTGAGGTTCGCGCGTCGTCCCGGCCAAGAAATCGTAGCCCGGATGGAGCGCAGCGCAATCCGGGAATTGCGATTTCGGTGAGACCACTCCCGGATTACGCTGCGCTCCATCCGGGCTACGCATTCTCACCGTCATTGCGAGCCAACGGGCCGCGCGAATGCGCGCCCGATGACAGGCTCCGCGAAGCAATCCATGTCACAGCAAGCGGAGGTATGGATTGCTTCGTCGCTTGCGCTCCTCGCAATGACGAATCAAATCGACTCAAGCCGGTCGGAATCCGGCCTGTGTCAGCGCGCTCCGGCTTTCCGCCGACGCCAGCGCGTCGAGAAAGGCCTGCACCGCCGGCCGTCGTTTTCTCGCCGTTACCAGCGCGAAATCATAATGCTCTTCCGCCAGCGGAATGAAGCCGAGGTCGGCGGCATGGGCCACCGGCGCAATGGTCATGCCCCAGTCGGCACGGTGCTGCGCCACCGCGGCGGCGACGGAGTTATGCGAGTTCGGCTGGTTCCAGTAGCCGTCGGGCCGCGCCTCGCCGAGCAGCCGGTCGATCAGGATGCGGGTGCCCGCACCCTGGTTGCGGTTGACCATGATGCAGGCGGGATCGGCGAGCGCCGCGCGCACCGCGCCCTCGGCGCTCAATCCTTCGAAACGTGCGTCGCCGTTGCGGAACACGATGCCTTGCATCCGCCGCCAGCCCGGAACCAGCTCGAGTCCTTCGCCGAGAAATGGCGCGTTGTAGGTTTCGGATTTTTCATCGAACAAATGGATCGGCGCCAGATCGCACTCGCCACGTTTTGCCGCCGCAAGCCCACCGAGGCTGCCGACCGCAATCGAGCGCACGAGGAGGCCTCCCCGCGCCAGCGGCGCGGTGACGAGATCAAGCCCGGTGCAATGGCTGCCGACAATCACCAGATCCGGCACCCGCACATGGGGCGTGAACAGCGTCACCTCGACCTCGGAGCCCGCCGGCATCCCATCGGCGAGCGCGTCGATCTTCAGGAATCCGTCAGCCTGGGCAAAGGAAGTGATCGCCCCCGATCCCTTGCCGGAGGGAAAGGCGATCAGCCCGTCGGCGGCTTCGACCAGCGACACCATGACGAATTCGGTACGGCCCAGTTCCGAGCCGATCCGCACCGGCACCTTTGCCGTGACCTTGGCATCGGAACGCGGCGGCAGCCCCGCCATCCGCCGCAGCACCGGCACGATCATGTCGTGAAAGGTGAACATCGCCGAGGTCGGAAATCCCGGCAGGATGATCACCGGCTTGCCGTCGCAGACCGCAAGACACAGCGGCTTGCCCGGCTTCAGCGCGACGCCATGGGCGATAATGCCGGGCTGTCCCAGCCGGGCAATGATGCGGTGGGAGACGTCGCCGGCGCCCTTCGAGGTGCCGCCCGACACCACCAGCATGTCGCTCGCCGCGAGCGCCTGGCGCATCGCGGCTTCGAGCCGTTCCTCGTCATCGGCAATGGCGCCGAGAAAGCTTGCCTCACCGCCGTTCTCGTTCACCGCCGCCGTGACGATCGCGCCATTGGTGTCGTAGATCGCAGCCGGACGCAGCGACTGGCCCGGCTGCACCAGTTCGTCGCCGGTGGACAGCACCGCCACGCGCGGCCGTCGCACGATTTCGGCCTGCGCGATCCCGCAGGCCGCCAGCATGCCGATCTCGCGCGAGCCGATCACGGTGCCGGCGCGCAGCAGCGCCTCGCCGCGCGCAATGTCGGAACCGGCATAGGAAACGAATTGCCCCGGCGAGGCGGCCCGGCGGATCTCGATCGCGCGCGGGCCCGCGGGCTGGGTATGCTCGACCATGACGATGGCATCGGCGCCGCGCGGCACCGGGCCGCCGGTGGCGATCGGCGTCGCCGTCCCCGACAGCACCGGCCGCGTCGGCGCGGTGCCGCAGGCGATCGCTTCGCCGTTGAGCAGAAGGCGGACCGGCGTGGCCTCGCCGGCCGCAGCGAGATCGGCGGCGCGCACCGCAAAGCCGTCGACATTGGAGCGATCGAACGGCGGCACATCGATCGGCGCCACCACATCGGCGGCCAGCGCGCAGCCGAGCGCAGCGGCAAGGGGCCGCATTTCGCTCGGGGTGGCGCGTGGAAACAGCGCGGCCTCGAGCCGCGCCAGCGCGTCTTCGCGCGACAGAATGGTCAGGAACTGGTCCTGGTCGACGCTGTCGCGGCGTTTCGGCGGAGAGTTGCGGGTCATTTCGGAACTCATGGGTCAGTCCCGTACCATATAGGCATCGACCGCGGTGCCCGCAGCAAATCCCTCGCTGCCGCCGGGGACGGCCAGCCAGGCGTCGGCACGGGCGATGGTCTGCAGCGACAACTCGCCGACCGCAAGAGGAAGCCAGCCTTTTTGGTCCTTCTCGAGCAGCACGATTTCAGCGATGCCGACGCTCGATGCGACCTTGCGCAGCAGCGGCAGGCCGACCGGCCGACGCGGCGCACGTCCGGACAATCGGTCGAGCACGGGCAGCCCCAGCATCCACCACGCCGCGAGCGCCTGATCCGCCGCGCCAGGCAGCGCGACCAGGGGAATTTTTCCGATCCTGCCGACCGCCGAGGTCCGGCCGGGCTGCACTGCGAGCCCATGCGCGATGATATTGCCGCGCTGGCCCAGTGCCGCGATCGTCGCATCGGTGCGACCGACACCCGAGCCGCCGATGGTGAGGAGCAGATCGCAGCCACCGCCATCGAGGGCGTCGGCAATGGACGCCGCATCGCGTCCCGCGGCCTCGCTGCAGACGATTTCGGCGCCGGCCGCGCCGGCGCTTTCCGAGATGAGCCGTGTGGTCGCCGCAACGCCGGAGGCCGCCGGAATATTGACGATGCGCAGGCGCGGGCGCCGCACCTGCAGGCGTTCCAGTCCAGCGACCCGCGCGATCAAAAGATCAAGCGGGCCGACGGGTTGCCCGGAAGAGACGGCGAGACCGCCTTCGGCGATATCGCCGCCACGGCGGCGAATGCCCTGCCCCGGCGTCGCCTCCGCCAGCACCTGAGCCATCAGGCCGCTTTGATCGACCAGATCGGCATCGATCACGCAGTCGCAACCATCCGGCATGCGGTCGCCGGCTTCGACCCAGGCTGGCGGCCGAGCCAACGGCAATGGCGAGTAGGACGACGCGCCGGCAAGGTCGCTTGCGTGCAACGCCCAGCCGTCGACAGCGGCCCTGTCGCAGGCCGGATTCGCCGGCAGGGCGGGCATATCGGCCGCGATGCAGCCCAACCCCGGCGCCAACGGAATCCCGACCGGCCCGACCGGCCTCAGCCCCTGCAGCAGCAGCGCCAGCGCCACATCGAGCGGCGTAAGCGAAACCGGCAGGCGCTGGGTCGGGGTCATGCCCATTGGTGGACTATCCTGTTCTACTTCGCCACCCCGATCTCGCGGAAGAAGCGCAGCACGCCGGGATGGATCAACTCGGGATTCGGCGCCGCGGCCAACGTGTTCGCAGCCGTGGTTTCACAGGCCTGCGCGAGTTTCCGGCAGAGCGCGCGCTCGGCGCCGTGCAGGGTCCGCGCCAGATGATAGGCGAGGTCGTCGGGCAGGGTCTCGCGGACCAGGATAAAGCTCCATGATCCCAAGGCGTCGACCGGAGCATTCTGGTTTGGATAGCTGCCGGCCGGCACGGTCAACGGCTTGAGGAACGCGTGCTTCGCGCGGATCCGCGCGATCTCGTCGGCGTCCGGTGCAATGAACCGCGCACCGCGCGGGCTGGTCGCGATGGCGGTGAAGCCGGGCCAGCCGATGCCGGCGCCCCACAATGCCGCAACCCGCCCGTCGAGCACCATCGCCGGCCCGTCGCCGGCATGATCGAGATAGACCGGCTGAAAATCCTCGTCCTGCTTCAAGCCGAGACCATCGAGCACGTAACGCGACAGGATCGGCAGGCCGGAGCCCCTGGCGCCGAACGCGATCGGGTGGCCGACGAGATCGCGAATGGTTCTGTAGGGGCTGTCGGCGCGCACCACGAACATGCCGGGGCTCGAATAGATTGCCGTCAGGATTTTCAGCGCGGTGCGCGGCCGCCCGATTCCCATGAAGGCCTCATAGGCAGGCTCGCCGGCGACCAGCGCGAGATCGAGCTGGCCTTTTTCCAGCAGCGGAATGTTCTCGTTGCTGCCTTTGGTGTTGCGCGGCTCGATCGACAACGTCGGATCGGTGGCGTTGATGATTTCGGCGAAGGCGTTGCCGTACAGCGGAAAGCCGCCGCCCGGCGTTGCCGTGCCGAGGCTGATCGGTGTCGTTTGAATGGCCTTGCCTCCCTGTTGCGCCGCAGCGCCGCCCGCCAGCAGCAGCATGGCGATGCCAGCAAATGCCGCGATATTCATCTGTCACCTCCGGACGCCGGCACCGGCGCCGCGCCGCGACGGCCTCGACCGGCGCCAAACCATTTGCCGAAACGCAATGTAGGCAAGTTCCGATTTGTATGAAAGCATGCGCCATCCGACTGGCGGAGCGGTCCATGATTGGTTGCTTGCGCGCGGCGATCATCGCGCTGGTCTGCCTCTCGAGCCTTGCGGCAAGCTGGTTTTCCGACAAAACCGAGAAATGGCGCAAGGTCGTCGAATTCGCCGGCGTTTCGGTGGATTAGGCCATTGCGGCAACGCGGCATTGCCGGATCGCCGGCCACATTGTAAGGGGTGTCGGCACCGTTGCCGGCCGCACTCCGCGGCCGCCTGCGGCGGGGCCTGTAGCTCAATGGTTAGAGCCGGCCGCTCATAACGGTCTGGTTGCAGGTTCGAGTCCTGCCGGGCCCACCACGCACTCTCGTAACTTCGCGTTCTCTGAGACTTTGCGAGAAAAGGCCGCATTTGCGGGGCTCCTAGCACTACAGTTGCTTTTTCGGAAGGCTTCTGAATCAATGGGCAACCATGATTCGAAGATCGTGGGCGCGCGTCGCATCCAAACAAGAACTCAAGGATCGAATCATGGCTGCCATCGATCGCTTCAACGAGAAACCCGTCGTTCATACCTGGTCCTACAGGCTCGAA
>Ga0208586_1000174_pt1 | contig 25955 bp, 27 predicted proteins | sample NGESurshal072012_6_FD_184471 | JGI IMG/M metagenome (GOLD analysis project Ga0208586, IMG submission 184471) | Arctic peat soil microbial communities from Barrow, Alaska - NGEE Surface sample 53-3 shallow-072012 (SPAdes) | ecosystem: Environmental > Terrestrial > Soil > Wetlands > Peat ... | reverse complement strand
AGGCCTTCTGCGTTCTGCCGCGTTCCAGAACCTTTGTGTTCCGCGCACGTTTCAGGCCTTCTGTGCTTCGCGCCCATCCCAGGCCTCCTGCGCACCGACCAAGCGAGCCCGTCGTCGATAGCGAATCTCGGCCAACTTCGATTGTCGAACTCAGTGACCGCCCGATTTTCCGAGACCCCTTAAGGGGCCTCGGACTCCCAGCGCAACCCCTCCAGGCCTTCTTCGAGCGCTTGACGAAGCTGCGCCGCCGCCCTACAAGGCGCTCCACCGACCACTTTGCCCACGCCCTAGCAGGCGCAGTCTCGACCGTCAGGAGTCTCCATGTCTCGCTCTGCCTTCTCCGCCCTCTCACATCCCCGGCCAAAGGCCAAGGTGCGACGCGGCCCTCACAACCGCCAGCTCTCCGATGCCCCGGTTCCCCGCCGTGGAGCCATTGCCGCCGTCAAGCCGCTGGCGGGCTATCTCGATGCCGACGGTCGCCCCCGCGAGCTACTCGCGCTTCCGGGTCGCGATGGCAGCGTGCTCGTCCTCGATCGCGATGCGACCACGCTGGGCGACAGGCGGCTTCTGGCTCACCTCGCCTCCGACGAGCCGCCCGAGAACGCCGCACTGATCTGTCGCCTATATCTGGCGGACACCGCCGGCCATTGGTGCCGGCATGTGACGCCGATTGACTTGGAGCAGGTCCCCTTTGCACCACCCGAGCGGCGTGCCCAAACCGAGCCGGCGTTCGAGGCGCGAATTCAAGCGCACGGCTTCATCTATCGCCTGGGGCCGATTATCGGCGAGCGCACGACCGCCCAATTGCGCTGGAGCAGAAGCCCAGGCCACGGTGGAAGCAGCAATTGGGAGCAGGTCAAGCTGCGCGACGTGGTCGGAGCGCTCGAAAGCTACGAACCCGTGCGTGCCCTCACCGAGCAGGCGCTCGCCCGCCATCGCGAGGATCGCGAGCTGCTCTCCACACGTCTCCGTGACGAATTCGAGCGGCTCTGTATCAGCCCGATCGTGCTCAATCGTGGACTGCGCGAAGCAGTCCTGGATGCGGTCAAGCGACGCGGCATGACGATGAGCGAGATCGCCCTGCGGTGCGGGATCGTCAAGCACGACTCCCACGGCAACCAGAGCGGGGAAACGAGCTGGCTTGCCCGCCGAGTAGGCCTCATGTCCGAAGGCGGGGCACAGGCGATAACCCCTTGGATCCACATTGACGTGCTCGCTGCAATCGCGCGTCGTGGACTTGGTCTCGGCCCACGTGAGGTCGAACTCCAGTGAGACCGTCTTGAGAACTCGTGCGCCGGCTACTGGCGCCGGTAGCTCGGAGCAAGCCAAGATCCTTTGGGTAGATGAGGATGGCGCCTTCGGAGGCGAGCTGGTGGAGCAGTTGCGCGCCGACGGCTACCGTGCGGCTCACGCGCGCACCGCTGAGCACGCACGGGTGCTGGCCCGAGTCAGCCCTATACAAGCGGTCCTGCTCGGATCGCTCGGCGAGCCTCGCGCAACGCTTGACCTACTCGACGAGATACGGGCGCCGAGTCCCCCAACGGCCGAGCCGACATGGGAAGAGGGTCTACCTTTGATCGTTCTACGGCCTGGCGCCACCCAGCTGGACCTACTGCGAGCCTTCGAGGCGGGCGCTGATGACTTCATCTCCGCCGAGCATCACTTTTATCTAGAGCTGCGCGCTCGCCTGAAGGCTGTGCTCCGGCGCGCTCAAACGCCTCGTCTCGCATGTATCGGCGTCGGGGCCCTGCGTGTGGACACGAACGCCCACACCGTCCACGTCTCCAGGACGCAGGTCGAGCTGGGACGCCTCGAGTACGAGCTGCTGGTTCACTTGGCGCGTAACCCCACCGCCGTCTGCTCCAAGCAGGAGCTGCTGCGTGTGATCTGGCGCCAGCGCTGCCCGTCGGGCACTCGGACCGTGGACAGCCACGCCTGTCGTCTGCGTCGCAAGCTCCGTGCCGCAGGCGCCCCCGGATATGTAGTGAACGTTTGGGGCGTCGGCTACCGCTTGCTCTGAGGCCCGCGCGCCTGCGCCGGGCTCTGAAACTCACGGCCCGCCAGGACCCTGAGGCCAGGCGGTCTCCTCACGCCTTCTCGTTCGCTCCAGCTCTCGAGCCCTGAAGCTCAACCAATCTGCTCGGGCATCTCTGCCCACCTCGCAAGACCCAGCGGCGAGCCTCTCGGCTCGCCGCTTCTCGTTAACCCCAACGACCGGGTGCAACCGGTTCAAGAAAGGAGCGGCTCATGCCGTCGTCTACGTTCACATACACCACCGAACCATCCGTCAATCCCTTGGCGCCGTTGGCCGAGTTGCTCGGCTGGCTCGCCTCAACCAGCGCGCATATAGCGATCGGCGTTCTGGCTGGGTTCATCGCCGCGCGCATTATGCGTCGCCGTCATCTGCGCTGGACCTGGGCCGGCGCGTCCTTTGTGCCTCTGCTACTTGCCCAGTCGAAGCTCTCGGGCTGGGCCCTTGCACTCGATACTGCCACCATCTGTGCCGCCCTGTGCGGACGTCGATGGCATCGCGAAGACCTGCTTGCCGGCGAAGACCTGGCAGAGACTGCGCTTGCTCGCAGAGGGCCGCTCGCGGCGATGGGCAAGCTCTCCCGCATCCTCAGAGAGCGTATGGTGCCCGCCTCCCTGGCGCCACTGCGCGGAGAGCGCATCAGCGTCGGTCGCACAGAGCACTATGAGCAAGTCTCGATTCCCTTCGGGGTTTGTGGCGGCGGCAAGCACAGCCTGATCGTCGGCGCCACCGGCTCCGGCAAGACGGTCACCGAGACCTGGATCGCTGCCCGAGCTGTCGAAGCTGGCCTCGCGGCCGTAGTCGTCGATCCCAAGGGGGACGCTCGAATGCGCGAGCAACTGGCGCTCGCGGCCGAGCACAGCGGACGCCGCTTCTTGGAGTGGACACCGCGCGGACCGTCGGTCTACAACCCGTTCGCTCACGGCGCCGCCAGCGGCGTAGCCGACAAGGCCTTGGCCGGCGAGCTGTTCACAGAGCCCCACTATCAGCGCCAAGCCCAGCGCTATCTCGGGCATGCGGTACGGGCCTTGCGCGGCGCCGGTGAGCCGGTGAGCCTGCGGGCGCTGGTCGAATCGCTCGATCCCACAAGGCTCGAAGCGCTATGCAGCACCGTGCCGGAGCACTTGTCCGGCGCCACCCGCGACTATCTCGACTCGCTGAGTACGCGAGCCCGTGGCGAGCTGGGTGGAGTACGTGATCGGCTCGCGATCATGGTCGAGTCCGATGTCGGGCCGTGGCTGGATCCCGCCACGCCGGGCGCGCCCGTGTTCGACCTGCTGGAGGCCATCCAGGAGCGAGCTGTGGTCTATTTCTCTTTGGAGGTCGACGCTTGGCGGCTCCTAGCCCAGATGCTAGGAGTGGCAATAGTGCAGGACTTGCAGGCGACGATGGCGGCCCTCCAGGCCGAGCCCGTACCGGCGGTCGTCGTGATCGACGAGTTTGCCTCGATCGCCGCTGCGCAGGTGGCGCACCTGTTCGGTCGTGCCCGCTCGGCCGGGATCAACCTGTTGCTGGGTACCCAGGAGCTTTCCGATCTGCGCCTGGACGCTCGCCGCGACTTGCTCGAGCAGGTGCTGGGCAACCTCTCCTGCCTTGTGGCCCACCGTCAGGTTGTGCCCGAGTCGGCGGAGCTGATCGCACGCCTCGGTGGCAGTCGTGGCGTGTGGCGCACTTCGCGAAGCGATAGCGGACGTTGGACGCGTAGCCGCTCGAGCAAGCCGCTGCTCTCCGCCGAACGGATCCGCGCTCTGCAGCCAGGTGAGGCGGCTGCTCTCGATCTAGCCGGCGGCGGCGTCCCGCAACTCATGCAGGTCTTCTCATCGCTCGCGCCCGCCGCGTCCGAGTCGCTGCCTTCGCGCTTGCGCTCGCGCCTGGCGGACGTCATCGCGCCTGCCTGACTTTTCGCCGACGCCCCGTCCCCGCTCTCGCGGATCGGCCTCGCGGCCGGTCCGCGAGAGCTTGGTGCCCAGTTGGGCACGCCCCTCAATCCCCACCCCAAAAAAGGAGAACATCATGGCTCAAGCGCATTGTCCACTCACGCCCGAACAAATAGACCTCATGCACTGGACGGCATCTCTCGGAGCGATCACCGCCGAGGCCTTGGCCTTGCGTATGGGTGTCACGCCCGCTTCGGCCCGCGGCCGCCTCTCGGTGGCGGTGCGACGCGGCCTGCTGGCCAGGCGGCGCCTGCTCGTCGACGCTCCCACCCTCTACACGATCACAAGAGCCGGCCTGCGCGCGTGCGGTGGCTATGGGATCGATCCCTGCCGGCTCTCGCCCGGCGGCGCCCACCATGCGATCGTCTGCGCTGAGGTCGCCGCCGCGCTGGAACGTTGCTATCCCGACCACCGGCTCGTCGGCGAGCGCGAGCTGCGCCGCGACGAACGCGAGCTCGGGCGTCCGCTCGCGAGCGCCCGTCTGGCGGCGGATCGCATGCACCATCCCGACCTTGTTCTGTGGCCAGACGCCGCACAGGAGCTGCCCGTGGCGGTCGAGGTCGAGCTGACGATCAAGGCGCCGCGGCGTTTGGCCGGCATCTGTCGCGCATGGGCACGCTGTCCCAAGGTCTCCGGTGTGCTCTACCTCGCCCCCGATCGGGTCCGGCGCGCGCTCGAGCGAGCCATCGAGAAGGCTCACGCTCAGGAGAGGGTCGTAGTGTTGCCGCTGGAGGCGCTCCCCTCGGGCGGGAGGGTTTGGGGTTTGGGGTGATGGGGGTGTCGTTGTCTCGCAAAGGGGTGCCCTACGCGCGCGCGTAGGGCACCCCTTTTGTTGTGGCTCCACAGAAGCGACCGGCCGCGACGTAGGTTGTGTTGGCGCGTCGGCGCCAGCGAATTTTGCCCGCCAAATCGGGCCAAAGCGCGGTTTTGGGGCCTTCGCGCAAAAAACCGTCGCACGCTTGGCCTACCTTCCGTTGCGGGGCGAGCCAACAGCAAAGGAGAAGATCACCATGTCCTACTCGAACATCAACCGCGTCATCCTCGTCGGCCGTCTCACCAGCGACCCCGAGCTGAGGGCCCTGCCTTCCGGTTTGGCGGTCTGCAACCTGCGTCTCGCCTGCAACGGAGCGCGTAAGGGCCCCGAAGGCGAGTACACCGAGAAGCCCAACTTCTTCAACGTCAGCACCTTCGGTGCGCTGGGCGAGTCGGTCCACCGCTACATGAGTCGCGGTCGTCGCATAGCGATCGACGGGCGCTTGAACTGGAGCGAGTGGGAGACTCCCGAGGGCGGCAAACGCCAGGCCGTGGAGATCGTCGCGGAGACGGTTCAGTTCCTGGACGGTCGCGGTGAAGGTGGCGGCTCGAAAGAGTCCTCCGATGAGGAGCATGGCGCCGACGTGGCCGGAGCGGTCGAGGAGCGCGAGCTCGTGGGTGTCGGCTCGGGGATTGAGGACGACCTCGTCTTCTGAGCGCCATCCGTTTACGCCCGTTCGACGGTGGGGTGTCCAGCGCGACATCCCACCGTTGGCGCCCCTGGGCGCCTTTTTGTGTTTAAGGCCCGTAAACTGGCCGGCCGCAGCTTTTGCAAGCAGGCGTGTGGGCTCGAGCGAGCCCATCATCTTCCAGCCCACAAGGAGCCCTCCCGGTGCCAGTCAACACTAAAGCGATCGGAAAGACCTACGAGCCCACCACCTACGCGGTTGGTCGCGAGAAGATCAAGGAGTACGCGCGCGCGGTCGGTGAGACCAACCCGCTCCACCTCGACGAGAAAGCCGCGCGTGAGGCCGGCTACGCCGACGTGGTCGCCCCGCCGATGTTCGCCGTCGTCTACAGCTCTCCCTCGGTAGCTCCCTCGCTGTTCGACCCCGAGGTGGAAATGAACTTCGCGATGATGGTTCACGGCGGTCAGGAGTTCGAGTGGGGGCCGGTCGTTGTGGCCGGCGATGAGATCACCACAACAGCGTCCGTCAAGGACATCTCTGAGCGCGACGGTCGTGGCTACTACGTTTTCGAGTCCGTCTCTGTGAACCAGCGCGGCGAGCAGGTTTGTCGCGGAACCTGGACCAACATCGTCCGAGGAGTGTGAGCGCAATGGCAGATCTATCGGTGGGCGCCCAGATCCCCGAGGTGCGAGTCACGCCAGACAAGTACCTCACCGCCCGTTACGCCGGTGCGTCCGGCGACTTCAACCCGATCCATATCGATGAGGAGTTCGCTCGCGCCGTCGGGCTACCCGGACGCATCCTGCACGGACTCTGGTCGATGGCCCAGGTGGCCCGCGCCCAGACCGAGGCTGCGGGCGGGCCCGCGGCCCTCAAGCGACTATCCGTCCAGTTCAGGGGCATGGGTGTGCCCGAGCAGGAGGTGCTCGTCACCGGCACGGTGCGCGAGGCCACCGACGGTCGCGTGATCGTGGATACCGTCGCGGAACAGGCGGGCAACCAGATCATTCGCAACGCCGAGGCCGAACTGAGGATCTGAGACCAGCGCGTCGCTCTGGACACCCGGGGCGGCGCCTACAATCGCTCATATGCTCACCCCCCGACAGGAGTTGATCCTGCGCAAGGTGGTGGAGGACTACCAACGCAGCGGGCAACCGGTCGCCTCCAAGGCCATCGCCGCCGACCCCAGCCTCGATTGTGGGCCCTCGACCGTGCGCAACGAGCTGGCTCTGCTCGAGGAGCACGACCTGCTCGCCCATCCGCACACCTCCGCGGGCCGCGTGCCAACCGAGGCCGGTCATCGCTACGTCGTCGACAGGATGCTCGGAGCAGGCCGCGAGCTCGTCCCGAGCAGTCCGCTCGCGCTTTCGTTGACCCGCAGTGAGGTGGAGGATGCGATGCGCGTTACGAGCATCGCGATTTCCCAGGTCACGAGTCTGCTGGCCGTCGTCTCGGCGCCTTCGCTGAACGCTGCGACCATCCGCCACGTGGAGGTCTTGGCCTTGCAGCCGCAGGTCGTGGTGGTAGTGGTGATCACCTCAAGCGGGGGGGTCTCCAAGCTGCTGACCACCTTCGACGCTCCCGTCGATCAAGGTCTCGTGGGCTGGGCGGGGGAATACCTCAACGAGCGTCTCGTCGGCTACGGCTTGGGCGCACGAATGCTCTCCAAGCGTCTGGAAGATCCAAGCATCGGAGCGAGCGAGCGAGCTTTCATCGATCGGCTCGCGCCCGCCTTCGGCGGCTTGGTGAGTGAGACTGAGGACACTCTCTACGTGGACGGCGCCGCGCATCTGCTCTCGAGTCAAGGGATCGGCGACATCACACAGATCAATGAGTTGATGAGTCTGCTGGAGCGCCGCGCCGCGCTACTGAGTGTGTTGCGCGCAGCTCTAGGCGAGTCCGACGTGTACGTGCGCATCGGCAGCGAGAACGAGATTCCCGCGATGCACTCTTTGGCTTTGGTGGCCGCCGGCTATGGCCTTGCGCGTCGTAAGCTCGGAGCGGTGTCTGTGATCGGCCCCGTCCACATGGATTACGAAAGTGCGATCGCCACCGTCCGCGAGGCCGCCCACGAGCTCTCGCGCTTCGTCGAAGACGCCTACGCCGAGCGCTGATGAGCGCCACGACCCCACGCGACCCTTACGAGGTGCTTGGCGTTACCCGCGACGCCGCCGAGCAGGAGGTCAAGAAGGCCTTTCGCCGCCTCGCTCGAGAACTGCACCCGGATGTCAACGCGCACGACCCCGGCGCCGAGGAGAAGTTCAAGGAGGCCGCCGAGGCCTACGAGATCCTCTCCGACCCCGAGCGCAGGGCTACCTATGACCGCTATGGCCACGACGGGTTGCGATCGGGTGGCTATGCCCCTAATTTCGATGGCTTCGGGTCGATCGGGGACTTGTTCAACGCGTTCTTCGGCTCCGGTAGCCCGTTTGCCGGCAGCTCCGGGTCGGCGCTCGGCGGGGACATCGCCGTTGCCGTCGAAATGACCTTGCTCGAAGCCTCGAACGGAGGCAAGGTCGAGGTTTCCTTCGAGGCGATCGACCGCTGCGAGCACTGCCGCGGCAACGGCGCCGAGCCCGGCACCCCGATCGAGCGCTGCTCGCGCTGCAGGGGTGCCGGTCAGGTCCAGAGCGCGGTGCGCACTCCTTTCGGGCAGATGCTGCGCACGAGCATTTGCGAAGCCTGCCATGGCGACGGGCGCTTGCCTACCACGCCATGCGGGGAGTGTCGGGGCCGCGGTCAGAAGACCGTCAAGCGCAGCGAGCACGTGGTCGTCCCGGCAGGGATCGCCGACGGTCAGCGCATCAGGGTCAGCGGTCGCGGGCACGCCGGCGAGCACGGCGCTCCGCCTGGTGACCTCTACGTGCTTGTTCGCGTGCCCGCCGACGAGCGCTTTGTGCGCGAAGGCGATGACCTGATAACGGCGCTTGATGTTGCAGCGCCCATGGCCGCGCTCGGGACCACGCTCGAGGTCCCCACGCTCGAAGGCTCGGCGCCCATTCAGGTGCCCATAGGCACCCAACCCGGCACTGTCCTCACGGTCCGCGCCCAAGGGATGCCCTCGCTGCGCGGCGGCCGTCGCGGCGACCTGCGGGTCGTCGTCAACGTCGTGATTCCCAGGCGCCTGAGCGACCGCCAACGCGAGCTGCTCGGTGAGCTCAACGACACGCTCACCGAGGACAACCTCCGCTCGGAGGAATCGATGCTTTCCAAGCTGCGCCGCGTTTTGCGCCACCAGGCCGCGTGACCGGCCCGCGTTCCGCGCGCTCGGTCCGCGTGACGGGCCCTGCGCGCTTAGTCCGCGTGACGGGCCCGTGTTCTGCGCCCTCGGTCCGCGTGACGGGCCCTGCGCGCTTAGTCCGCGTGACGGGCCCGTGTTCTGCGCCCTCGGTCCGCGTGACCGGCCCGCCGCTTCGCCGGCGCTTCGCATGATTCGACTGGCCTTGCGGGTGAAGCGGGCCCAGGCCGACTTGGTGCTTGCCGAGATGCTCGAGCTGGCGCCGGACGGGGTCGAGGAAATCGAGTCGGATACCGATGAGGGAGACGGTTTCGTCGAATATGCCGTCTACGGCGCCCCCGGAGAGCTGCCCGAGTTGCCCGACCTTGAGGCTGCCGCGGGAGGCGCCTTCGTTGAGATCTCGACGAGCGAGGTGCCCGACGATTGGTCTGAGCGCTGGAAGCGTTTCCACCGCCCCGTTCTGATCGAGCCCAGCGGCGCGGCCGGCCTGCCCGGAGGTGTCCCGGCTTTGCACGTGCGACCTCCCTGGGAGTCACCCAGCGAGCGAGCCGACGCCCGCGAGATCGTGATCGACCCCGCCCAAGCTTTCGGGACCGGTGCGCACGCGACCACGCGCCTGTGTCTAGAGCTGCTCCTGGCACTCACCGCCGAGGGCACGCTCAGACGGGACGGCCCTGACGGCCCGGGCGGTGCGGACCGCGCGTTCTCCCCGCAGGGCGCGCGCGGCGCTGTACTCGACATCGGCGCGGGCTCTGGTGTGCTCGCGATCGCGGCGGCCAAGCTCGGCTACGGCCCGGTTCTGGCGCTCGACAACGATCGTGAGAGCGTGCTCGCGATCGCCGACAACGCGCTCCGCAACGGTGTTCAAATCGAGGCCCACCGCTTCGATCTGCGCCGAGAAGCGCTTCCCTTGGTGGACGGCAAGCCGGCACCGGTCGTGCTTGCCAACCTGCTGAGACCCTTGCTGCTTGACTTGGCGGACACGATGGCAACCTCGGGCGGACCAGCTGCTCCTGGCCATCTCGATCTGATCGTGAGCGGGCTACTACGCGAGCAGGCCGACGAGGTGGCCCTTGCCTTCGCTAGACGCCTTGGCTTGCGCGAGCGAGCGCGTCGGGAGCGTGGGGAGTGGGCTGCCTTGTGGCTGATGTCGGCTCGGTAGCCGCCCTTGCCATCGCCCTGAATAGGAGATCTATCGCGGGGCGCTGGCCGCCCTCACTATCGAGCAGAGCGCGCGCCGCGATCAACGCGGCTCCGATCGCCTCGAGCGCCTCGCCGCTCTCGCCCGGATCCGGGTCTCGGCAGACCGCGATCGCCAGGTCGAGCATTCCTTGGGCCTGTTCTGTGGCGCCCGCGAACAGGGCCGGGCCCGCGAGGCTGCCGTAGCCATAGGCCCGAGCGAGTCGTCCCGGCAACGTCAGCTCACTGGAGCCGCGCGGCTGGGAGGTGGAGGGCAGGCCTTGACCGTCGACCAAGGCGGCCATCGTGTCGCCCACCACAGCCCGAGTCGCCTGTTCGTCGAGTCCCACATGGGCCGCCACCCGCAAGGCCAAGTACAGGCCGCTGGCAGTAAGCCCATAGGGGGGGTCGGAGGCGAACACGATCCGCTCGGCCGGCACCCGCGCGAACAGCTCGATCACGTCGATCGGAAAGAAGCAGGAAGTGTCATACAGGACGCCCGGATGGTCGGCCAGACGCGAGGTCAGGATTCCTTGATCGCAGATCGCGCCGTGCGCCAGGATCAGGACGACGTCCGGGTGGCGCAGCGTGAGGTCGGCCAGGCCGTCGGCGATCGGCGGCATTCCGCGACCTGCGTGGATCAAGATCGGGACCTGGGCTTCTTCGGCGAGCGTGAAGATCGCGTCCATCTCCGGGCCGTCGAATGCGAACGCTTGGGCACGCGGGTGCAGCTTGATCCCGCGGGCGCCTTTGCCGATGCTGCGTTCGCCCTCTAGGACCGGGTTTTCGGCCGGATCCAGGCGACAGAAGGGGATCAAGCGACCTTCGCTTTCCTGCGCCCATTCCAGGACACGGTCGTTGGGGAGGCTGTAGGAGGGCTTGCGCTCCGGGTCGTGCAAGGGGAAGACGCATGCCCTGCGCGCGTGCGCGGCGTCCAACTGGGAGAGCAGCGTCTCCAGGTCGAGCGAGCGGCCATCCTCGTCGAGCCCGAGGTGGGTGTGGGCATCGAAGATCTCGCCCTCGCTCGGCCTCAAGCCATCGGTCTCCGCCACAAACGGAGCCAGGGCATCGGCGTAGATGGAGGCGCTCACAATCCTATTCTGACGATTGTGGGAGCTCGGCGACGGCTCCTCTCAGGGACAAAAGCGCGGGATCGACACAAAAGTCTCGCCTGCTCGGCGTATCCTGGGTCGACGATGGCGATACTCGACGAAGTGAAGCTCGACCTGAATAGTGCGATGCGTGCTGGTGAGAAGCAGCGCGTGGGCGCTCTGCGCATGGTCCTGTCCGAGTTGCAAAAGGCCTCCAAGGAAGGCGCCGATGACGAGTTGGCGGTGCTGCGCCGCGAGCGCAAGCGACGCCTTGAGGCGGCCAAGGCATTCAGGGAGGCAGGGCGTGAGGATCTCGCCATTGGCGAGGAGGCCGAGGCGGAGCTGATCGGCGGATATCTACCCGCCGAGCTTTCCGAGTCCGACCTACAGGCGGTCGTCGAGCAGGCGCTCAGTGCCAGCGGGGCCCAGTCGCCAAAGGACATGGGCATGGCGATGAAGAGTGTCATGGCTGCGGTCGACGGACGCGCCGACGGCAAGCGGGTATCCGCGCTCGTCAAGGCAGCCCTCGGCGGATGAGGAATCAGATCGAGCTTCCCAACGAGGTGGCCGCCGAGCTGGCGGGCAGCCAGGACAGCGTGTTGCGGGCCTTGGAGGGGCATCTGCAGTGCAAGGTTTTCCTGCGCGGCAATCTGCTCACGCTCGAGGGCTCCGAACAAGAGGTCAAGATGGGCGAGCGGGTTGTGCACGAGCTCTCGGAGCTGATCGCACGGGGCCACCAGGTTGCACCTGGAACGATCGCTGCCGTGACGGGTGCCTTGGACGCGCACGAATCCCCGGCGCGCGTGCTCGAGGACGTCGTGTGGCGCCATCGCAGCCTCCAGGTGGCTCCCAAGACGGTCAACCAGAAGCGCTACGTCGACTGCATCCGCTCCAGCACGGTCACTTTCGGCGTTGGTCCCGCCGGCACCGGCAAGACCTTTTTGGCGGTGGCAATGGCTGCCGCAGCGCTCTCGCGCCACGAAGTCAATCGCATCATCCTCACCCGCCCGGCCGTCGAGGCCGGCGAGCGGCTCGGTTTCCTACCGGGGGACCTGATGGCCAAGGTGGACCCCTACCTGCGTCCCCTGTTCGACGCGCTGCACGACATGCTCGATCCCGAGAAGGTCTCCCAGCACCTCGAGCGCGGGGTGATCGAGATCGCGCCCTTGGCCTTCATGCGGGGACGTACGCTCAACGACTCGTTTGTGATCCTCGATGAGGCCCAGAACACGACGCCCGAGCAGATGAAGATGTTTCTGACACGGCTTGGATTTGGCTCGAAGATGGTCGTCACCGGCGACATCACCCAGGTGGACTTGCCACGCGAGCAGCGCTCGGGCCTGGTGGTCGTCGGGGAGGTTTTGGAGCAGATCGAAGGCATCGAGTTCATTCGCTTCGGCGGTGAGGACGTGGTGCGCCACAAGCTCGTCCAGAGGATCGTCGAGGCCTACGACGAGCACTCTCGTCGCGAGGCACCTGAGCTGCGTCCGGCCGAGCGCCGGGCCTGAGCTTGAAGACCCTTCTCAGGCCTCGGGAATTGCGATGCTCGAGGTAGAGGTTTTCGGCGCCGGCCTGCTTGCGGGTCCGCTCCCGCAATCGGAGGTGGAGCGTTTGTGTGCGCTTGCGCTCGCCTCGGCCGGAGTCGAGGACGGCCATCTCGCCGTGCAATTCGTGACCGCGGATCGCATCGCGGAGCTCAACCAGGAGCATCGCGAGAAAATGGGCCCCACCGACGTGCTCTCCTTTCCCATAGACGGCGCCGAGGCAGACGCCCCGGGGGAGGGCGTGCCGCGCGAGCTCGGAGACATCGTGATCTGTCCGCAGCACACCGAGGATGTGAGCGAGGCGATCGTGCACGGAGCTCTGCACCTGGTCGGCATGGATCACGAGACCGATGACGGCGAGATGCTCGCCCTCCAGGCCGAGATCCTGCGGTGGGACAGCGCGTGACCGGCACGAGAAGCGGGTTTGTGGCGCTCGCGGGGCGTCCGAACGTGGGCAAGTCGACGCTCGTCAACGCGATCGTGGGCGGCAAGGTTGCGATCGTGTCCGACCGGCCCCAAACCACGCGTCGTGCGATAAGAGGGGTCCGCACCGACTCCGACAGCCAGCTCGTCTTGGTCGACCTCCCTGGCGTACAGCGCCCGCGCGACGCCTTGACCGAGCGGATGGCTGGACGCGTGCGCGAGGAGCTGGAGGGCTCGGACGCCGCCCTGCTCGTGCTCAACGGAGAGCAGGGGGTGGGGCCAGGCGACCGCTACATCGCCCAGGCGCTGAGCGAGGGCAAAGCGCCCGTAGCGGTCGCGGTCAACAAGGTGGACCGGCTCGACCGGGTTGCCACCGTGGCGATGCTCGCCGCGACCGCCGAGCTGGAGGTGGGAGAGGAGATCTTTCCGATCTCCGCGCGCACCGGCAAGGGTGTGGGGGCGCTTGTCGAGTATCTGTCCGAGCGGATGCCCGAAGGCCCGTTCATGTTTCCGAAGCAGGCCATCTCCGATCAGCCCTTGCCGGTCATGCTGGCCGAGCTCGTGAGGGAGGCCGCGATCAGGCGCACATTCCAAGAGCTGCCCCACGCCCTGGAGACGATCGTCGAAGAGGTCGAACATCCACGCGAGGGCTTGATCCGGGTCAGGGCTTTGATCTGGGTCGAGAGCGAGTCCCAGAAGGGGATCGTAGTTGGGGCGCGCGGACGCATGATCAAGGCGATCGGCACAGCTGCGCGCAAGGAAATCGAACGCGAGCTATGCAGCCAGGTTCACCTCGACCTGTCGGTACGCGTAAGGCGCGATTGGCGCGGAGACGAGGGTTTGCTTGACCGCCTCGGGATCACCTGATCGCGAGGCCCCCAACGGCGAGTCAGACCCACTCGGTCCCGCCGATGAGCTCTTTGTGGCGACGCGGGAAGACACGTAGCCCGAGCTAGAGCCTTCGTCCCAGGCCCTCTGAGATCTTGTGCACGGCCGCGAGGTCCAAATCGGGCGTGAACACAAACGGGATCGTGATCACATTCGGCGGCCGGCCGTCGGCGAAGCGTTGGCGGCGCAGACGCGCGATCTGGCTCTGCTGGAGGCGGGTGCGCTCATATGTGGTTTGGGCTGCACGCACGGCCCGGTCCACGACACCCGAGCCATCGCCTGCAAAGCCAGACGCGAACTCGTCGATCCGGCCCATCTCCTCTCGCGTGAAGCGTCGCGGCAAGACGCCGTTCACGAGGACCGCGTCGAGGTCACGGTCGAGCTGGCGGCGCAGACCTTCCTCCAACTCGAGTGTCTCGGTGACGGCCATCTCGGTGCCGTGGGCCACTGCGACATAGGCGCAGCGTTCGCGGTCGCCTAGCAAGGCCCGAACGCTCTGTGCCTGGTCGGCCAAAGGGCCGGCGCGCACGATCCTCGAAAACGTTTGCGGAGAATCGAGCATCGCGAGGGCGTGGCCGGTCGCCGGTGCGTCGAGCACCACGAGCTCATAGGTGCCTTGACAGAGCTGGAGCAGCTTGACCATCGTGACCAGCTCCTTGGCTCCAGGGGCCGCGGCAGCGAAATAATGAAAGGTGCTGCTCGCCCCAAGCATGCGCGCCGACAATCGCCCGGCGAGAGTGCGCAGCCATTCGAGCAATGCCTTGTCTGGGTCGATCGAAGTGCTCCACAGGTCGGCCGCCAATTCGACCTCGACACCGGCCTCCGGCGGCGGCGGCTCCGCTTGTGCGAAGTCCCGGCGGGGGTCTCCCGAGTCGGCCTGGTGGCCCCCGAACAGGATCGGCAGGCGGTGCTGGTCGCCGAGCTCGACCACAATCGTGCGCAGCCCACGGGTGGCGCCGAGCAGGCCCAAAGCACAGGCCACGGTGGTCTTGCCGGTGCCGCCCTTGCCCGTCACCACGATCAGCTTGCGCTCCAGCAATGAGGCCATCGTGTCCTGCAACCTACAATCCGGTGGATGAACGCACCGGCGCAAGCTCCCGTCGAGGACTTGCTCGTCTATGACGAGCGAGGCTTGGTGGCGTGCGTGGTCCAAGATTGGACTACAGGCGAGGTCTTGACTCTGGCTTACATGAACGCGGTCGCGCTGGAGCGCACCCGGGCCACGGGCGAGCTACACCTGTGGAGTCGTTCGCGCCAAGAGCTGTGGCACAAGGGTGCGACCAGCGGCAACACCCAGGCGGTCAAGGCCTTGAGGGTGGACTGCGACGGCGACGCTTTGCTCGCGCTGGTCGAACCTGCCGGCCCGGCCTGCCACACGGGGGAGCGCACCTGCTTTCACCGGGGAGAGCTTGCCGTGGGCGCACCGCATGAGACGTTGCCCGCTTTGGAGCGCACTTTGCGTGTGCGTGCGCGGGAGCGCCCGGAGGGCTCCTACACGGTCGAGCTGCTCGACGACCCGGGGCGGATCGGCGAGAAGGTGGAGGAGGAGGCAGAGGAGGTGGCCCGCGCCGCCCGCGAAGAGACCGACGAGCGCGTCGCCGAAGAGGGCGCCGACCTGCTGTATCACCTGCTCGTGCTCTTGCACAGCCGGGGCTTGGCCCTGTCAGACGTGGAGGGCGTGCTCGATGAGCGGCGCCGGTAGTGCGGCCCCGCCGACGCCGGAGCCTGGAACGCTGCCGGCTCCGGTGGACGCCTACAACCTGGTCCCGCTGCAGGAGACGTTCATCGCAGACTGCGAGACGCCGGTCTCCGCTTTCCTGAAGCTGCGCGAGCTGGCGCCCGGCGAGCCGGCCTTCCTGCTGGAGTCCGCCGAGCAAGGCCAGCGTATGGGACGCTACTCGTTCATCGGCTTCCGGCCGCGCTCCGTCTTGCGCTGGTCTTTGGGCGACCCGGGTGACCCCTACGCGTTGGCGGCCGCGGCCGTCGCCGAGTCCCGGCAGGCGCCACTCCAGGATGGCGAAAGCGAGCTGCCGTTCATGGGCGGGGCGGTTGGCTTCTTCGGCTATGACCTGGTACGCACGGTCGAGCCCTTGGGGGCGCCCAACGAGGACCTGCTTGGCCTGCCGGATATGGCCCTGATGCTGACCGACGCGGTGGTCGCGTTCGATCACCTCAAGCACACGATCACGATCCTCGCCAACGCCGACCTCAGTGCCGAGCCCGACCCCGAGCGCGCCAAGCGGGTCGCGGAGCGCACGATCGCCGAAGTCAAGGAGTGCCTGGCGGGTCCGGTTCCCCATCCGCGTCCGCGTGACGCGACGCCGGAGGGGGCGGCGGGCGTCCCGAATGTGTCTGAGGGGACCGGGTCGGCCGCGCGCGAAGCGCCCCGTTTCGAGTCGAACATGTCCAGAGAGCGCTTCGAAGCGATGGTTGAGCGGATCGTCGAGTACGTGTATGCCGGCGATGCCTTCCAAGTTGTTCCCTCCCAGCGCTGGTCGGCAGAGGTGCCGGTCGAGGCCTTCTCCATATACAGGGGCCTGCGCACCGTCAACCCGAGCCCGTACATGTACTTCCTGGACTTCGGCGACTTCCAGATTGCGGGTGCCAGCCCGGAGCCGCTGTTGACTGTGACCGGCCGGCACGTATCGACGCGTCCGATCGCGGGCACGCGCCCGCGCGGGTCGAGCCTGGAGGAGGATCGGCGCATCGCCGACGAGTTGCTCGCCGATGAGAAGGAGTGCGCCGAGCACATGATGCTTGTGGACTTGGGCCGCAACGATTTGGGGCGTGTGTGCGCATATGGCAGCGTGGTCGTGGACGAGTTGATGCAGGTTGAGACCTACAGTCACGTGATCCACATCGTCTCCTCGGTGTCGGGCACTTTGAGGGACGACGTCGGCGCGATGGACGCCCTGCGCTCGGTCCTGCCCGCGGGCACGCTTTCCGGGGCGCCCAAGGTGAGGGCGATGCAGATCATCGACGAGCTGGAGTCGACCAAGCGCGGCGGCTACGGCGGGGCGATCGGCTACCTAAGCTACGGCGGCGACCTGGACACCGCGATCCACATCCGCACGGTAGTCGTCAAGGACGGCATGGCCCATGTGCAGGCGGGAGGCGGCACGGTCGCGGACGCCAAGCCCGAGTACGAGTACGAGGAGTCCGTCAACAAGAGCAAGGCGGTACTGCGTGCCGTGGAGCTCGCGTGCGAACAGGCGGACTGGGGATGAGGGTTCTCGTGATCGACAACTACGACTCGTTCACCTACAACCTCGTCCAGTATTTGGGCGAGCTGGGCAGTGAGGTGTGCGTGGTCCGCAACGACCGGACCACGGTCGACGATCTGCTCGACTCAGGCTACGAGCGCTGTGTGATCTCGCCGGGTCCGTGCACGCCCAACGAGGCGGGCATTTCCTTGGAGCTCGCCAGGCGCTTGCCCGAAGCGGGGATCCCCACTTTGGGTGTGTGCTTGGGGCACCAGTCGATGGCCCAGGCTTTCGGGGGGACCGTCAAGTTGCACGATCCAATCCATGGCAAGGCCACCACGATCGAGCACGATGGACGCACGATCTTCGCGGGCCTCGCCTCGCCCTTGACGGTCGGGCGCTACCACTCCTTGGTCGTGGCCGACGAGTTGCCCGACTGCCTTGAAGAGTCGGCTCGCGGCGGCGGGGTGTTGATGGCCTTGCGTCATCGCGAGTTGCCTGCCGAGGGTGTTCAGTTTCACCCCGAGTCGGTGCTCACCGAAGAAGGCAAGGCGCTGTTGGCAAACTTCCTTGCGGACGGCGTTCGGTCGATCGGTGAGGATTCACCCGGTGAGGCGCGAGTTGGTGCATCCAAAGTATGAAAACTACGATCGTATCTACGAATTGTATGGACCATCGTAGTTTTCAAAAAGTATATATGCCATCGCCAGCACCTCATTCGCCAAGCGTGGCCGTGCGCCATCCCGCGAGGGCCGCCGCGCTCGGTCCTGCTAGCTTCGCCGCGCTCCACCTGCCGAGCGTGGCCGACTAGGAATGCCCAATCCGGCCCTAACCAGCGCGATCGATGCGCTCGCCTCGCGCCAGGATCTCTCCGAGCAACAGGCCTCCGAGGTGCTGTCGGAGATCATGCACGGCGAGGCGTCCGAGACCCAGATCGCCGGATTCCTGATCGCCCTGCGTACCAAGGGCGAGACCGTCCAGGAGCTGGCCGGCCTGGCGCGCACGATGCGCGAATTGGCGGCCCACGTGCCGACCGAGCGCCACGACCTGCTCGACACCGCCGGCACGGGTGGGGGCAGGCGCACTTTCAACGTGTCCACCTCTGCAGCCTTGGTTGCCGCCGGCGCAGGCTGTGCAGTGGCCAAGCACGGCAATCGCTCCGCCACCAGCTCATCCGGTTCGGCCGACCTCTTGGAGGCTTTGGGCGCGCGCATCGACCTCGGCCCGGAGGGCGTGGCCGGTTGCATCGAAGAGGCCGGCTTCGGCTTCATGTTCGCCCCCGCCCACCATCAGGCCACGCGCTTCGTGATCCCCGTCAGGCGCGAGTTGGCGGTGCGCACGATCTTCAACCTGCTCGGCCCGCTCACCAATCCCGCGGGCGCTACACGCCAGCTGATCGGCGTCGCCGACGCGTCCTTCATGGAGACGATCGCCGGCGCCTTGGCCCTCCTTGGGGTGGAGCGAGCCCTGGTTGTGGCCGGCGAGGACGGCCTCGACGAGGTCTCGACCTCGGCGCCCACCCGCGTGATCGAGGTCAACGGAGCCGAGCTCACCCGCTACACGATCACTCCCGAGGAGGTCGGTATCGAGCAGGCCGATGTCTCCGATCCGCTTTTGGGGGGAGGATCGCCCGCTGAGAACGCCGAGGTCACGAAGATGGTGTTCGCGGGTGCGCAAGGAGCTCATGCCGACCTGGTCGCGATCAATGCGGGTGCGGCCATCTATGCGGCGGGCGGGGTTGACGACATCGCCGCCGGAGTGCAGGCCGCACGCGAGGCGATCGCTTCTGGCGCCGCCGGCGCCGCCCTGGAGGGCTATGTCCAGGCGAGCAACGCTCATGCACCCGAGCAGGTCTCATGACGAGCGTTCTCGATCGCATACTCGAGGAAACGCGTGCCGGTGTCGCCGCGAAAAAGCAGACGATGCCGCTTGGCGGCCTCAAGGAGCGCTCCACCGAAGGGCATACGAGGGGCTTCCGCCAGGCCCTAGACCGCCCCGGGATCGGCGTGATCGCTGAGTTCAAGCGCCGCTCGCCTTCAGCCGGGCCTTTGCGCGAGGACGTCGACATCGCCCAGATCGCCGCTGCCTACGAGCAAGCAGGGGCGAGCGCCATGTCGGTGCTCACCGAGAAACACAATTTCGAAGGCTCGCTTGCCGATCTGCGCGCCGCCCGCGCCGCCTGCGATTTGCCTCTGCTGCGCAAGGACTTCGTCGTCGACCCCTACCAGCTATATGAGTCCCGAGTTGGCGGGGCCGACGCGGTGCTCTTGATTGTGGCTGCCTTGGGCGCCTTGGAGTTGGCTTCGCTTCACGAGACAGCCACCGGTCTCGGCTTGGACGTGCTCGTCGAGGTTCACGACAGCGACGAGCTGGCGGTTGCCGCGAGCGCCGGCGCGAGTTTGATCGGCGTCAACAACCGTGATCTGCACGACTTCTCGGTTGACATTTCGCGCACCTCCCAGCTCATGTCAGATATGCCACCCGGGGCGACCGTGGTCTCGGAGTCGGGCATTTCTCAGCCCGAGCAGTTGCGCGAATTGGAGGCCCAAGGAGTCGCAGCCGTGCTTGTGGGGGAGGCCTTGATGCGCGCTCCCGACCCCGGGACGGCGCTCTGCGTCCTGCGCGGAGCCAACCGCTCCAGCTAGTCTGCCCTTCGGATGTGCGCGACGGGCCCGCAATCGAGTGAGGCACGAACAACGATCCAAATTCTTTTATGAAGCCGCACGATTCTCTTTAGTTCAGATTGATCGCAAGCCGTCATCCTCAACATCAATGAAGCGCATGTTCGCCATTCCCTTCGTCTCAGCCCTGATCGGGGGAGGGATCGTCGTCGCCGTGATCGCGGCCGCCGGCGGTCTCAGCTCTTCGCAGAAGACGGTCACGGTCGTCCAGCAGTCCTCGCCGATCGCTCCATCGAACGCCTCCCAGCAGAGCACCGGCTTGACTCCCCACCAGATCTACGAGAAGGACGCGCCCGGAGTCGCATACGTCACCTCGACGATCGTCCGCCAAAGCGAATCCCCGTTCGGCCTGGGCGGCGAAAGCCAGCAGCAGGGTACCGCCACCGGCTCGGGCTTCGTCATCAACAGCGACGGCACGATCCTCACCAACTACCACGTGGTCGAGAACGCGGTCAAGGTCACCGTGTCCTTCGAACACGGCAAGACGGTCGAAGCCAAAGTGGTCGGCAAGGACCCTTCAAACGACCTAGCGATCTTGCGAATCCCCACCGAAGGCCTCACCATGCACGTGCTCACCCTGGGTGACTCCAGCAAGGCCGAGGTCGGCGACCCCGTGCTCGCAATCGGAAACCCCTTCGGTCTCGACCGCACGCTCACGACCGGTGTCATCTCCGCCTTGCAGCGTGAGATCACGGCGCCCAACGGCTTCACGATCGACAACGTCCTGCAGACAGATGCCCCGATCAACCCCGGCAACTCCGGTGGGCCGCTGCTCAACGAGGCCGGTGAAGTGATCGGCATCAACTCCCAGATCGAGACCGGCGGCAGCAGCAGTGGCAGCGTCGGCATCGGCTTCGCCGTCCCGATCGACACCGCCAAGTCCGAGCTCGCCCAGCTCGAGAAAGGCGGCACCGTCCGCGCCGCCTACCTCGGCGTCTCCACGCTCACTATCGACGGCTCCCTGTCCGCCCTCAACCTGCCCGTCAAACAGGGCGCCCTCGTCGAGACCGTCGAAGGTGGCACCCCCGCCGCCAAGGCCGGCATCCGTGGCGGCAACCTCGAAGTCCAGACATCCGGTGGCAAGGTCGCCGTCGGCGGAGACATCATCGTCGCCATAGATGGCAAGACGATCGCCAACGCCGAAGACCTGACCACGGTGATCGGCTCCAAGAAGCCAGGCGACACGATCTCGGTTGAGGTATTGCGCGCCACCGGCAAGGGCTCCTACGAACACAAGACTTTGAAAGTGACTCTGGCCGCACGGCCCAACTCGATCAAGAACGCCAACACGCCCGAAGGGTAGGGCGCAGAGGTCGAGTGTTGTGTGGTCTCGTTTGGGTTGCCCCGCGCGCGCGCGTAGGGCAGGCCTTCGGGGGATATCGCAGACCGCTACCGTTGGAGCATGTCCGGCGGTGACACCCAAGTCAAGATCTGTGGCCTCACACGCCTCGCCGACGCTGAGCTGGCCGTCGAGTTGGGGGCGTGGGCGATCGGGATGGTCTTCTACGAGCCAAGCCCCCGCCGCTGCTCGCTGGCCGAAGCCCAAGCGATAGCCGCTGTACTGCGACGCAAGGTGGAGTTGTGCGGCGTGTTCGTCAACGCCCCCATGGAGGAGATCGTCGAGGTCTCTGAGCAGGTCGGCTTGACCTTGCTGCAGTTGCACGGTGACGAGGGCCCGTCTTTCTGCGCTGAGGCCGCCAGGCGTACCGGAGCACGCACGATCAAGGCTTTGCAGGTCTCCGGCATGGCCGACATCCAGGACGCGTCCCGCTTCCACACCGATTTTCACCTGCTCGACGCGCGCTCGACCGTGCCCGGGCAAGAGGGTTTGCGGGGAGGCACCGGCGAGACCTTCGACTGGGCGTTGCTGGCTGGACGTCGCTCAAAGGTCCCCTTGATTCTCAGCGGGGGTCTCGCTCCCGAGAACGTGACCGAAGCAATCCAACGTGTGCGCCCCTATGCGGTGGATACCGCCAGCGGGACCGAGAGTGCGCCCGGACGCAAGGATCCCGACAAGCTGCGTGAGTTCTTCGCCGCTGTGCAGAAGGCCTCGTTCGCGCCGGCCGCGGTCGAGCCGGACGAGGCCATCGGCACATTGTCTGACGCGCAAAGCGAGCCGCCTGTAGGCTCGCCCGCGTGACCCTCGTCCCCTCGCATAGCGCGCCCCAGGAGGGCCTCGAGCACCGCTTCGGGTGCTACGGCGGGCAATACGTTCCAGAGACCTTGATGCCCGCTTTGGCCGAGTTGGAGTTGGCTTGGACGCAAGCGCGCCAGGACCCTTCTTACAAGGCCGAGCTGGATGGCCTGCTGCGCGATTTCGCGGGACGTCCGACCCCGCTCTACCGGGCACATCGCCTCTCCGAGCGGGCCGGACGGCCCGTGTACCTCAAGCGCGAGGACCTCAACCACACGGGCTCGCACAAGCTCAACAACGCTTTGGGTCAGGCGTTGCTGGCCAAGCGCATGGGCAAGCGCCGCATCATCGCCGAGACCGGGGCCGGACAGCACGGCGTGGCGACCGCCACCGTGTGCGCCCTGCTCGACCTGGAGTGCGTGATCTATATGGGCTCCGAGGACACGCGCCGCCAAGCTCCCAACGTGCAGCGCATGGAACTACTCGGCGCTCGCGTCCAAGCGGTCGAAGCCGGCGCGCGCACCCTCAAGGAGGCCACTTCGGCGGCGATCCGCGACTGGGTCACCAACGTGGGCAACACCCACTACGTGATCGGCTCGGTCGTAGGTCCCGCGCCCTATCCGGCCTTGGTTCGCGACCTGCAGCGGGTCATCGGCGACGAGGCGCGCGCCCAGATGTTGGAGCGCGAGGGACGCCTGCCCACGCGTGTGGTCGCCTGTGTCGGTGGTGGATCGAACGCACTCGGCATCTTCACCGCGTTTCTCGACGATCCCGACGTGGAGTTGGTCGGGGTGGAGGCCGCAGGCGAGGGCCTGGACACGGGCGATGGCCCGAATGGGGGGGCTCCAAGACACGGCGCCCCCCTGACCGTGGGGGGCCGCGCCGGCGTCCTGCACGGTGCCCTCTCGGCGGTCATGCAGGACGAGGAGGGCCAGATCATCGAGGCCCACTCGGTCTCCGCCGGCCTGGACTACCCCGGCACCGGCCCCCAGCACGCTTTCCTGCGCGATAGCGGCCGCGCCCGCTACGTCGCGGTGACCGACCGCGACGCGCTCGCGGCCTTCCGCGAGGTCTCGCGCCTGGAGGGCATCATCCCCGCCTTGGAGACAGCCCACGCCCTTGCTTGGGTCTTGGCCCAAGCCGACGGCGACTTGGACCTGGTGTGCCTGTCCGGGCGCGGGGACAAGGACTTGGCCGAGGTGCTCGCCCAGTGAGCGCAACCGCCACGACCGGCATCGAGCGGATCGCCCAAGCTTTCGCCTCCAGCGGCAAGCGGGCTGCATTGATGCCCTATCTGATGGGCGGGTATCCCACCTTGGCCGAGTCTGTCCGCATCGGCGAGGCATGCGTGGGAGCGGGTGCAGACCTATTGGAGCTGGGCGTGCCCTACTCGGATCCCTTGGCCGACGGTCCCGTGATCCACGAGGCAGGTACCCGAGCCTTGGCGGCCGGCGCCACCTTGACCAGCGTCTTGGAGGTGGCTCGCTCCTTGGCCCCCAGCGTTCCCGTGGTGCTCATGTGTTACGCCAACATGGTCTTCGCCCCCGGGATCGAGCAGTTCGTGGAGCGTCTCGCCCAAACCGGCGCCAGCGGCCTGATCGTGCCCGACCTGCCCTTCGAGGAGGCACCCGCCGTCTTGGATGCGTGCGACGTGCATGGGATCGCCTTGGTGCCCTTGGTGGCGCCCACCACCCCGCCCGAGCGTCTCGCTCGGATCGGGGCAAGGGCACGCGGCTTTCTATACACCGTCTCAGTCGTGGGCACGACTGGCGAGCGCGCCGCCTTGGCCGACAGCTTCGCGAATGTCGTGGCCCACGCCAAGGCGAGCAGCGAGGTGCCGGTCGCGCTCGGTTTCGGTATCTCCACGCCGGAGCAGGCCTCTCAGGCGGCGCAAGCGGGCGCCGATGGCGTGATCGTCGGTACCCGACTGGTGCGCGCTGCCTCCGAATCGGAGGACCCCGCGGCAGCCGTTGGCAAGTTGGTGGCGGATCTGGCGGACGCCCTGTTATAGGATCTGCCGCGCAATGGGATTGGTACTCACCCTCACAGCAGGTCTGATCATTTGGATCGTGCTCTGGACGCTCGGAGCCAAGGGCTTCGACTCGTTCATGCTCGCCGCGATCATCATCGCGGTCGGCGCCTCCGTGAAGATCCTCGCCGGCTACCTGCCCGGCCGCCGCGGCGATTAGCTGCCAAGTGCGCGTCCGCCGGCTGTGCCTCGTGGTCGCCGCGCTCGCGTTCGCGCCGGCCCTAGCGGGCTGTGGCGGTGTGGGCGCCTCGCCGGCCTCCCAGAGCATCGGCAATCAGCTCACGATCTATTCGAGCCTGCCCTTGCAGGGGCCGTCGGCCGCGATCTCACGCCAGATCGTCGGGGGTGAGAAGCTGGCCTTGGCCGACGCGGGCGGACACGTGGGTCGCTTCACGATCAGTTACGCCTTGCGTGATGACTCCAGCGCCACCAGCGGACAGTGGGATCCTGACGTAACCGCCGCCAACGCCAAGGCTGCTGCGCAGGATGCCACCACGATTGCCTATCTAGGCGATTTCAACTCCGGTGCAACCGCCATATCGCTACCGCTCACGAACGCCGCCGGCATCCTCCAGGTCAGCCCGGCCAGCCCTTACGTCGGACTGACCTCTTCCCGAGATGCGGGACAGGGCGAGCCGGAACGCTTTTATCTGGCCGGAAAGCGCACGTTCGGACGGGTCGCCCCCGGCGATCCCGTGCAGGCCGCGGCGCAGGTCGCTTCGATGCGAGGCTTGGGCATTCACAGCGTGTACGTGATTGCCGACCAGGACCCCTTCGACGCCCCACTCGCCCAGATCGTCGCCGGCGACGCACAGCGGGCGGGGATCGCGGTGAAGGGCGATGACACGATCGCAGTTCTGCCCGGCTCCAACTTCAGCGGTGAGGTCGCCAAGATCGCCTCCAGCGGGGCCCAGGCCGTGTTCATCAGCGCCACCGCCACGAGCGAAGCCGCTTACCTTGCGCGTCTGCTTCATTCGACGGCGCCCCATCTTTCGTTGCTCGCCTCGAGCACGATGCTCAACCCTGTATTCACGGCCCACCTCAGTTCCGCCGAAGCGGCCACCTTCGTCGGTTCGCCGGTACTCGCAACCAGGTTGTATCCGGCCTCGGCTCGTCGCGTGCTCGCCGAATATACGCGTCGCTTCGCGTCCGCAGGCGAACCGTATGCCCTGTACGGCTATGAGGCGATGAGCGTCGTGCTCGCCTCGATCCGGGCGGCCGGAACGCACGGCGACGATCGCGAGGCCGTGATCGGGCGTTTCTTCGCTACTCACGACCGCCATTCGGTGCTTGGTGTCTACTCGATGCAGTCCAATGGCGAAACGACGCTCTCCACCTACGCTATTGACCGGCTCGTCGGGGGCGCGCCGGTGTTCTGGCGCGCTTTCGATACTGCTGGCTGATCTGCGCGCACCTGGCGTGCGCTCTGGCCGGTTCGCGCAAACAGCCCGGGACGAGCCGTGACGGGGGTCGTGCCGGTTTGTCGGTGTCGTTGTGTTTGCTCTGAGAGGTGACTCGCGCGCGCGTGTAAAAGTGCGAGGTGGCTCTTCACGGCGCGAGTGCGAGGTGGCTCTTCACAGCGCGGCCCCCAGCGCCTCGTCGAGCTGGGGGTGGCGGAACTCGTAGCCCAAGACGAGCGCCTTGGCCGGCAGTACACGCGCACCCCCGGTCACGATCTCGGCCATCTCGCCGTACATCAAGCGCAAGGCGGCGCCGGGCACAGGCAGCAGCGAAGGACGGTGCAGGACACGTCCAAGCGCTTTGGAGAAGTCGCGGTTGCGCTGGGGCGCGGGGGCGGTGGCGTTGACCGCCCCGCTCCATTGCTCGCCGTCGATTGCGGCGAGCAGGATGCCGACGACGTCGTCGGTGTGGATCCACGATATGTATTGACGTCCGCTCGCCACCGGGCCTCCAACTCCGAGCTTGAAGGGGGGCAGCATCTTGCCGAGCGCTCCTCCTTGGCTGTCGAGCACCACGCCGGTGCGCACCTTCACGACACGTATTCCCAGGCGGGCGGCGATCTCGGCCTCGCGCTCCCATTGCGCGCATGTCTGCGCCAAGAAATCGTGGCCCGCTGCCGACTCCTCGTCGATCGGCTCGTCGCCGAAGACCCCGATGACAAAGGGCGTGCCCC
>Ga0208586_1000173_pt1 | contig 26112 bp, 21 predicted proteins | sample NGESurshal072012_6_FD_184471 | JGI IMG/M metagenome (GOLD analysis project Ga0208586, IMG submission 184471) | Arctic peat soil microbial communities from Barrow, Alaska - NGEE Surface sample 53-3 shallow-072012 (SPAdes) | ecosystem: Environmental > Terrestrial > Soil > Wetlands > Peat ... | reverse complement strand
AGAACAGCCTTCGCCGCCTCGACACCGACTACATCGACCTGTACCAAATACATCGCCCCGACGAGACGACCGACATCGAAGAGACGCTCGGCGCGCTGAGCGACCTCGTCCACCAGGGCAAGATCCGCTACTTCGGCAGCTCCACCTTTCCGGCCGAGCAGATTGTCGCCGCCCAGTGGGCATCAGAAAGGCGCGGTTACGAGAAGTTCCGTACCGAGCAGCCTCCGTATTCAATCCTCGTGCGTTCCATTGAGCGCGACGTCCTCCCCACCGCCCAGACCTACGGGATGGGCGTCATTCCCTGGAGCCCGCTCGCCGGTGGATGGTTGGCTGGCAAGTTCGGTGAAGGCAAGAAGAACACCAGCCGTCGCGCCGCTCGACTCCCCGACCGCTATGACATGACTATCCCCGGGAACCAGCGAAAGCTCGTGGCCGTCGACCAACTGAGCGCACTGGCTAACGAGGCCGGCATCACCTTGATTGAGTTGGCCCTCGCCTTCGTCCTCGAGCACCCCGCGGTCACCTCCCCCATCATTGGGCCGCGCACCATGAAGCATCTGGACTCACAACTCACGGCACCCAACATTCACCTTGAGGCATCCGTGCTGGACCGGATCGACGAGATCGTGCCGCCAGGCACCAACGTTCGCCGCGGTGACGGCGGGTGGGAGCCTTCGGTTCTCTCCAACATGCGACGTCGACGACGCCACCACTCGTAGCGACGAATTACATCGCTCGACATGTGGTCGCCGCGTAGGTGACGTTTTGTGAAATCTCCCTGCGTTAGGCCCTTCCTGACGCGGGGTGTCGCGGCGCGCCTTGTAAACTTGCAAGAGTGCAAATTCCCAATCGACCCCTCTTGACTGGCACAATTGCCGCGACACTCTTGGCCGGTTCGGTGTTGGTCGCCCCTTTTTCTGTGGCCGCGAACGGCGCACAGGTGCTCGGTCACCGCTCGAACGCGACGACAACTGCTGCGACGCGCTACTCGCACGTGGCATTCTCTCTTCGACTCGAGGATCAACTCCTCGCAACCCTTCGCTATCTTCCGGTGACCTTCGTGCCCGCGGGAACCAAAAAAACCACGACGACTACCACGACGACCACCACAACCTCGACCACGACGACGACCGCGCCCGGCACCACGACGACTGCTCCAAGTGCGACGACGACCACCGTGGCGACAACGACGACGACCCATCCGAAGCCAAAACCGAAGCCCGTGAAAAAGCCCAGTCGTACGGCGTTGCAAAAGGGAACATTCGTCTGGCGTTACAGGGGCCTGACCGGACCGATCCGTTCGCTCTGGAAGGTGGGCGCGAACAACGTCGTCCTTCAGGGCGCCCTCATGAACTTCCAAGCGGTGCACGGACTTGCGTGGAACGGTGGCATCAACACCGCGACCTGGGATGCCATTGTCGAAGCGGCCGCCAAGCAGCAGTACGACCCCAACAGTTACGACTACGTGGTCGTCAGCCAGAACCAGCCCGAGAAGCTGAAACTCTACGTCGCCGGACGCCATATGTATACGTCATTCGTGAACACTGGCATTAGTGCCGCGCCGACCCAAAGTGGCACCTACCCCGTCTACGTGCGCTACACCGTCACGACCATGTCGGGCACGCTGCCCGGCGGCGGCACCTACCACGACCCCGGTATCCCGTGGGTCTCCTACTTCCACGGTGGCGACGCGCTCCACGGTTTTCTCCGTAGTCAGTACGGCTACCCCCAGAGCCTCGGATGTGTTGAGATGCCGTTCGCGAACGCGAAGATCGTCTGGCCCTACACGCCGATCGGCACACTGGTCACCGTCAACTAGTCGGCGAAGTGCCCAGCAGCTCGTTCAAAGCGCTGCGGCTCAATGAAGAGTTCATGCGACATCCTCAAACGGATGCCTAGCCACGAACCGTTCACGTTGAACTGTCTTCAATAAAACCTCTCATCGCGCGCCACAACGCAGGCGAAGACCCGGATAGGCATACGCCTAGACTCACCTTTGTTTTGAAATTGGTCAATACAGACCAGTACAGCCGTCTTGCGACTGAAGACGGTCGTGCAATGTTCTTCGTTCAACTTCCACCATATGAGGGCTTCTTTTCGTGATACCAACCTTCGTTATTTTTCTTCGCGAGGGAATCGAAGCGTCCATGATTGTGGCAATACTTCTCGCGTACTTGGAACGCACTGGTCAGCGTCGGCATTTTCGCGACGTCTTCGGCGGCGTTGCTGCCGCACTCGTACTGACCCTGGGCGGGGGTGTCGCCGCCTTCTTCCTCATCAAACACTATGAAGGCTCGAATGTTCAGACCTATTTCGAAACCGCAACCTACCTACTCGCGGCGGTGATCCTCACCTATATGACGTTCTGGATGCAAGTGCACGCGAAGGGTCTGGCCACGGAACTAGAGCATCGAAGCGATCTCGCACTGTCGAAAGGGAAGCGATGGGGACTCGCACTGCTCGCCTTCCAGGCCGTGGGACGCGAAGGTTTAGAGACGATGGTGTTCACGTTGGCGATAATCTTCGCCGCCGACCGACAGGCGGCATCTCCCGTACATGGAAAACTCCTCTTGCTCGGGGCGGCTCTCGGACTAGCGATAGCACTGGCCGTGGCCTTCGCCATTTTCAAACTGGGTGCGAAGCTCAACATGCGCAAATTCTTTCGAGTGCTCGGAATAGCCTTGATGGTCTTCGCCGCCGGCCTACTGGCTGACGCTATTGAGAATATGCAGCAATTGCATTGGCTGAGATTTGGTGGTCACGTGCTTTGGAATACCTCCGGCACGATTTCGGAGGCGTCGAATTTCGGTGATGTCCTTCATTCGCTTCTCGGCTACGCAGATCGTCCGACGGAGCTCCAGGCATTCGTATGGTTCATCTATTTGGTGATCAGCACGATTCTCTTCATTCGCTTGGGGAAAAGCGGCGGTCGTCTAGGACGAACGGGTGATGCACACGCTGCTCGAAGTCAGAAGGACGGGCGTCTTGCGTCCCCCTGATGGCGAGACGCGAGTCACCGAATATCTTGTTCTCCGACACGTCAGAATGGACGAGTGGCCCACCTCACGCAAATCCTCGTTTCTGCCAATAGCTGTGGCCACGTGCGTCGGCCCACCAAGTCGGTCACTACATGAAATTCCTTAACACGTTGCTGGCCCGCGTCGACCAGTGGCAGCGCGGTAATCGAGTGGCGGCGCCGGCGTACGGCGTGGTGAAGAAATTCGGTGACGATCGAATGAACCAGTACGTCGTCGCGCTCGGTTGGTACGGTTTCGTCTCGATCTATCCCCTCCTCCTCGTTGCGGTGACGGTGCTCGGCTTCATCGGGGTGTCATCACTGGGACAGGGATTGGTCAACACACTGCACCACTTCCCCGTGGTGGGCGCACAGTTCAATCCGGCACTCCCCTCAAAAAATCTCCACGGCAGTGTCTTCGGGCTGATCGTCGGCCTCGTCGGCCTCACGTACGGGGCCCAGGGCGTCACCCAAACCGCCCAGCAGGCCATGGGGCAAGTGTGGAACGTCGCCCAGGTCGACCTCCCGGGCTTCGTCCCAAGACTGCTTCGCAGCATCGCTGGTCTAGGCATCATTGGCGGATCCTTCGTGATCAATGCCATCGCCGCGACGTTCGTCACCGGCGCGGGCACCAACATTGCGCTTCGCGTCCTCCTCCTCCTCGCCATGTTGGTCGTCAACGTTTCACTGTTCTTCGCGACGTTTCGAGTGCTCACCCCGAGCAAGGTCACCGTCGCGCGATTACTCCCCGGTGTCTGCATCGGTGCCCTGGGCTTCACCTTCTTGATCACCGTCGGTTCCGGACTCATTGCGCATCAGGTTCGTAACAGTTCGGCCACGTACGGCCAGTTCGGCGTCGTCATTGGACTCGTCGGCTTCCTCTTGCTCCTCGCCAAGATCAGTCTCTACGGTGCCGAACTCAATCCAGTACTCGCTCGACATCTCTGGCCGCGCTCACTCGTCAGTTCCAATTCCACGGACGCCGACAATCGGGTGCTCGCCGACATCGTGCACGAAAATCGCCGACGAAAGGACGAAGTCATTGGTGTCGGATTTGGCCCTGACGCACCGATTGAGGCGGCCAAGGATGCGACTGATCCCGTCGCCACCGACGAAACTCCTTCGACGTAACTTGGGCATTCCACCTAAGGGATGTCCCTGACGTCGCGGTTTTCATGCAAGTGTTGGTCTGATTTCCGAGTTAGCCTCGGCGGATGATCGAAACGCAAAGTGAAACAGCACGCACCCGTCAAATTCGCCGAGTGTCCGCGTTGGCGTCGTGAGCACGTCGACGTTGTCTGACGCAACGAGTACAGCGCCGTCGCAGAGTCAATGGGCCGTAGAAACACACGGACTGACGAAACGCTTCGGCGACAACGTCGCGGTCAACGGCGTCGAGCTTCTCGTCCCTCGAGGCTGCGCCTTTGGCTACCTGGGACCAAACGGCGCCGGTAAAACCACGTTGATTCGGGTGCTCCTCGGTTTGACACGGGCCGACTCGGGGACCATGTCACTGCTTGGCTACCCGGTGCCCAAGCAACGCGATGTCGCGCTGGCCCGCGTGGGCGCCATCGTCGACGAACCAAGGTTCCACGGACATCTCACCGGCCGACAGAACCTCCAGATTCTGGCGGCCGCCCGCGAGCCGGCGGCGAAGGATCGCATCGACGGGTCGCTCGACCGCGTAGGCATGCTCAGTCGCGGCAATCTCAAAGTGTCGAAGTATTCAATGGGCATGCGCCAACGCCTGGGTGTCGCCGCGTGCCTGCTCGGTGACCCGCAACTACTCATCCTGGATGAGCCAATGAATGGCCTCGACCCCGCCGGAATGCATGAGATGCGCGACATGATTCTCTCATTGGTGGCCGAAGGCCGGACCGTCGTGTTGTCGTCGCATCTCCTTGACGAGGTTGAGCGCACGTGTGACGCCGTCGCGATCGTGGACCGGGGCAACATTATTCGCCAGGGCCCCATCACCGAGTTGCTCTCAGGGGCCGACGTCGTCGTCGAGATCGACTGTTCCGCGCCCGATGGTGCGACGTCGCTACTCGCCGGCATGAACGTCGACGTGCACGTGGAAGTCCAGAAGGATCGCGTCAGGATCACCATGCCGACGGGCACTCCTCGCGAAGCGATTGCTGAAATCAACCGACGCCTCGTCGAAGGCGGTACGTCGGTGTACCGACTCCAGGAGATTCAGGTCTCGCTCGAATCATGGTTCTTGGAAGTCACGAGTCGATTGGGGACCCCAGAATGACCACGACCGCTGCACTCAACGCGACACCAGCGACGTCGTCGGACGACCCAATCGACCATCGCGGCTCGTGGATCCCGACCTGGGGAATGATCACGACGAGGTTCATGGAACTGAGGCGGCGTCGCGGTCTCATGATCGCCATCATCGTCGTGGTCATTGGCATACCGACGATCTTCCTCGTCGTACGACTGGTGGCGCACGCCGTCGACCCCAAGTCCTACGCCCCGGCCGGTGGCTACGACATCTTCACCAATCTCACCGCTGGCGTGATGTTCATCTTCGGTTTCATCATGGCGGCGATGCTGGGCTGTACGGCCGGATCCATTGATCTCACAGAGGGGATGTTCCGCCACCTCGTCGTGACCGGACGCTCACGCGTCGCTCTGTACTTCGCGCGCATCCCCGCCGGTCTCGCGATCATTACGTCGATCGTCGCGATTGGTTTCACGATCGTCTGCGTGGTCTGCTGTCTCGCGGCTCCTCGGACGCTCCACTACAACGGAGTCGACGTCCCCGCGGGCCTGTCGAGTTCGGCGTTTGACACCTACGCGGCCAACCACGTGAGCGATGTGCTGTGCAACTTTAATTTTAATGGTCCAAGCAGCGTCAACGTGCCGTGTCAGTACGACCGTAAGACCGGCAAGGGCGTTATTGGACTAGGGAAGGGTGGTACTCCCCCGGGCTTCGTCATGCCGTCCGCGCAGAAGTTACGAAGCGACGCGGTCGTGATCGCGAAGCAGAACTACTACGCCTACTCTCAGGAGTTTCTGTCCCCCTCGACCGGTCTGATGGTCCGCACAGGACTCTGGCTCGAACTCGAAGCCGCGATTGGCTTCATCGTTGGACTAGGTCTCGGTTCATTACTCGGCCAACGAACGGTTGCAGTGATCATCATGCTGGTCTATGAGGTCATCCTCACGCCACTGCTCGCACGCGCTCACATTGCACACCTCATCAATGCTCAGCGAGGACTCGTTGGCCTGGCGACGGCCCACTTGGAACCGGCCGCTCTCCCACAGGTCTTCGGGGGCGGTGGGAACGGACCACAGGGCGCGAACGTCTCAGGGCTTATTCCCGAATCAAGAATGTTGGCCGTCTGCGTGATCGTCGGTTGGATTGTCGTATGGACCGCACTCGGTGCGCGAAGAATGGCAACACGAGACGCGTAACGAAGCCGTTGTTCAATTCAGCCAACAATCACTAGCGCGACCGAAGAGAGCGCCATAAGCGCGACGGTGATCCAGCCGAGCGTCAACGCGAGTTTTCCATTGGTGTAGTTGCCCATGATTCCCCGGTCCGACGCGACCATCATCGTGACCACGAGGAACGGGGCCGCCGCGACGCCGTTGACGACGGCGACGAAGACGAGCAATGTAATCGGATTTATATTGAAGAGACTCAGCGCTATGCCACCGAGCATTCCCGCGACCACGAGACCGTAGAAGACCGGTGCCTTTCGTGGCGAATTAGAGAATCCCGTGGGACGACCGAGCAGTCCCGCCATGCCAGCCGATCCGGCGCCGGCGAGAACGGGAATTGCCAACATGCCCGAGCCAATGAAGCCGAGCGCGAAGATGTACGTCGCGAATCGACCCGCGACGGGCTTCAGCGACGTGGCCGCTTGCGCCGGTGAATTGATATTGACGTGGTGTCCGTGCTTTCCAATGGTCAGCGACGTGACGACAATGATCGCGAACATCACCACGTTCGAGAACCCCATCCCGAAGAAGACGTCGAATCGACTCTCCGCCCGCTTCGTCCTGGCGTTCGCCTTCGTGCGACGTGGCAGCGGGAGGGGCTCGTCCCCACCTGGTTCTTCCGCGCGCAAGTCCTCGAGACGCTCCATGCTCTGCCAGAAGAACAAGTACGGCGAGATTGTGGTGCCCAGTACGGCGATGAGGATTGCAACATACGCCTTGTTGAATTGCAGGTGGGGCACGATCGCGTGCGACAACACCGTGCCCCACGGAACCGTCACGAAGAAAAGTTCGGCGATGTACGCCAACAACGCCACGCACAGTACCTTCAACACTTTCGCCACGAGCTCGAAGGAGCCACTCACGAGGAACGCGATGATGGCACCGCCCGCGAGTACGGCCCACAGGACCTGGGGTCCAGCGTGGAGTAGATGCATTCCCGCTCCGACGGCCACGAGGTCGGCAGCGATGTTGAGGGCATTGGCAACGATCAAGATCGCAATGAGAAAGCCAATCGCGACGCGCCACGTCTTGGAGAAGCGAATGAAGATAAGTTCGCCCAGTCCCTTGCCCGTCGCGAGCGCCGTGCGGTCACAGATCTCTTGCACCGCCGCCATCAAGGGGAAGGTGACGAGAGCGACCCACAGCATGCCGAGCCCGAACTTGGCCCCCGTCTGGGCGTAGGTGGCGATGCCGGATGGGTCATCGTCAGATGCTCCCGTGACCAGACCAGGCCCCAGAGCGCGTAGGTACGTGCGCCACTGTGGCCCGTTGCTCTTCGTCTGCTCCTTCGCGCTAGTGCGCGAGAACTTGGGAGCGAAACGACGCTTCGGCTTGGTCACACGACTCCCCATTCATCTTGACTTCACCCCAGCAATTCTGAACGCTGGATGAATCGTTACTTCTCTCGAAGTCGTATCTGCCTTTGTCGAACGACGTCTATCTGTTGGCCCAGCATATTGATTATTGGGGCACAAGGGACCATTCGGATCCAGGAAAACTCACCGGTCCCACTGTCAAGTACCCACCCATGCCTGCACGCATGCATCGAATCGATCATGAGGTCGCGCACTGTCACGTCGACGTGGACAGCGAGATCACAACTCCTAAAACGCGATGCCTCCACCACCGGGACTGGTGGTCGTGGTGGTGGGACTGGGCGCACTCGGTCGTGTTGTCGTCGTCGTTACACCACCGGCACCCGAGCCCGACGTGGTCGTGGTTGTGCCACCGGACTTGGGACCGGTGGTCGTGGTTGTACCAGCGGACTTGGGACCGGTGGTCGTGGTCGTCGCAGTCCCTGAGGAGTTCGCCTTCACTGTGGTGTAGAGGGTCCACTTGCCCCACTGGTCGGACACCTTGTCACCGTTCACCTGACCAGGCGCGGTGTCCTTGTAGAACCTGAAGAGCGCCTTGCCACCGTACGTGACCTGTAGTTTGCCGTTGGACATTTTCGTCGTACCCAGTTTCGCCGCGTCGACGCCGTGGCCGGCCGTGGCCTTGGTGACACCCTTGGGTAAGAGAAGTGGCGGCCACACCTTGCGACATTTGGCGGACGAACAGTCGGACTTGTTGAACTGATACAGCGTCAGCCCACTGACCAGGTACGTGCCGAACTTCTTCGAAGTCGCGGTTGCGATCACCACGCCCTTACTGAGGTGATGGGTCGACGCACCGACAGGACTTATTGCGAACAGCAGTACACCGGCGGTCCCCAACAAAAGAATTCTTAACGATGTCGTAACGCTTCGAATTGGACGACTGGATGTCGCCGGCGATGTCGAAGTACTCATGGGTGGTCTCCTCTTAGGTCGTTATGGGCTCTACGGGTCAGCGACCCAAAGGGATGGGACGTTGCACAGCCATGCTTTGGAAACTTGAGTCCTCAGAGCTTCGCCCTCGCCCACCAGCGGGTGCCCTGGAGCGAGAGCCGCCTATTTAGGTCCGAAGTTCCTGATGCGCGCACGAGGAATATCCGTAGGCTGAGACCAATTGGCGTCGCCTGATGACTGCTAACCGCTGGCTCGGATGGTCGCAGCGAACACGCAACGACGATTCGAGCGAACGGATAGTTCTCGATGGGCGTTTCTCGTCGTAGCCGACCTCGTGATCGGGTTGAAGGGCAGTTCGTGAACCATCGTTCGATCGCGACGGGTCCTTATGTTGCGACGGATTGCGTCAAAAAACCGTGACGACCTCAAATAGCGAATCCACGAACACAACGAGTTCGCGCGCCGGTGCGCGACTGGACCGACTGCCACCGAGCAACTGGCTCCGGGGCATTCTGGCTCTGCTCTTCCTCAGTTGGTTCGTCGAGGCGTACGACATCGGACTAACTGGTTCGGTCCTACCTTCACTCACGCATCAATATGCACTGTCGACCACGATGAAGGTTTTCGTCTCCATTTGCGCCAACATCGGCATCGTCATTGGCATCGTCCCCGCGGGACGACTGGCTGATCGCTACGGACGTCGAAACGTCCTCATCACGGGTACGGCGGCGTACGCGGTTCTGGCATTCTCCGTTGGACTGTCTTCCGGCATCACCTGGTTCATTATTCTTCGGATGCTCGACGGCATTGCAATGGGCGCCGTCTTCCCACTGCCATATATTTACGCTTCAGAGCTTTGCCCCCCTAATCGCAGGGGCCGGTTCACCGGTTGGGCCGACGCCTGCTTGTCCATTGGCTACTTCTTGTCGCCGCTGCTCGCCGTTATCTTCATTCCGAACCTGGACTCCACGGGTTGGCGCACGATGTTTCTCCTGGGCGGCATCCCGATCTTCTTTGCCATCGTCGTGTGGCGCTACGTGCCCGAGTCCCCTCGCTGGCTCGAATCCAAAGGCCGCTTCAACGAGGCCGACGCCGTCCTCTCGAATATCGAGTCAAAAACGTCAGCGTCCCTTGGTACATCGCTGCCGCCGATCGTGCCTGAGCGAACGACCCCGCCAGTTCCCCAGCGTGGATTGAGCGCCATTCTGAAGCCGCCGTTGCGACGGCGTTCGCTGACCCTATGGGCGACCTTCGGTGGCACCTTCTTCGTGTTCTACGCAATCCAGACATTCATGCCGACGGTCGTCAACCAAATGGGCTTCACCTTGACGTCGGCGTTCACCTTCACCGCGATCATCGTCGGCGCGTCGATTCCGGGAAAGTTCTTCGAGGCTTGGGTCGTCGAGCGTTGGGGCCGTCGTCCCGTGATTATCGCCTTCACACTCGCTGCGGCGATCGCGGCGTTCGCCTTTGGGTTCGTGCGCGGTGCTCTCCCGGTGCTGGCGCTCGGGTGCCTGATGTCATTCTTCGGCATCGGTGTGGACCCGGCCGTCAAGACCTACACCGCCGAGAGCTATCCGACCGAGGATCGGGCATGGGGCACTTACACCACCGAAGGGATTGGCAGACTCCTCTCGGGAGTAGTTGGACCATCGCTCATCCCAATCCTGCTGGACAATTTCGGTGTGGGCGCGGTGTTCGTGCTCGTTGGCGCGGTGGCACTTGCCGCGGTTCTCGTTGTCGTCCGCTTTGGTCACGAGACGGTCGGCATGACGCTCGAGGAGAGTTCTTCGCCTACGTCGCCAGTACTGCGGGCCAAGATTTAGGCGGTTGTTTCTCCAAGTTTCGTCCATACCGCAAAACATTCCACACAGTGACTTAAATTGGGGGCACCGTCGACATTCCTATGGTTCCGCGTTGTAGGGGTGTCTGGCAGTTCTGTTCGTCAGAACAGCGGGGGGATGAAGATGGGGCCTATGAGGTATTTCGACGACCACTCGGTCCCGGCGCAGACCCTGCTTGAAGCGCTGCCCAGCGGGATTGCCCTTATCGACGATCACGGCGCTATTGGCGACCTAAACCAACTTCTGGCAGATATGACTGGGTACGAGTTAGCCGATCTCGTGGGCCGTGACATTCAGAAACTCGTGCCGCCGGTTCAAGAACGTTCCAACTTCAACCTTCGTGAGGAGCTGGCGCGAAGTCAGAGCGCTGAACAGGCAGTGCGCTACCGGAATCTCACGGTTTTGTGCCATGACGGCGGCGAATTGTCCGTCACCTTTACCTGCTCACAAATCCAACTCGACGGAAGGTGTTGGTCCGTTGCGACGTTCCGCGACAACACCGTGCAGAGAGAGGCAGTGGACGCCCTCAGTGTGGCCGAAGCTCACACCGAAGCGATCGAAAGGGACGCCGCGGAAGCGCTGGCTCAGAGCGAACAGCGCTTTCGCCTCGCGTTCGAGGGAAACATGGCACCCATGGTGTTCAGCGATCGCGGCGGAAAGTTCCTGGCCGTTAACGACGCCTTTTGCCAGATGAGTGGACGCACCAAAGAGGAACTGATCGGAAACGACTCGAAGCTCTTCACCTACCCCGAAGACGTTGGGATCACTGAACGTGTGTACGCGGCGATCAACGCCGGCGAAACCGAACAGGTTCGATACGGCAAACGTTTTTTGCACAAGAACGGACGGATCGTCATCGCTGAAGTGTCGATAAGTCCTGCCCGTGACGAGACTGGAGTTGCGAAGTATTACGTCTCGTCGGTGCGCGATATCACCGAGGAACGAGCGCTCGCCTCTCAGCTTTCCTTCCAAGCCCTCCACGACCCACTGACGGGACTCGCCAACCGGGCGCTCTTCGATGATCGGCTCAGCCAAGCGCACGCGAGGGTGGTGCGCCAAGGCGGCATTGGGGCCGTATTGCTCATTGACCTGGATGACTTCAAAGGAGTGAACGATGTCTACGGTCACTTGGTCGGCGACGAGTTGCTGATATCAATTGCGCGCCGCTTTGAACAGGTGACTCGCACGACGGACACACTCTGTCGCTTTGGCGGTGACGAGTTCCTCTACTTGGCCGAGGGGCTGAACTCGCGCGACGAAGCGGAACTGATCGCCCGACGTTGTCTCGACGCACTCACCGAGCCGTTCCTCATCAATGATGTGCATATCGAACAGCGTGCGAGTACCGGGATCGTCATATGGGACGAGACGAGTACGAATATCGTTGAACTCGTTCAGAATGCCGACGCCGCGATGTATGAAGCCAAACGTCAAGGCAACGGACATCTCGTCGTGTTTACCTCCGATATGCGCCATGAAGCGGCCAGCCGGTTCGCGCTCGTGCAGGAACTTCGCCAGGCCATTACTTCAGAGCAACTCTCGATGCACTATCAGCCCATCATTGATCTCACCACATCCGAAGTTGTTGGGTTCGAAGCTCTGATGCGCTGGTCGCACCCCGAGCGGGGATGGGTGCCTCCCGACGTCTTCATCCCTCTGGCCGAAAAGAGCGATCTGATATTTGAACTTGGTGCCTTCGCGATCCGCGAGGCCGTGACGGCAGCCAGTGCTTGGGAGCCGAGTGGCAGTCAGACCCTTTCGCCCTACGTCACAGTTAATCTGTCGGCGCGTCAATTCCACGACGCGGGGCTCGTGTCAATGATTGAGGGGGAACTCTCGCGAAGCGGACTCGAGCCCGAGAGGCTCATTCTCGAGGTCACCGAAGGCGTGGCACTCATCGACATCACCGGAACGATGATAGTGATGGAGCAACTAAATCGACTCAAGGTGGGTATGGCACTTGACGATTTTGGAACTGGGTACTCTTCCCTCTCCTACCTCGCTGCTCTCAATCCCAAGATAATTAAAATTGACCAGTCGTTCGTACGTCCACAGCACGACAGAAAGCGCAGCGACACGCTCCTTGAGGCGATCATCACGCTCGGCAACAAACTCGACATGACTGTGCTCGCCGAGGGAATCGAAACCTCAGCGCAACTCGAGCGTCTGAACAATCTCGACTGTGATCTCGGCCAAGGCTTCCTTTGGTCGCCCGCCGTTCCGGTCGATGAGGTGACGAACATGCTTGGCGAGATAACCAAAATCTGAGAGGGGATCTGACGCCTTTGCCAGCGGCGGTGGTTTGCTCGAACCAACTTATTCGGACTGGATAACCACCTCACCACTTTTGAGGCGGCGTCCGGATTCGAACCGGAGTACGGGGCTTTGCAGTGTCCGTATTCGTGAGTCACTCTGTGCCGGGGTGTGCCATAAAACAGTCAATTGCTGGCTTTTACACCTTTCTCCGATGGTGCGTTGAACTTTGGAAGGTCAGGATTTGAGCGATTTTAGGGGGCAAACTGAGGGGTACACGACTGGACAATGGTGGCCGCGCGCGCAGTTCCCGCTGCATCAGAACTCGTTTCGATCATTCTCTCGTTCGGCTCGAGGTTGATCGAGCAAGCGTCACCGCGCCTCCCAGCCCGGCAACGAGGCGCCCTCCATGTGGTCACGCAGCGTGACCGCCAGTTGCCGCCCGAGTTCTGGCTTGGGAGCCCCCTCGATGGAAGCTCGAACACTTCGCGAACCATCGACGGCAACCATGACGCCACTGACCGAGCCCACGTCGCCGCAAATAGTCGCGAGCGCCCCCGCTGGGATAGAGCAACCCGCCCCCAACTCCTGAAGGAAGGCTCGCTCAATCAGTAAGGCGCCCATGGCCTCTTCCTCGATTAGCGCTGAGAGGATTTCGAAAGTTACTTCGTCGCTGGCGCGGGTCTCCATCGCGAGAACTCCTTGGCCAACCTGAGGCACGAACCACGCGGTATCAAGACGTTCACTGACCAAGTCTTCCTGACCCATTCGCTCGAGTGCCGAGACCGCAGTGATGATCGCGTCGATACCGTCACGGGCCACCGCGGTAAGTCGCGTGTCCAAGTTGCCCCGAAGGCCGACGACGTTAAGATCCGGTCGACGCTCGAGCAACAGCGCCTTTCTACGCGGTGAACCGGTGGCCACCGTCGCACCGAGGGCGAGCTCCGATAGTGACAGGCCAACCAACGCATCGGCAGGGTCTCGGCGATCCGTCACGCAGGCCAGGACGAGTCCCCTTGGCGTCGAGCTCGGGAGGTCCTTCGCGCTGTGCACAGCCACGTCCGCGATTCCCTCGAAGATCGCGCGCTGAATCTCCACCGCGAAGATGCCCGATCCACCGACTGACTCCAGCGGCACGTCGCGGCGGCGATCGCCCGCAGTATCGATGAGGACGACTTCGCTCTCGTGGCCCAATGCGACGAGACGAGCGCGAACGGTCTCCGCTTGAACGAGGGCGAGAGGGGATCGACGTGTCGCGAGGCGAAGGGGGCTCATAGGCCAAGGCTATTCCAGCGAGGTTTGTGAACACTTCTTCTCCATTCATCCTTCCCTATCAATTCGGGGACCGATTATCCTAATTAGATGGCGGCATACAACGGACCGGAACCGGTGTCGAGACGCGTTGGCGACGTCGAACTCATCGCTCTGTTGGACGTGACTCTGAACTGTGAATCGTCGGACTTGGCGGCTGGCGTCCCCATCGAAGAACTTCACGACCGCTATCCCCATGTCGTCAGTTCCGAGGGCAAATGGCCCCTTGCCGTAACCTGCTACGTCCTGCGTTCGATGGGCGCGACGATCATCGTCGATACCGGGGTGGGCAACCGACTGCTGGACGGCATGCCCTGTGGCGAGCTCGACCGGGCGTTGGCCTTGGTCGGAATATCCGTGGGCGACGTGGATTATGTCGTTATCTCGCACCTGCACATCGACCACGTGGGCTGGAACACGATTAATGACGACGACCGCAACGTGCTCATTTTCTTTCCGAACGCCAAGTACCTCGTCAACCGAGCCGAATGGGAATCGACAATGAGTCCTGAAGAGTTCGCCCAGCCTTGGAATCACCATCTCACGATGACCGCACTCCCCTTGGAGCGCGAGGAACGCCTTGAGCTCGTCGAACCGGGATATCAGGTCACCGAAGAGGTCTCCCTCGTCAGCGCCCCGGGCCATACGGCCGGCCACGTCGCCGTTCGCATCGTCTCAGGGAGTGAGCGGGCCACCATCATCGGCGACGCCTGCATCTACACCGAGCAACTGACGCACCCCGAGTGGCACTCTGTCTGGGACTCCGATGCCGCGGTCGCCTCGCTCACGCGAAGTGAACTCTTCGAGTCCCTCGTCGACGACCCCGATCACCTCGTCGTGGCGGGACACTGGCCCTATCCCGGGATCGGGCACGTGATACGAACGGCGGAGGGTCTCGCGTTTCGACCTGCGTAGATCAGGACGACAGCAATACCACGCCCACCATCGCCAGCCCCAGGGCGATCAACTGGATCCGCGACGCGCGCTCTTTCAGGACAATCCAGCCCAGCATCACCGTCACGATGGGCGAGAGCGAGGAGATGGGCACCACCACCGAGAGCGAGCTCGCGCTCACCGACGTGGCGTACGCGAGCGCCCCGATGATGCCGAGCGCCGCCACGGGCGTTGCGGCCTTGAGTTCCGTCTTCGTCACACCGATGGACTCTTTGGAGAAAACAGCCACGATCAAGATGACGACCGCCGACACGACCCGAGAGTCGAGCGCCTCCCAGAGTTGGGCGTGCACGTTCGTGCCCGCCAACGCCCAGTAGTAAACGCCCATACCGACGCCCGACAGCGACGCGAAGAGAACGCCCGTCAACTCCTTGGAGAGCTTCGACGTCGGTTCGACGCCGACCGCGGCGAGGTCGACCATCGCGAGATCGACGGTCGCCTCCCGGCGCCAACGCGCGACCATGGTGATCGCGGCCAGGCAGACGAAGAGGCCGATCAGACCCTGCTCGGTAAGGGGATGACTAATTGAGGTGAAGAGCACCGGTCCAGCGCAGGCAATCACCGCGGAGACTGCCGAGGCCACACCGACGAAGATGTACCGGGTACTCAGATACAACAGGATGAGACCGGTCCCCACGCCGATGCCCGCCAGAGCACCGAGACCCAAGATGTGAAGGTTCACCACCTTCGATCCCGCAATGAACAGCACCGGCCAGGCCACGGCCAGACCGAGGATCTGTGACCAGAAGGTCAGACTCATGATCGAGGCTTTTCGCGCCACGCGACCGGCGAGCACGGTGGACGAACCCCAGGCGATCGCGGCCAGGATGGCGAGACTGATGCGCACTACATCACCTGTGCCGAGCAGGGACAACCACGTGCGTCGTTGTTCGAGGTGGTGAAAGGGCGTTCACCACGGTCAGCGCGACGCCAGGCGATCGGACAGAGGGCCGCCTCGCATCTGCCACCTCGAACGCGCTTTCAGCTGCGTCGCACGAGTAAGGCGTCCACCGCGACCGCACTGCTGCCGGTGAGGATCATGGGGTTGATGTCAAGTGATTCGATCAGGTCGCCGATGCCGGCCCCCAGGGCGTCGACGCGCATGATGCAGTCCGCGAGCACGTCGAGGTCGACGGGCTCCGCCCCCCGGGCTCCCGTCAGACGCTTGTACCCTCGCAGTGCTCGAATCATCTCATGCGCCTCGCCCTCGAGGAGACCAACCGGGCGAATTTGCACGTCATCAAGCAACTCCGTCCAAATGCCACCGAGGCCCACGATCACGAACGTGCCGAGCGTGGGCTGGGACTGCAGGCCGAGATAGATCTCGACCCCGTCGGTGATCTGACGTTGGATGAGGAATCGGTTAGCGCCAATCGAGCGAAGCTTTTTCATGGCGTCGTCGAGTTCATCGTGCGACGTGATGTTGAGGATGACGCCACCTTGATCGGACTTGTGGGCCGCTCCCTCGTTCGCGATCTTCGCCACGACGGGGAAGCCAAGTTGGTCGGCCACCGTGTTGGCCTCGTCCTCATCGGCCACCACGATGCCTTCGGCGCTGACCAGTCCTACCGAACGGAGCAGGTCGAAGGCGACGTTCTGCGAGCCCTGGGCGTCGCTCAGGATGCTTCGCTCGGCGACGACCGCGTTCTTCGCGACCGGCGCGGAGGCCTGGCTGTAGCGCACCAGGTGGCCGAGTGCCCTCAGACCCTTTTCGAATCCGGCCAGGACGAGGACGCCGTCGGCGAGGGCGGCCTCCGCGTTCGCCGCCGTGGGAGCGCCACCGACCCCATCGAGCACGACGAACAGCTCCTCATGCGTGGCGTGGAGCTCGCGCGCCATTGCAACGTTGTGGTCCGCACGATTCTCGACGCCGGTGGGACCGGCCGTAAAGTCCGCCGCCTGCACGACGACGTCAACGTGCTCGTCGGAGGCCACCGCGTCGACCAGCGCCGTCACCGCCGTCTCGTAGTTGGGCGTCCCCCACCAGTCGAGCGGGTTCTTGGGCTCCAGGAAGCTCGGCAGGGCGGCCGAGAGCGTCGTCTGCGTCGAGGACGTAAAGGGCTCCACCGTGAGGTCAGTGCCCGGAAGGTTGTCGAGGACCAGTTCAATCTGACCACCGGATGCGGTCATGACGCCCAGGCGCCCACCCTTTGGTCGCTTCTTCGATTGCAGGGCGATCGCCGTTTCCAGTAACTCCTCTAAGGAGTCCGCGCGGCTCACGCGATGGCGGCGCAGGAGCGCGTCGACCAGTCGGTCCGGTACGGCGAGCGCACCGGAGTGGGCCGTCGCCGCGTTCTGTGCCGCGACCGTCCGACCGGTCTTCACGACCACGATCGGCTTGCCTACCTCGTAGGCCAGGTCGCACTGCGCGAAAAACTTCTCGGGTCGACGGATCGACTCCAGGAAGGCGCACACCACGTCGACGTCAGGTGACGCGACGTAGTACTCGAGCATCGCCGCGGCGTCGACCGTGGCCTCGTTGCCGCTCGAGACGATGTGACTCCATCGCACGCCTCGACGATTATTCGTGAGGGCCGTGACGACCGAACCACTCTGGGCTATCAGACCTACTCGTCCCGCCGGATAGTCAGTCGCGACGGTGTCCATGTAGAGGGCGACGGGCTTGGCGAAATTGACGTAGCCCTGGCAGTTGGGTCCGAGCACGGCCATACCGGCCTCTGACGCCACGCGCACGAGCTGCTCTTGCAAGACGCGGCCTTCGTCGTCGGCTTCACCAAAGCCAATGGCGAGGACCACTGCGCTCTTGGCACCCTTGGCCGCCGCGGTCTCGAGGATGCCCACCACCCGCTCGCGAGCCACGGCCATGAGGACGGTGTCGGGCACGTACGGCAAGTCGTCGAGGCTCGCAAAGCACGGGAATCCGAGGATGTCCTGGTACTTCGGATTCACGCACGCCACTTGGCCGGTGTAGCCGAGCGCCTTCAGGTTCGCGACTACGGTATGTCCCGTGCCGCTCATACTGGCCCCCACGATAGCGATGCTCGTGGGCTCCATCAGTGTGCGCACTGACTCGGGCGACAGATCAGGGATGGTGGTCAAGGGGTCTCTCTTCCTGCGACGACAATTAGTTTTTTCGTTTCGGCGTACAACGTGATCTCTGATCCGGGGATGGCGTGCGCCGTGGTGATGCGGTCCCCACTCACGCGCAAGATGACGCCCTCCTCATTGACGCCCGGCGCGACGAGGCAGGTCACGCGAAGTCGGTCCCCGAGGTCGAGGACGTCAATGACCCGCGCCGAGATCGAGAGTTGCTCGGCGTCCTCAGACGCCACGTCGCTCAGCGCGTTGGCCGGGACGACGACGGAGACTTCGCCCGACACCAGATCGTCGCCGGTGAATGTCGCTCGAATCGACTGATCCAAGCAGGTGACGCTCGCCCAGGTGGGTGCGTCGGCCTGCTGCTCGCCGACGGACTCCAAATGCGCGGGCAACAGCGCGTGCCCCCCAAAGAAGCTCGCGATGAAACGCGACTGGGGCGACGACAACAACTCCGACGATGTGCCGATGCCCTGGAGCAGACCGTCGCGCATGATGCCGATCCGGTCAGCCAACGTGAGGGCCTCTTCACGGTCGTGCGTCACGTAGAGGGTGGTGACGCCCACCTCTTCTTGAATACGGCGCAGCTCGACCATCATGCGCTCTCGCAACTCTCGGTCAAGTGCCCCGAGCGGTTCGTCCATGAGCAGGAGCGAAGGTCCAAAGGACAGCGCTCGAGCCAGGGCCACGCGTTGTTGCTGGCCACCCGAGAGCTCGCGCGGCAGGCGTTCGGCCAAGCTGGGAAGACCCACCAGTTGGAGCATCTCTTTCACCCGATCGGCGCGCGCGTCCTTCGCCCACTTGCGGATCTTCAACGGGTAGGCGATGTTCTCTTCGACCGTGAGGTGGGGAAATAAGGCGTAGTTCTGAAAGACCATGCCAATCTCTCGATCGGCCGGACTGAGCGTCGAGATGTCCTGTCCGCGCAGCAGTAGCTGTCCTTCGGTGATCTCGATGAAACCTGCTACCAACTTCAGCAGAGTTGTCTTCCCGGATCCACTCGGTCCGAGCAACGTCACCAACTCGCCCTCGTACATCTTGAGATTGACCCCGCGCACCGCCTCGGACTTGCCGTAGCGCTTGACGACGTTGCGAAATTCGAGCACCGTCGCTCGCTCCTCACTGCTCTGGCCCCGAAGTCGCGCTCCGGGGCCAGGCAGTGATGCCGAGTTGGTGTCAATGCTCGTCGTCTCGCCCACGGGGCGCACGACGTCTGAATCTAAGGAAGTCTCCACTGACACCGTCTCTCTCTTTCTCATTTGGATGGTTCGGACTAGCCGAGGAAGTTCTGCCAAGCCTTTTGGAGCGTCGTCTCGTTCTTGGCGAACCAGGTGTTGCTGGTGTAGGTCACCTTTTGACCAACCGGCAGCGCCGCGGCGACCTTCTTCGGGATCAACGATGCCAAGGTCTTGGCTGGCGTCGGGTAGGTCAGCGCGTCAGTCCACTTGGCCTGATTGGCCGGGTGATCGGCCAGCCACTTGAGGAAGGCGAACGCGACGTTGGCGTCCGGAGCGCCCTTTGGCACCAGGAAGCCGTTCGGCTCGGGCAAGAGTGCGCCCTTCCAACTGATGATCAAGCCGGGGATGTTCTGCTGCTGGACCACGTAGGCGCGGCCATTCCACAGGATCTCAGCGCCGACGGTCTTGTCGGTGAGAACCTGCTGCTGCTGGGAACCCGAGCTCGGCCACACCGAGATGTCGCTCTTGATCTTCTGCAACTCAGCGATGCCCTTGGTGACGTTCAACGGGAACAACTTCGCCGGGTTTTCGCCCAATGCCTCGAGGGCATAGGGAATCGCGGCGGTCGGGTCGTTCACGATGGCGCGAGGACCTGGGTAGTCCTTCACGTCGAAGAACTCCGCCGGCGTCAACGGGCACTTCTTCATGACTGCCGGGTTGCACGCAATCACGTCGGCGGTGTTGCCGATGTCGATCGTGTTCTTCGTGTAGGTCCCCGGGCGCAGCTCGCTCTTGAACGTCGAGAGTAGCCAGGACGGGAACCTCTCCGCCTCGCCCTTGTTGAGCATGATCGTTGGGTTCAACGGCTCGACGAGGTCGACGGAGACGTTGTTCTGCTGCTCTTGCAAGAGCGCGGGAATCGATGGATCCGAGCCGTTGATGACCGTCTGGACCTTCACTCCCGTCGCCTTTTCGAACGGCCCCCACCAGTACTTCTGCTCGTCCTGGGTCCACACACCACCCCACGATGTGATGACGAGCGTCTTGCCCTTCAGTGACGCGTTACTCGGTGGACCACTGGAACTCGCTCCCGCGACCAGCGGCACCGCTGTAAGCACGCTGGCCATGACCAGCAACGCTCCCAGTGTTGTTATTACCTTTTTACGGCTCATACTTCCCCCTCATTGTTGATGTTTAATAGGCACTTGCGAAACGTGAACTGCAGTGAGACCAGGACCGAGGAGGCACAAACGATTCGCATCGAGCGTCCCGATACTCGATGCGAAAGCGAACCACTCACGACGTACGCGGCTTGCTGCGCGGGCCGCCGGGCTCGGGCAGGAACGGGTTGTCGCGGTGAATGAGCGAGGCACGCAGGCCCTCTTCGGCTCGAATGCGGTGCAGCTCATCGAGGTCGACGGCGTCGACCGACGAGTGCGCGATGACCGAGATCAGACTCGCGGTGTTCATGGCGTTGTGCAGGCCCATGGCCTCGAGTCCAAAGGTGGTGATGGCCTTATTCAGCCGGACGGTGTCGGGCGGTTGCAACGCGATGCGACCGGCGATCTTTTTGGCGGCGGCCATCAACTGGTCGTGCGGCACCACTTCGTTGACGATGCCGATGCGGTAGGCCTCGGCGGCGTCGAAGTGGTCACCGGTCAACGCGTAACGATGGGCCACCTTCCAGCCGGCGAGGGCCGCCAGCATGAACGTCGAGTTCTGAATCTCACGAACTTCGGGCTGACCGAAGGTGGCGTTCTCCGAGGCGATGGTGATGTCCGACGCCAACGCGTACCACATGCCACCGCCGAGGCACCACCCGTTGACCGCGGCGATCACCGGCTTGGCCAACTTCATAAGCGCGAAATGGCGCTCGGGACTCGAGAGGTCAATACCCCACCAGTGCCGCAAACTGTCGCTCGCACGGCCCCCCACGACGTCTTCGTCCTCGCCAAGGTCATAGCCCGAGCAGAACGCCTTGCCGGCTCCGGTCACGATGATGGCGCGCACCGACGGGTCGGCCTCCGCTTCCTTCAGCGCCACGTGGAACTCATTCTCCATCGACGGCGTCAGCGCGTTCATTTGATCCGGGCGATTGAGCGTCAGGGTCAGAACTGCCTCGTCTTGCTCCCAGAGAAGATCTTGATAGTTGCTGCTCATTAATGGTCCACTTTCACTAGTCGTTGTATCAGAAACGGTTGGCGAGTCATGAGACGGTCTTCGTGTTGCGCAAGGTGAACGCGACGGCGACGATCACCGTGCTGAGCAGCATGAGCATGCTGGCCACCGCGGTGATCGAAGGATCGAGTCCGGTACGAAGAGAGTTGAAGACGGCCTTGGGCAGGGTGATAAGTCCCGGCCCGCTCAAGAAGTTGATGAAGACCGACTCGTCGAAGTTACTCACGAAGCACAGCAGGAACGACGCGATGATCGCCGGCACCAGAAGACGGACGGTGATCCCGATCATCGCGCGCGGCCTCGACGCTCCCAGCGTCATCGCGACGAGTTCGAGGTCGCGAGGGATCCTCGTGAGGGCCGCCTCCACCACGAGGACAACGAAGGGGATCACGAGCATGGTGTCAGCGAACACGACACCCCAGTACGTGCCGATCAGCTTCAGTTCGGACTCGGCTCCGTAGAGGGCCACCGCGTAGGCCACGGCCGGTACGAGCAGCGGCGCCAAGCCGAGTGAGCGGAGCAGGCCGACCTTCCAGATCCTGCTGCGTTGAATTGAGATGGCCGCCGGCACGCCGACGACGAGGGCGATCAACGTGACGGGCATGCCTACTTTGAGCGACTGCCAGATGGCGGGCAACCAGATGCCGTTGGAAAAGACGGTGTGATACTGCTGAAAGCCCCAGCTCGTGGGCGGGAAGACCAGCTGGGATCCGCCCGCGAACGACAAGACCAGCACCGTCAGGGCCGGAATCAGCATGAAGAGGCTCACCAGTATGCAGACGGTCGTCCCCGTCATGTTGAGTACCCGATCGGCGGTCTTGGTGCCGGTCATCCGAGCACCCGCCGCAACTGCTCTTTCCCGACGAAGCGTGAGGCGATGAACAGCACCAACCCTGCGCCAATCAGCAGCACGAGCGCCGACACGGCCGCGTCAGTGAAGTCGTAATAGGAGAAGATGTCGTCGTACATGAATGACGCCGCGAAAGGTGACGTCGCACCGCCCAAGAGCACCGGGGTCAAGAAGAAGCCCAGCCCGATGACGTAGACGATCGTGGTGCTGGCGAGGAACCCGGGCAGGCTGAGCGGTAACAGGACGGTGCGGATCGCCCGGAAACGCGACGCGCCAAGACTCTGAGCGGCCTTCAACAGGTCGGGATCGATGCTTCGAAAGACCACGAAAAGCGGCAGCACCGAATAGGGAAGTAGTTGGTACACCATGCCCAGGACGACCGCGAATTGGTTGTAGATGAGGTCAAGCGGCGAATGGATGAGGTGGACGTCGAGCAAGAACCGATTGATCACCCCAAGGCGCTCGAGCAAGACGGTGAAGGCGTAGAGCTTCACCACGGAGCCCATCCAGAAAGGGATGAAAATCGACGCCACGAGCGCCGCGCGAACGAACCGTCGCTCCGTGATGCAGATGTACCAGGCGATGACCGCCCCCAGCGCCACGCTGATCACGGCGACGATCGCCGCGTCCACGAAGGTAACGCGCAGCACGGTGAGGTTGGAGGACTGTTCGAAGTAGGCCGAGATGTTTCTCATCCCGTTGGGCGGACCGAGGGCGAGTTGCACCATACGGATGATCGGGTATATCAAGAACAGCCCGATCATTATCAGCAGCGGAAGCGCGAGGCCCAAGCCCTTCCATCCCGATAGATCCGTGCGCCAACCGCGCCGTCGTCGACCAACGATCGGCGCGTCCGGTTCGTCGACGACCGGCTCGGTAACGTCAATGGACAACGGCTAGCCCTGACGTCCGTCGTCGGCATCGGTGGCACCCACGAGCGCGGCGACATTTCCAAAGACGTTCTCGCCGCGCCCCATGGCGGCGTGCGCCTCAGGGATGTCAGCGAAGTCAATAACGCGGCCGAGGCAGGGATCGATCACGCCGTCAATGACGAGCTGGTTGTAGGCAATCGCCTGTTCATCGTTCGTGCCGTGCGAACCTTGGAACCGCTTCTGTCGCGTCCAGTGATAGCGCAGGTCGACCATGGCCTCGTAGCCCGACGTCCCCGCGCAGATGACGACCATCCCACCCGGCTCGCAGACGAAGATACTGGTAGGGACCGTCGCCTCACCGGGGTGCTCGATGACCATGTTGGGACCTCGGCGCTCCCCCACGATGTCCCAGATGCGCTTGCCAAAGGCGCGCGCGCCGCTCGACCACTCCTTCTGTCCGGCCGTGTCCGAAATGTGCGGCGGAATACCCCAGTGATTGAAATCAGAGCGGTTAATCCACCCGACGGCGCCCAACTTGGTCACGTACTCGCCGCGCGTCTCTTCCGAGACCACCGCGATCGGCAGCGCCTTCGCGGCGAGCGCCAACTGGATCGCTTGACTGCCCAGCCCTCCCGAGCCGCCCCACACCAACACCACGTCGCCCTCTTGTACTGTGTTGCCGGCCCAGCCGTGCATCATCCGGTAGATCGTGGTGCCCACGAGGGTCGGCGCGGCCGCCTCGGCCCACGAAAGGTGCGGAGCCTTCGGGAGCACTTGGTGCGCCTGCACTCGACAGAACTGCGCAAACGAGCCGAAGTTCGTGTTGTAGCCCCAAATCTGTGCCGACGGCGCCATCATGGGGTCCTTGCCGGACTTGACCCACGGGTCATTGGGGTCCCAGTAGCCCGGGTGCGTAATCACGTGGTCGCCGACTTCAATCCCGGTGACCCCAGGTCCTACCTCATAGACGATGCCGGACGTGTCGCTGCCCCCAATGTGGAAGTCGTACGGCTCACCCGCTCGCTTGCGCGCGTCGATGACGTCAACCGGTTCTCCCCGGGCGGCCCAGACGTTGTTGTAGTTGATGCCCGCGGCCTTGACGGCAATGATGACTTCGCCGTCGCGCGCGCGTGGCGTCTCCACCGTCTCTATTTGGAATGCCGTCGCCGGATCGCCAAAGCGCTCCGCGCGAATTACTTGAGCGAGCATCTGCTCGGGAACGACGCCTACTTCTGGCAGATCGCCAAAATCTGTGGTGCGAGTGAAGCCTGACAAAACGAAACCCCCCGATTTCACCGCGTTGACAGCGAGAAAAGTTTCGCGACGCCTTCCGAATTCCCCCGGCGCCGTCAACGTTCTCACACTGCTTCGTTGGCTCACTGTAGCGTCACTACAAAGACCTGTCAAGCAAGTCATTCGTAGTGCATTTAGTTTGGACTCCGAATCATCGGCAGCACCAATGCGAAGGGGTGTCAGGCAGTCCATCAATTGGAGATGCCCCACCGACAATCTGCCAGAGAACTGGGCTCTCCGCCAGAGCGCAGCCAGATTGTTTCGACTCATCCTGATCAACGACCACTTTTGCTCCTTTGATTGGCCTCGCAGATCGCGCGCGACGTAGGCCAACGACGTGGTCAAGAGCGGCACTGGCACGTTTGGTCCAAAGCCGCCAATCTCGTGGGTTCGGTAATCCATTAGTAGGTAGTGTCTTTTGCAGTGCCAACGATACGGAACGATCTGGAGCCTAAGAGAACTGATTATTTTCCTGATTCACGAAATCGAAGGTGACATCCGAGCTCATTAGTCAATAGACTGGAGTGACACACACCAAATTGCGCGATGCAGAACGGCAGATCCACCAATGACAACTTTGACGAAGAATCTGGTCGCCACGGAGTCCGCGGCGCCCGACCTTGCACCGCTGGTACCGGGTCGCCTCGCCGATCACACCACGTGCCTCGCCCTCAAGATCGGCCAAGTCGTTTTTCGATTGATGGAGAATCGACTCGCTTCTCTCGGACTGCGCGTTCGCCACTACAGCGTGCTCGAAACGCTCTTTGAGAGCGGACCGATGCCACAGCAAGATCTCGGCAACTATTTACGCATCGACGGAGCGACGATGGTCGCGACGATCGACGATCTGGAAAAATTTGGGTACGTGACCCGTACGCGCAGCGCGGCCGATCGGCGCAGTTACGACATTTCACTTCTCGCCCAGGGACGCACCGTATTGAGGCGCCTGAACGTGCTCATGGATGACTTGGATGGCGACCTGTTCGCTGACTTGACCAAGAATCAGCAAACCGAGCTCCACTACCTCTTGGGCAAGTTGTCGCGAGGAGAGAACCTCATCGGCGCGCTGGACGACATCCGTAGTCGGTAAGGAAACTCCGCTCCCCGGCGATCAGACCGGGAATACAAGAGTGGTCCGACCAACGGGGTGAAGCGCACTTGGAGGCGGCGTCCGGATTCGAACCGGAGTACGGGGCTTTGCAGGCCCCTGCCTAACCACTCGGCCACGCCGCCAGAAAGAGAAAGCCTACTAGGGCTCCTTAGTGGGCTTTTTATGCGTGAAGTGGTGGTAGATCGCTCCGATGATGGCGGCGATGATCAAGATCTTGATGAGCGTCCATACCGCAAAGGCGAGGAAGCCAATGATTGCGAAGATGATCCACAGCGCCACTCCGATGACAATGATGACGCCCACAGTCTTCAGCATTGCCACGGCCGCTCCTTGTTCGTCTCTATCGTAGGCGTCGAAGTAATCGGGGAAACGATGACTATTCTGTATGAGTGACCAGAAGATTCCCGGCGGCGGTGGCCCTTTCGTTGGGGGTTCTGGGTGCCACGTTGGCTCCCGCGATGAGCGCTTC
>Ga0208586_1000171_pt1 | contig 26159 bp, 23 predicted proteins | sample NGESurshal072012_6_FD_184471 | JGI IMG/M metagenome (GOLD analysis project Ga0208586, IMG submission 184471) | Arctic peat soil microbial communities from Barrow, Alaska - NGEE Surface sample 53-3 shallow-072012 (SPAdes) | ecosystem: Environmental > Terrestrial > Soil > Wetlands > Peat ... | reverse complement strand
CGTGCGCCTAGTTTGTTCCCGCGCGAGGTGAATGACTTCACGACGTCAGTCGCGCGAAGAAGGACCTCGTCACTCATCAGCAACTCCGCGAACGGTCGCCTGCGATCGAATGGCTAAACGCTGTTCGTCACTCAACCAGCACGCGTCAACGTGCCCGTCGGCACCTCGCAGGATTGGTCGCTCATCGCAGATCGCCATCTTGTACTGACAGCGCGGCCCGAAGGCGCAACCGGTCGGTACGTCGAGCGGCGACACGGGCGTGCCGGGGATCGTGACGAGTCGTCGGTTCTTGACGTCGACGCGCGGCACGGCACCGAGGAGCCCCCAGGTGTAGGGGTGGCGCGGTAAGCGCACGACGTCGAGCTCCGGTCCAATTTCGGCCGGTCGTCCGGCGTACATGACGACGACGCGATCGGCCACCTCGGCGATCACGCCCATGTCGTGGGTGATGATCACGATTGACGAGCCGTAGGACTCCTGCAACTTGGACATGAGGTCCAGTATCTGCGCCTGCGTCGTGACGTCCAACGCCGTAGTCGGTTCGTCCGCGATCAATAGTTTGGGGTTGCACGAGAGCGCCATCGCAATCACCACGCGTTGACGCATTCCTCCCGAGAACTCGTGCGGGAAGTGATCGACCCGCGTCTTCGGGTCGGGGATGCCGACCTCGCCCAGCAGTTCGATCGCGCGCGAACGAGCCTGCGCCTTGGTCATGTCGGTGTGGGCGCGTAGCTGCTCAACGATCTGCCAGCCCACTTTGTAGACCGGCGTCATGGCGGTCATCGGGTCTTGGAAGACCATGCCCACGTCGCCGCCGCGAACGCTCTGGAGTTCGCGGTCCGAGAGTCCGAGAATCTCGCATCCCTCGAACTTCACGCTGCCGGTAATGGCGACGTTGGAGTCGCGTACCAGCCCCAGCATTGAGTACATCGCCACGCTCTTGCCAGAACCCGACTCGCCGACGATGCCGAGAACCTCCTTCGCGCCTACGTCAAAGGAGAGTCCGTCGACGGCGCGCAATGGTCCTTGGCGCGTCGCGAAGGTCACTGAGAGGTCGCGGACGCTGAGGACCGGTTCGTCGAGGGTCGCGTCAGACAATGCGCACCCTCGGGTCGAGCAGGGCGTAGACGACGTCGACGACGGCGCTTGCCAGCACAATGAAGAAGGCGCCGTACATTACGGTGCCCATGATGACGGGCAGGTCGAGATTCTCGAGCGCGTTGTAGGTGAGGAGTCCCACGCCGGGCAGGCCGAACACGACCTCGGTGAGCAGCGCCGCGCCGCCAACCAACGCACCGACGTCGAGTCCGAAGAGCGACGTGATGGAGATGAGCGAACAGCGAAGCGCGTGACGCAGGAGTATGCGTCGTTCGGACAGGCCCTTGGCGCGCGCGGTGCGTACGTAGTCCTCGTTGAGGGCGTTCACCAATTCGGCGCGCAACACGCGCGCGTAGATCCCGGCGTAGAGCGCCGCGAGGGTCAGCCACGGGAAGAGGAGATGCAGCGCCCATTCGCCCGGGTTCTGGGTGAGCGGCACCCAGCCCGGGGCCGGTAGCCACGGGAACACCGTTGAGTGCAGTTGGTTTTGGGTAATGAGGTTCACCACCTCCCCCAACCAATAGGCCGGTACCGACACGGCGGCAATCCCCAGAAACATAATGAGCGGGTCGATGAACTTCCCCTTGTTGGCGGCGGCGATCACGCCTCCGAAGATGCCGACGATGAGCCAGATCACCACGGCACCCGCAACGAGCGAGAGCGTGACCGGGGCGGCCGCCAGTATCTGCGGCACGACCTTGTCGCCGATGTTCACGTACGACGTGAGATCACGCTTGATGAACAGGTGGTCCATCATGAGCAGGTACCGGATCGGCAACGGTCGATTCAACCCGAACGCGATGCGCACCTGCTCGACGATCGCGGGCGAGGCACTGCGCCCGGCGATGCGCGCTGCGGGGTCGACACCGGGTGTCGCGAAGAAGATCAGGTAGACCATCACACTGATCGTGAACAGCACGACCACGGCCGAGGCAAATCGTCGAAGAATGAATCGGAGCATTTAGATGGAGCCCCGCAGTTTTGCCTTCGGGTCGAACGCGTCGCGGAAGCCGTCACCGAGGACGTTGAGTGCCCCGGCCGTCAAGACGATCATCAGGCCGGGCATGATGCCCACGACCGGCCTCGTATAGAGCAGGCCGAGTCCGTCGTTGATGATCGTGCCCCAGCTGGCCTGCGGCGCCTGGACGCCGATGCCCAGGAAGGAGAGGGCCGATTCGGTGAGCATGTTGAACGCGACCATGAGCGGGAAGAACACGATGATGGTCGGTGCGACGTTCGGCAGGATCTCCTTGCGCAGGATGTGTAGGTCCGACGCACCCGATCCAATGGCTGCCTGAATGAACTCGCGCTCCTTGAGCGACAGCACGATGCCACGAAGCGGGCGTCCCACGTACGGGATGAACACGGAGGCGATGATCAGAATTGGGATGGTGAGTGAGCCCTGCTCGATGTGGATGAAGAGAAAGTTGATGCCATTGGTTTCGAGGATGACCGACAGTGAGATTGCCAAGAGGTAGACCGGGAACGCCCAGATGATGTCGAAGATGCGCGAGACGATCCAGTCCACTGCGCCCCCGAAGTAGCCCGCCGCAACTCCGGCGATGGCGGCGACCGCCACGCAGATCACCGCCGAACTCGCACCGATGTAGAGACTCGAGCGCCCCCCGTAGAGAAGTCGGGCGAACACGTCACGGCCCTGGTTGTCGGCGCCCAAGAAGTAGTTGCTGAAGTGCCACGTCGGTCCGATCGGCGTCACCCCGAAGCCGAGGCCCTGCGTGTTCGCTTGGAGCACGTTCACCGTCTTCCCGTTCAGACGGATGGTGCCCGTGATGTTGGACGCAAAGGGATTCTCGTGGGCGATCACGTGGGCGTAGACGGGAGCGAGCAGACAGGCGGTGACGATGAACACGATTACTCCGAACGCCAACATCGCCGCACGATTTCTTCGAAGTTGTCGCATCGAAGACCGCCAGGGGTTTTCTGGTCCCCTGGCGGTCAAAGCAATGTTCTCTATGAGAACCACCGACATCGGTGATTCAATGACTGGGTCTACTTCACCCAAAGTTGGTCCACGTACATGTAGAACTGGCGCGAGAACTGGTAGTTACCCACGCGCTTGCCGACGAAGTCGATCTGCTTAGGGTTGAAGAGCGGCACCCAGGGCGCCTGCTTCATCAACGCCTGGTCGACCTGACCCCAGATCTTGTTCGCCGCCGTCTGGTTGGTCAGCTCGAGCGCCTCCGCCTGGTTCATCTGTGCGTCGATCGTCTTGTTGCAGAACCCGGCGATGTTGATGCTGTTGTCATTGCCCGGGTGGAACTGGGAGCAACTGAGCAGCACCTTCAAGAAGTCCGACGCCGCCGGGTAGTCCTGGTACCACTGAGTGAGACTGATCTGCACCTTGTTCTTGCTGTTCTGGATGTAGTTGAACTGGATGTTCGCCGACTGCGGCTTCAACGTGGCCTTGTAGCCAATGGCGTTGAGAATGCTCAGGACGTACTGGCCCACGGCCTCGTTTACGGGGTCGTTGGTTACGACGAGTCCGACCTTCATGCCGGCAGTGCCCGACGCCTTCACGAGGGCCTTCGCCTTCACGAGGTCCGCACCGGCGTAGGTCGAACTCGTGCCCTTGTTGTAGAGGCACGACTGGACGAAGCCAGGGAAGCCGGGCGGCAAGATCGTGCAGGTCGGCGTCGCGAGCAACTTCCCGCCGAAGAGGCTCACGGCCGCGTTCTTGTCGATGGCGTAGTTCAGGGCCTGACGGGCCTTGAGGTTGTTGAACGGAGCGAGGTTCGTGTTCATCGGCAGGTACCAGTCAGCGGTCAACGTGTTCACGTGCAACTGGTTGGCGTACTTGGTCGACAACACCTGCAATCGGTCACTGGGCAGCGCGTCAAAGACCCAATCGGCCTGGCCGTTCTCCACGGCCGTCACCTCGGACTCAACGGTAGAGCCGAACGTCATGTCGATCTCGTTGGGATAGCCCTGGGGCTGCGCCGCGGCGGACCACACCTTGAAATATGGGTTGCGAGCCATCACGAGTCCCGTATTGGGGTTGTACGACTTGAACTCGTACGCGCCGGTGCCGGGCTGCGGCGTGTCGCCCGCGTCCTTCGATGGTGCCGTCGAGGGCAGGATCGAACCGAAGGGTACGGCCAACTGGTCAAGGAACTCGGCGTCAGGAGTGGACAGGTTGAAGACGACGGTGTTCGTCGCCGCGTTCACCACGACGCCACCCTTCAGTGTGCACGTGGCCGGCTTGGAGAGACAGGCGGCTCCGCCGACGATGACGTTGTACCAGGACCCGGCGTTCGGGTTCGAGACCTTGAAGATGCGCTGCATTGACGAAAGGACGTCATTGACGGTGACCGTTTTGCCGTTGGAGAACTTGATGCCCTTGCGCAGCACGAAGGTGTACGTCTTGCCGTTATTCGTAACTTTTGGCATCGCGGTCGCGAGGTCCGGGACGACGTCGAACGAGCCCGCGCCCGCGACCTTTTGGAAGCTGACCAGACCGTCGTAGGTCGCCTGGTAGAGCTGCCAGTACTGCAACGTGTAGTTGACCTGCGGGTCGAGCGTGCCAGCGGCAGTCGACGCCAACAACTTGACGGTGCCGCCGGCGTGCTGCTTCTGGTACCCAGCGGCCCCGGCCGGCGTGCTGGCCGTGATGGCTGCGATGCCGAGGGCGCACACGGCGAAGGACGACAGAATCGCCCCCACTCGTTTCATGGACGTGAGACGTGTCATTCAATTCTCCCTATTGGTCGTGCTCTGTATGTTCTTCTCTTCTTTTACTACAAGATCACTGGTCGCGTTCGGCCAAGAATCCTTCGACAACCGCCAGATAATGCTCCGGTTCCTCGACGAAGGGCATGTGGCTCGAGTTCTCGAAAATCTCCCAGCGCACGTCGGGAATGTTGTCGAAGTACGGCTGCACGGTCCCCGGCGTTGCCTCGTCGAACCGGCCCGAACAGAGCAGTGTGGGGGCGCTAATCGCGTGGACCTTGTCAACGACACTCCAGTCCTTCAATGTCCCGATGCAGAAGAACTCGTTGGGGCCGTTCATGACGTTGTAAACGGTGGAGTCCTCCTTGAGCATGTCGGAGGTCGCGACGACTTCGGGCGGATTGGGCACCACGCGACAGACGTGCAGGTCGTAATAGACCTGCTGCGCCTCGAGATACTCGGGGTCAGCGGTCGTCCCGGCCGCTTCGTGACGATCAAGCGTCGCCTCGACGTCGGGGTCGAGTTCACCGCGGAGAATCTTCGCTTCGCTCGCCCAGAGCGCCATCGACGCCGGCGAGTTCGAGATCACGAGCGCCTTTAGTCCCGCGGGCTGGCGGATAGCGTGCTCCGCGCCGAGCATCCCACCCCACGACTGCCCAAGCAAAAAATAACGGTCATTGATACCGAGGTAGGTAAGGAGGTTCTCCATCTCGTCCAAGAAAAGTTCGACGGTCCAAAAGTCACCGCCGCGTTCGGGCATATGGGTCGAACGTCCGGCGCCGATCTGGTCGTAGTGCACGACGGGACGACCGGTGTCGGCGAGTTTGGCAAGGGCCAACACATAGTCGTGCGTGCAGCCCGGTCCTCCGTGAGCGACGAGGAGTGGCGTCTTGCCCGAGTGCAGGTCGCCAGTGACTCGATACCACGTCTGCCACTCGCCGAAGGGCGCGAAGCCTTCCACCACATTTGTCGTTCCCATGGGTGAACAGTAGATGCTCGCCCAGCACGGCGCACGAAGATTCCTTGTATCCGCTTAACGAATATTGCTGGCCGACCACCGACTTGAAGTTGTAGACGGCGTGCTAAAGGCGATCGCCTAGCGTCGCGACGACGATGCAGGTTGGCGCCGCGTCGACGGGTCTCGTCTAGCGTGGATTGACCTATGGCCCTCTCAATCGGAATCGTCGGACTGCCCAACGTGGGCAAATCAACGGTCTTCAACGCCCTCACCAACAACAACGTGCTGGCCGCGAACTACCCCTTCGCCACCATCGAGCCCAACGTCGGTGTGGTGTCCGTGCCGGATCCTCGGCTTGTCGTGTTGGCGACAATCTTTACTTCGGAGCGAATCCTCCCGGCTGCGGTCACGTTCGTGGACATCGCGGGCATTGTGAAGGGCGCGAGCGAGGGCGAGGGCCTAGGCAATCAGTTCCTCGCCGCAATACGAGAGTGCGACGCGATCTGTGAAGTTGTGCGAGTCTTCGTCGACGATGACGTCATCCACGTCGATGGCCGAATCGATCCCGCCAGCGACGTCGCCACCATCGAGACCGAACTGATCCTCGCCGACTTACAGACGCTCGAGAAGCCCCTCGCCCGACTCGAACGCGAAGCCAAACGAGGCGGCAGCGATGCGACGGTGCGTCTCGCGCAACTGAAGAAGGCCCAGGCCGCACTCAACGATGGACTCGTCATCTCCAAGGTCGGCAAGGAACTCGACCGCGACGTGCTCGCTGAACTTCACCTGCTCACCGACAAGCCCTTCATCTACGTCTTCAACGTCGATGAGGAAACGCTCGGGAACCAAGCGCGCTGCGCGGAGTTGATTGCGTCGGTCGCCCCGTCCCAGGCCGTCATTCTCTGCGCGAAAGTTGAAGCGGAACTGGCCGGACTCGACGAGAGCGAGGCTCTCGAACTCCTGCAGTCCTTCGGGCAAGAAGAGTCCGGACTCGCGCTGCTCTCACGCGTTGGTTTCGCGGCACTCGGTCTCCAGACCTTTCTCACGGCCGGCCCCAAAGAGACCAGGGCGTGGACGATCCATCAAGGAGCGACCGCTCCCGAAGCGGCCGGCGAAATCCACACCGATTTTCAGAAGCACTTCATCAAAGCCGAGGTCGTCTCCTTTGACGACCTCGTCGAACTGGGCACGATGGCGAACGTCAAGGCCGCGGGCAAGGCCCGCATCGAAGGCAAGGAGTACGTCATGCGTGACGGCGACGTGGTGGAGTTCCGCGTCGGCGTCTGACGAGATATAATCGTCCAAGGCGTATGCGGCAGAGGTCGGCGCCTGGAAACTTCAGACTCCTAGGAGAACCATGACCTCTGACACCTTCAACTTCAAAGTTGCCGACCTCTCGTTGGCCGATTTCGGTCGCGCCGAGATGACCCTCGCCGAGCACGAGATGCCCGGCCTGATGGCGATGCGCGCCGAATTTGGCGCGAGTAAGCCACTGGCGGGCGCTCGAATCGCCGGATCGTTGCACATGACGATTCAAACTGCCGTACTCATCGAGACCCTCGTTGCGCTTGGTGCCGACGTTCGTTGGGTCAGTTGCAACATTTTCTCGACCCAGGACCACGCCGCGGCGGCGGTCGTGGTGGGGCCGACCGGTTCAATCGAGAGTCCAAAAGGTGTCCCGGTCTTTGCCTGGAAGGGCGAAACGCTCGAAGAGTACTGGTGGTGCACCGAGCAGATGCTTCGCTGGCCCGGACACAACGGACCGACGATGATCCTCGACGACGGCGGTGACGCCACGTTGTTCGTGCACAAGGGACTCGAGTTCGAGCGTGCCGGTTTCGTGCCCGCGCCCGAGAGCGCCGACTCCGAGGAGTACCGCGTCATCTTGGCCATGTTGGACACGATCGTCTCGAAAGGCGAGCCCTACTTCGAGCCGATGGCCAAGGACCTGATCGGCGTCTCGGAAGAGACGACGACAGGCGTGCACCGCCTCTACGAGATGGAACGTGATGGCACGCTGCTCTTCCCCGCGATCAACGTGAACGACGCAGTGACCAAGTCCAAGTTCGACAACAAGTACGGCTGTCGCCACTCGCTCATCGATGGCATCAACCGCGCCACCGACACCCTGATCGGCGGCAAGGTCGCGGTCATCTGTGGCTACGGCGACGTCGGCAAGGGTTCGGCCGAGTCGTTGCGCGGCCAGGGCGCCCGCGTGATCATCACCGAGATCGATCCGATCTGTGCGCTCCAGGCCGCGATGGACGGATTCCAAGTCACCACGCTTGAAGAGGCCCTCCCCTATGCCGACATCATCGTCACGGCGACCGGTAACCGCGACATCGTGTCAGTCGAGCACATGTTGATGATGAAGCACCAAGCGATTCTCGGCAACATCGGACACTTCGACAACGAGATCGACATCGCCGGGCTGGTCGGTCTGGCCGGCGTTCGCCGCGAGAACATCAAGCCCCAGGTCGACAAGTGGATCCTGCCCAACGGCCGAGCAATCATCCTTCTCTCGGAAGGTCGCCTGCTCAACCTCGGCAACGCCAGCGGCCACCCGAGCTTCGTGATGAGTAACTCGTTCACGAACCAGACCATGGCACAGTTGGAGTTGTTCATGAACAACTCCAACTACGAGAAGAAGGTCTACGTGTTGCCCAAGCATCTCGACGAGAAGGTCGCGCGACTACACCTCGATGCGCTGGGCGTGAAACTCACGACGTTGTCGAAGCAACAGGCCGACTACATCGGCGTGCCGGTCGAAGGTCCCTTCAAGCCCGACTCGTACCGCTACTAATCTCGTTCGCCCGCCCGCCCGGGCTACGTTGAGTTGTCATGGACTTCAGCTCGGGTGAGTCATGAGCACGGCTGAATCAACGGTCGAATGTCGCGTCTGTGGCGAGATCAACCAACCAGGCACCATCGCGTGCGCGCGTTGCGGACAGACACTGCTCTCGGCCGACCAGATGAAAGACCGTCGGGCCCAGATCGAACTATGGAAGCGAGAGGCCGAGCGCGAGTCAGTGGGGTATCCGACACTGGCCAACCAGTTTCTCGGACGTTTCTCCGGCAAACCGCAGGTCAAGGGTGCGTACTTCGGGTCAATCTCGAACTACCGAAAACGCATCGGTCTTCTGTGCCTGCTGGTGCCGGTTCTCATAGCCGTACTCTTGTACGCCGCCAAGGGTCGTTGATGTTCAATCCGTCACCCACCCCGCCCGCGAAGGAAACACGAGCGTGGGTCGCGGAGCAGTTCGGGACGGATGCACGAGTGCGCAGCGTCAGACGCTTGACCGGGGGCATCACGTCCGCGATGCATCTACTCTCCGTTGAGACTTCGAAGGGCCAGCGTCACGATGTCGTTCTTCGTCGTTGGATCGATGACGACCACGTTGAAGGCGCCGACCGGGTCATGCGAGAGTCGCACATCCTTGAGCAGTTGGCTGGCTCGGATCTCCCCTCGCCGAAAGTGGTGGCCATCGATCCGACGGGAGCACGGTGCGGCCATCCAGCTCTCTTGATGTCTCGTCTGTCCGGACGAATCGAACTAACTCCGAATAATCCAGAACTGTGGCTCGAAGAGTTGGCGGTGATGCTGGTGCGGATACATCGCTCGGACGTTGCCGCACCGGTGGCTGAATCGTGGCTCGACCGCGACAAACTCATCATTCCGGAGTGGACGAAGCGTCGAGATATCTGGCGTGACGCGATTCAGTTAATGGCGGAAGAACCGCCGATGGGCGAACAGACATTCATTCATCACGATTACCAACAGTTCAACACGCTCTGGAAAAGAGGTCGTGTCAGTGGGGTTGTCGATTGGGTCTTCGGATCGACGGGGTCGCCCAGCATGGACGTGGGCCACTGTCGTCTCAATCTCGCCGTGCTGTACTCGTCCGACTATGCCAAGCGTTTCCTCGAGCTCTATGAGTCCGCGTCAGGGAGAAGACCAGATCCTTGGTGGGACGTACACGAACTGCTGGTATATCTACCTGGTTGGGGTGAATCACTGCAGGTCCAAGCCGGTCGTCTTTTACAAGTCGACTTCACCGAAATGCACGAACGTGTAGAGCGTACGCTCGCCGACGCTTTGGGCCGGTTGTGATTGCCTAATGTGACGAAATGTCCCTACGACTCCAAAACATAAGTGTCGACTGTCGCAACGCCGAAAACCTCGCCGGCTTCTGGCGCGACGCGCTCGGCTGGAGGATCACTTCGGTCGAACCCGAAGAGGTTGTTCTTGAGCCACCGGTCGGGTCACCTGAGGAAGGTCTGGTGCCCGACATCTTGTTCCTCCTCGTACCAGAAACGAAGTCAACGAAGAACCGCCTCCACTTCGATCTTCGACCGATCGATCAAGACGAGGAAGTCGAGCGACTTGAGAACCTCGGGGCGACGCGCGTCGACATTGGTCAGACCTCTGACTGCACGTGGGTGGTGCTCACTGACCCTGAAGGGAACGAGTTCTGTGTCTTGCGCGCGCTGACGCCCAGTGAGCACGCGAGACCCAGCTAGCAAAGCCTGGCGTCGAGCTCGTCGTTGTTGATTCGCGGACGATCTGAAACTACTATGTGACGCATGGTAGTGGTCAACACGGACAAGTTATTGGTCCAGATGCGCCGTGGATCGATTGAGTATTGCGTACTCGCCTTGCTCGAAACCGAAGACCGTTACGGCTTTGATATCACGCGGGAACTTGCGAGTGCCGGCGGTCTCGTCACGAGTGAAGGTACCGTCTATCCCCTGCTCACTCGACTTCGTAACGACGGTTTCGTTGATACCTACTGGAAGGACTCCACCGAAGGTCCCAAACGTCGGTACTACCGAATCACGAAAGTCGGACGCCAGGCCTTGGAATCGTTCATCGCACAATGGAAGCCCTTCCGCGATTCTGTCGACGCAATCCTTGCGAGGAGGGGCTAGCGATGCCCACGATGACCGCCAGTGATGAACTTGTGAGCACCTACCTCGTCAACCTCAACCTCGCGCTACGAATCGTGGGGTCGAGAGTGCGTCTCGAGTACCTCAACGAGATCAAGGAGCACATTGGTGAAGCCCGATTGCAACTCGCGCCCGACGATGCGGAAGGTGTACGTGAGCTGCTCAACAACCTTGGCAACCCTGATGCACTCGCCTATGAACTCCTCGCCGCGCAACGACAGCATCGCGGCAACTGGTGGCAACGACGTGTCGCCGCCACTGGATTGGCGCGGGTCATTGGGCTCACGACGGTGGGGCTGCTCGCGGTGCTCGTCGTCGTCGCAATGATTTTTGCTGATTTGTATCGACCACTTTCCCCAGGCGGAGAGGAGGGAACTGAGGTTCTCGCACCTAACGGAACCCCCGCGCAAATCGTGTCCGACAGCGCTCAAATGGACAATGGCGCGCCCACGGTTTTTAAAGAGCCGATAGCGAAGTCGTTTACCGTCAAGATCCTTGCGTCGCTGTATAACGACGGTCCGTCTTCCATCGTCATCGACTCCGTGGGATCACCCTCTTCATTTCTGCAATTTGACACCCACGTACGTTTTGACGGTACGAATCGCGATGACGGCTCTGCCGGATGGCGGGGTGGACCAATGTTTCACGCCTTTACGCTGCCCTCCCATCACGTTCAGACAGTCTTGATCACATACAGACAGCACTGCCAACTTGACGAAGCTGGCTCCATAAACGGTTACAGCCAAGTGCCAGTGACGTACTCATAGATGTTCTTTCGCCACTCGGCAGTCGTCGCCATCGAACCCTTTGACATTCAGATGGCGTCGACTTGTTAAGCATCGGAGCGACCGTCGCCACGTGCGGCGAAGATATCTGACGGAAAACTTCGCTTAGCGATACCCGGCAAAGATGTCGTTCACTTGCCCTTCTACGTGCATGGGATTGGTGACGCGCACGAACCACTCCATGTTCATCGTCTCCATGAATTTCTCGCGGCCCATCTTCATCCAGAACGAATCGCCAATCTGTGAAATGTGCGCTTCGAGTGCGTCAAATTTGGCGCCATTGACTTCGCTGATGTCGATCGCCGCCGACACCTGATTGTCGGGCGTGCCCATCTCGAACTCTTCCTCATCCGAATCCTCACGCTCAGGTTCGCGGACGATCTCCTTCGCGGCATCGGCTTCTCGGCGCTCGCGGTCTTCCTGTTCCCAGCGCGCGCGCCAACTCACCATGACCGAGTCGGGAATCGCATTGAAGTAGAGGGTCGGCTCATAGTCGATCATCTCAAGAGCGGCGAGGGTGATGCGGTGCGCCTGAATGTGGTCAGGGTGCCCGTAGAAGCCGTGCTCGTTGTAGGTCATAATCACTTGAGGACGCTCCTCCATCAAGGTCTCGGCCAGTTTCGCGGCCGCGACGTCCACGGGCGTGGCCCAGAAGGAGTCGGGGTCATCGTTCTGGGGCCAACCCTTCATCCCCGAGTCGCGATAACCCAAGCGCACGAGTCGACTGATGCCCAGAATCTTGACGGCGTTGTCGAGTTCGATGGCGCGGGTCTTTGCGACCTCGTCGCCGTCGTGGTGACTGGCATCAGGCTTGGATCCGTCGGGACCGTCGCCGCACTCTCCGTTGGTGCACGTCACCAGTACTGTGCGCACGCCTTGGTCGGCGAGCAGACGGTAGAGACCGCCGGAGGAGCTCGCCTCGTCGTCGGGATGGGCGTGCACCGCCAGGAAAGTCAGTTGTTCCATCACAGTCCTCCAAAAAGGTCAGTCTTGTCGTCCGCTGTCACATCTCGGCTCCAGGCACGCTGGTAGTACTCAATGCCGAAGAGCATCGCGAACAACTCATCACTCATGGTGACCAACTCCGCGTTGTCAACTTGGGAGGCGTGCGTCGCAATGGCCAACTGCTTGCGCTTGGCGAAGGCGCGCACGTCCATGGTCGAAGCGACGAGTTCGTCGGGGACATTGAGTCCAGCACTGAGGACCCAAGCCGGCAAGAAGACGTCTTTCGCTCTCGCACCTTCGATGAACTCCTGGAGGACGCTCGTCGGTACCACTGGATAGTAAAGACGCTGCGGGCTCGTCGCAAAGTCGAGTGCTCGACGAGTCACGACGTTCGCCATAATGTGGTCCGGATGCCCGTAAAACCCGTTCTCGTCATAGGTCACGACAACGCTCGCGTGGACCTCGTCGAAGATTGCCGCCAACGTCACTGCAACTGCATCAACTTCACCATTCATGAAGGCCGACGGTCGTGCGTTTTGGGGCCATCCGGCCATACCCGAATCGTCGAAGCCGAGCGAGATGACTCGGGAAAATCCGGCGACAATGGCGGCGCGTTGGAGTTCGCCAGCTCGGGTCGCGCGAGTCCATTCAACGTCGTGCAGAGGATCCGAGCCGGGGCGAGCGTGTTGATCGAGACCCAACTGTCCGTTCGTGCAGGTAACGAGGACCGCGTCGTACCCGAGGTCGGAGTAGTGCGACGTGACGCCCGCGGTGAAGATGGCCTCGTCGTCGGGGTGCGCGTGTACGCAGACCATCGTTGGGTGAAACGTCATCTTGAAAGACTATGAGGTCGCTAGTTGGACGATGCGCACGATGAGCAACGTCCCGGCAATCAGAAGGTAGGAACCGACACAACGCAGTAAGACTCGGCGCGCCAGCGACGTCGGCGATGGCGCGAGCAGCGTCAATCGAGGAGTGCGCCAGTCTCGCTTGTCGATGTCGTACACGACCTTCGCACCGGCCCGACGCAGCCCGATGGGAAGTCCAATGACCAGTCCAACGACGGCCACGGCGGCGAGTGCGAGCAACAACGCAACGACGTTAACGGAGGTGAACAACGTGGAGACCATCATGGTTATGGAGAGCACCACCAAAACCGTCACGATGATGGAGGCTGCGGCATTGAGCCACTTGCCGTTGACCCACGGACCGAGCACTTCGCGGTCATTGCAGAGCAGGAGCACGAAGATGGTGGTGCTCGGCAGCATGAGTCCGCACATCGCTTGGACCGCCAAGGTGATGAGTCCCAGCGGCGCGCCGGGCAGCAAGGTAACGACGCCCGCAACCACTAAGAGTCCGGCGAAGGAACCGAAGAATCCCTTGGCATCGCGCAGACGAGCGTTGAGTGAATGACGCGAGCCTGCGAGATCGCCCAGCGCGTACGTACTGGCCAAGGTCACCGCGGCGGCACCGATCACGGAGGCGTTGAGCAGGAGGATGGCGAACAACGTTCCCGAACCCGCGCCCACGTAACGTTCGAGCCCTTTCGCCACACCCAGGGCGTTGGTGTACGCGTTGGTATTGCCATGCTGGGAGAGTCCGGCCGCCGTCACGCCCATCAAAAGTCCAGCGCTGACAACGACAATCAGTGAGCCGAGAATGGTGTCGACGCGCTCGTAGTTGAGCCAACGTGGCGAGATCTTCTTGTCAACAATGTTGGACTGCTGAAAGTACAACTGCCACGGCGCCACGGTGGTGCCGATGATCGAGATGATGAGTAGAACCGCGGCGGACGACGCGCCGCCTCGGATTCCCGGAATAACGGAGTGACTCACCAGCGAGGCGTAGTGGGGCTTGGCGATGATAACGAGCGGGACGATGACGAAGTTGATCGCGACGAAGAGCATCATGAATCGCTCCCAGCGCTGGAACGATCCAGATGCCGTCACTGCGAACAAAACAACAGCCGCGACCGGCACCGAGATATAGGGACTGACGCCGAAGTACTCCATGGAAAGCGAAACACCAATGAACTCGGTGATGATGATCAGGAAGTTGAGCAGCAAGATTGAACCGATCGAGACGTTGCCCCAATATTTTCCGAACCGCTCGCGGATGAGACGACCGTGACCAACGCCGGTGACCGCACCGAGACGGGCCACCATCTCCTGGTTGATGATGAGCACGGGGATTAAGAGTGGCAGCGTCCACAGCAACGTGTAACCGAAGTTTTGACCGGCCTGGGCGTACGTCGAGACGCCACCGGCGTCATTGTCGCCGACCATGACGATGAGTCCGGGTCCGATGATCGCGATGAGAGTGAGGAAGCGTGCTCGAGCACCGTGACGAGTGCCGGTGTCGTGTTCACGAATAGTGCCGAAGGCACCGCTGATCTGCTGTTCTTTAGCCTGCTCGCTTTGCACGATCCACCTCCTTTCGTCTCTGCGTGGTCGTTAGGCGAAACAACCACGGCGAGACCAGAAGGGTGGCTATGCGCCCGTCGAGGCAGTCGTTCGAGGTTGTGACAGTGCGGCGTTCACCGCGAGGTTGGTACTAGGGGGTTTCAGAAAGCCCCCTTAGAACGTGACTCTGGCGACGCGGCATCATTCCTCCACCGCGTGCATGCCGAACTCGCGTCGCCAGCCCTGAGGCAGGAGCTCTTCGAGTAAGTCGTCGACCGTGATGACGCCGACCATTTTTCCGTGGTCGTCGTCGAGTACTGGCAACACCGTGAGATTGAAGTCGCTCATCTTGCGCGAAATTCGGTGGAGGTCCCAGTGAGGATGGACGTGCGCGAGTTGCGTGCGCGCGACCGTCAAGGCGAGGTCGGTGCCTCGAGCGCGCACCAGCGGCGCAATGGACGCCGCGCCGATTGGCTGTCCACTGTCGTCAAGAATGAAGACGGCGTGCAACGACTCCGCGGGCACCATTGACGTTCGAATGGCTTCGAGGGCATCGGCCGCGGTCGCGGTCGCCGGTACTGAGACAAAGTCGGTGTTCATAAGACCGCCGCCGGTGTCGGCGTTGTAGGAGAGAAGTTGGCGGACCTTGGTCTGTTGGTCCGCGCCGAGACCCTCGAGAATTGGCAAACGACGTTCCTGGTCGATCTCAGTTATGAGGTCGGCAGCGTTGTCGGGCTCCATCCGCGACAGCAGTCGCGAGGCGTCGACATCAGAGCGCCCTTCGAGGAATTCGAGCTGGTGTTCGACATCGAGCTCCTCGAAGACGTCGGCCTCGAGCTCACGGTCCAGACCAACGGCTTCAATGATCTCCTCGCCCTCTTCGTGGCTTGCCTGCTCGACGAGGTCGGCAATCTGGGCGGGATGCAGTTTGGCCAATTTGCGATAGGGAATTCGAAGTCGCGCGGTCGGTACGTGCGAGACAAAGGGCTCGATAGACGCGAAGTCGACAATTGCCTCAGATTTCACGCGTTGACCAATGCTCTGTCCAAGGACCCGGCGCAGGAGTGGTCGACGACCGGGGTCAACACCCACCACTTCCCACTTACCGTCAACCTGGGCAATCTCGATATCGTTCGCCGTGATGAGACGACCGCGGACCAAGTTGATGAGGTGCCGTGCCAACAGGTCTTCTGCAAGTAGCAATTCACCGGGGCGACGCTCGAATCGACGAAGATCGACGCGCTTGCCCTCGAAGGTCATGCGCCCTTCGGCCAGTCCGCCGATCTTGCGGATTGGCACGAAGAGGTCGCGACCTTCGATACGAATGACGGCACCAACAACGGGTGGATGAGGGTTGTCCCCGAGGCGCGCAACGAAGTCCTGGACGCGGCCAATCCGGTCGCCGTCCGAATCGAAGATTGGTCGGTGCAGGAACGTGGAGAGGTGAAGAAATTCAGTCATCTGTTGCCTTTAATGGTCCTAGTAGGTTACCCCTTCGGACCATTCACCACTTCAGCGGCAGGTGAAATCTCGGCGAACGCAACGCGAACGAGTTCGTGCCTAGGACTGGGTTGGCCTGAAGTGCGCCAGTACGTCGGCCACGAACGCAACGTCGTCGTCGCTCACTCCGGCGTGCGTGACGAATCTGGCCCTTCGTGGTCCGATGGTGCCGCCGTCGACACCAACGTTCGCGAGTTCCTGGACCAGTTGACGGGCCTGGGGGTGATTGAACGCAACGATGTTCGTGCGACAGGTTTCGGGGTCGTACTGCGCTTCGGGGAACGCCGTCGCGAAGAGCCCCGCCAGCGACCGGGCCCGAACGTGGTCATCGGCCAACCGATCAACCATCGTGTCGAGTGCCACTAGTCCCGCGGCCGCGAGGAATCCCGCTTGGCGCATTGTCCCACCGAGACGTTTTCGTTCGATGCGTCCCTGCTCCATCAAATTGGCCGGTCCGGCCAGCAACGAACCGGCCGGTGCACACAGACCCTTGGAGAGACAGGTCATCACGGTCGTGGCCGACGCGGCGTACTGCGCCGCGGTCGTGCCGGTCGCGACGACGGCGTTGAAAAGCCGTGCACCGTCGAGGTGGAGGGGACGCTCACCAATGGCGCGCACGAGTGCGTTGATGTCACCTACATCGAGCGGTGTTCCGCCTGAAGGCATGTGCGTGTTCTCCAGGGCGACCATCGCAACGTGCGGTTGGTGGTCCTCTTCCGCGTCAATGATGTCAAGGACATCGCGAAGAGCCAGCGTGCCGCTGGTGTCATCGACGGCGGCGAACTGTACGCCGGAGTTCCTCGCCGCGGCGCCCATTTCGAAACTCACCACGTGCTGACCGCGTCCGGCCACGATGAGGTCGCCGGGGTTAGCGAGGATGCGAACGGCGATCTGGTTGCCCATGACGCCCGATGGCACGAAGATCGCCGCCTCCTTGTCGACCAATGCAGCGAAGCGTGCCTCCAGCGCACGGATCGTCGGATCCTCGCCATAGCCGTCGTCCCCGACAACCGCCGTCGCGATCGCGTCACGCATCTCCTGCGTTGGCTGGGTCAGCGTGTCACTTCGCAAGTCCACTCGTCGAGTCATGGACCGAGGTTATCGGTCGACTTCTACACTGGCCCGATGCGCGACGAGATCACCACCGGATTCAGCGAAGGAACGAACGTGAACAAGGAGCTCGGTATCCGCGTCGTTGAACTGACACCGGAGAGAGTCGTGCTGCAGGTCGAAGTTGGACCGAAGGTTCACCAGCCCTACGGCATTTTGCACGGCGGTGTCTCCGCGCTGATGGCCGAGGGCGCGGCGTCGCTCGGTGGCGCCATCAGCGTCGGTCCCGACGAGATCGTCGTCGGCACTGAACTCAACTGTTCGCATCTTCGCTCGATGAGTAGCGGCGTCCTCACCGCGACGGCGACCCCTATCCGCAAAGGACGCACGGTGCACGTGTGGGCGATTGAGCTGACCGACGAGAGCGACCGGATGATCTGCATTTCGCGCTGCACACTGCAGGTGCTGAAGGCACCCCCAGTGGCGAAGACCTAAGTCGTAGACTGACTCGAAGGTATTCGCGAAGGAGCTGGCTATGGGCGTTCGCTTTAAGGGCTGGGGCATTGGCCTGCCCGATCGAATCGTTACGAACGATGAACTGTCCCAGACGTTGGACACGTCCGACGAGTGGATCGCCGAGCGAACGGGCATTCGTGAGCGCCGCGTGGGGGGTTCCGCAGTGTCGCTGGGCGTCATCGCCGGGCGCAACGCCATTCAAGATGCCGGGCTTCTGGTCGGCGACATCGACTTCTTGGTCCTCGCAACTACCACGCCCGATCGACTCTGCCCGGCGTCGGCACCAATGATCGCCAACGAATTGGGTCTCAACTGTGCCTCAATGGATGTGAACGCCGCCTGCAGCGGCTTCATGTATGCGGTGCGCACGGCGCAGGGTCTTCTCGAGACAGGCAACCGTCGGATCCTCGTGATTGGTTCAGAGAACCTCTCGCGCTGGGTCGACTGGAGTGACCGCAACATGGCCGTGCTGCTGGGCGACGGCGCCGGCGCCGCGGTCCTTGAGTATGACGAGACGGGAACTGACGTGTTGTCCTTCGTCCTCGGCTCCGATGGTTCGGCGGCCGATCTTCTCACCTGCGAGCACGGTGGCTACTTCCAGATGGATGGCAAGGAGGTCTTTCGCCGGGCCGTGCGCGTTGTCGTTGACTCGGCCGAACAGGCGATGAAGATCGCCGACGTCAGTCCCGACGACATCAACCTCGTCATCCCCCACCAGGCCAACGTCCGCATCATTAAGGCGGCCACCCAACGTCTCGGTATTCCAATGGAGCGCACTGTCGTCACGCTCGACCGATACGGCAACACGTCGAGTTCGTCGATTCCCCTCGCCTTCTTCGATGCACGTGAGAACGGTCGAATCAAATCCGGTGAGTACGCACTGATGACGGGGTTTGGCGCCGGGATGACGTGGGCGTCGGCGGTCGTGCGGTGGTCGCGTTGAGCGGTCCGTCACTCGTCATCCTCGCCGCTGGTCGCGCTCGTCGCTACGGCGGCGTCAAGCAACTCGCACCCATTGGCAAGCACGGCGAGGGCGTCATCGACCTCTTGGCCTCCGACGCGTACGCCGCGGGCTTTGACGACATTGTGATCGTCGTCAACGCGGACACCGGTCCAATGATCGAACAGCACGTCTCGTGGCATTGGCCTAAAGGCCGCAAGGTCACTTTTGCAATCCAGTCCAAGTTGCGCGGCACCGTCGAGGCGGTCCTTGCTGCCGAGAGCAGTCTGGACCTCTCCAAGCCCTTCGGCGTCTCCAATGCTGATGACCTCTACGGCCGCGAAGCATTCATGCGACTTGGCGCACACCTCGCCGAGAGTCCCGAGCACTGCCTGGTCGGTTTCGAGCTCGACCGAGCCCTGGTGGGCAACCTGCAAGTCTCGCGCGGTACGTGCATGGTCGAAGACGGTGTCCTCACCGACATCATCGAACGTCGCAACGTGCACGCCACCAACGAGGGTTACGATGCCGACGACGGCCTCGAGCCCGAGTCGCTCTCCCCGCTCACGACGGTCTCGATGAATCTTTGGGGATTCCAACCATCCATCGTCCCCTATATGCACAAGTCCATCGAGGCGCACGATTTCTCCGAAGAGTCCGAGATCCAACTCTCAACATTCGTGGGTCAACTCTTGAAGACCGAGAAACCTCGGTTCGATGTGCTTCAGACGCGTTCACGTTGCATCGGGGTCACTCACGCCCAGGACCTTGCCGTCGCCCAACTCCTCGTTCGCCTTGAAATCGAAGTCGGGCAACGTCCGGAGTACGCCTTCGCTGAAGGCTCGACCACCACTCCACCCGCTGTCGACTGACGGTCTCTCGCCGTGACAGGTCCGTTCATCATTCGTGAGGCCACTACTGGCGACCTCGATGGCATACTCAATTTGAAGAAACAAATAACCGGTCTCACGCAAATTCGAGAACGTGAAATTGTCGATGCCGCCACTGCCGCCCATGACTGCCTGGTAAGCACTGACGGTTCTGAACGCGTGATTGGCTACGTCGTCCTCTCGCAGGAAGCGTTCTTCGGTCGCGACCTGGTGCGCCTCCTCGAGGTTTCGGACCGTCATCGACGACTCGGAGTTGCGACGGCACTGCTGGCTAGCGCACTTGCTCGGTGCACAACGAAAACCGTGTTCATCTCGACGAACGAATCGAATGTCGTGATGAGATCACTGCTTGCGCACGACGGCTGGACATTCAGCGGAACCTTGACCGGGCTGGATGACGGAGATCCGGAGTTTGTCTTCTGGAAGGAACCGATCGATTCTACGAAGTAACTGTTCGTGACACCGCGACTCTTAGTGTCAGTCGCGCGATGGTGTGGTTGGCCCGAGCATCAACAACTCCTCAAGCATTGATGCCAAACACTCGGAGAATCGCTCCTCGCTGGCCATCACACTACGAAGAATTACGCGGCGGTCATAGTGACTTCGTCGTATCCGAAGAAATGGATCCGTCACGAATACGAATTCGGCGCCCGGTGTGCGCGGCGACGTCCTCGTCGTGCGTCGCAATGATGATCGTCACGCCGAACTGCCGCTGAAGGTCGTCGAGTAGGGCCAGAAACTCGCCCGCGTTTGTGGAGTCGAGGTTGCCGGTCGGCTCGTCGGCGATAATGACTTCCGGTGAATTGGCCAGTGCTCGAGCGATGGCCACTCGCTGCTGCTCCCCGCCGGACAGTCGCGACGGAAGGTGCCCGAGCCGATGGGCGAGGCCGACCTGGCTCAGCAGATCACTGGCACGCGCTATGCGCTTCACGTGAGAGGACTCGCGCGGCACCATGGCGATGGCCACGTTCTCTTCGGCGCTCAATGTCGGTATGAGGTTGAACTGCTGGAACACGAAGCCGATTTCTCGAGATCGGATATCGGTGAGCACACTGTCCGATTCATCTTCGAGGGACCGACCGGCGAAGCGAATCTGACCCGAGGTCGGTGAATCGAGTGCACCAAGCAGCTGGAGAAGTGTCGTCTTGCCCGAGCCACTCGGGCCTTCGAGCGAGACCGTCTCTCCACGTGCGATGTCCAAGTCAATGCCTCGCAAGGCGTTGACCGTTACGCCTCCTTTTGAGAAGCTGCGAGTCACGCCCTTCAATGAATACAGCGGTTCCCCAGAAGAGGACTTTGGGTTGTTGTCAACCACAACTTGCGTCATGTTTCATTCCTTTCGATGGAAGTGGATGTCATCCGAGGTCTCGGAGTGCCGTCGCCGGAGAGAGTCGTGCCGCTCGCCAACCACCCACGGCGCCTGCGATGAGACCGCCAAGTAGAGCGCCGCCGAACGCGATGACGATGGTGAGAGGGTGAATCGGTGCGGTGAGATGAACGGTCCGGGCCACGGATGCTGACGTCGTTTGGCCTAAGAGACCACTCACCTTTGAAGCGCCCACGGCGAGACCAGTGCTCGTGACACTCAGCCCTGGACCGATTGCTCCGATAATGAGACAGATCACGGACCCGACGGCGATGCCGATGACGCCGCCAACGACGCCAATGCCCAGCGTTTCCGCCATGATCTGACGGACGACTCGACCGCGCGACCAGCCAATGGCCCGCAACGATCCAATTTCGCGCACTCGCTTCGAGACACTAGAAAGCGTCAACAGACCGGCGATGAGAAACGCGGCCAACAAGATAATCAAAGCCAGGGCCCCACCTAGGTCATTAGCGAGTTTGCGGGCGTTCGAAAGACTCCCCGTCACCTGATCGGCCAACGACGCAGACGTGAGCACGGTCGCTCCGGGGAGGGCCGTCTTGATGGCACTGGCTACTGCCTTGACGTCGCTCGCGTTGTCGACTGATACGAGCACCTCATTGATGCGATTCGTGTTGGTAGACAACGTCTGAAGGTTGGAGTTACTGAAGTAAACATCGGAGACATCGCCCGTCAACGTGGGATTGACCAATCCCACGATCTTGTAGTTGACCTTGTTGATCGTGAGCGAGTCACCGACTTTCAGTCCCTTCTGCGACGCGTAAGCAGTCGTGACGAGCACCTGGGATTTGGCGACCGACGGCGTCGTCGAAAGCCACGTGCCCTTGACCAATTGAGCCTTGGTGACCAGTCCCGAGGAGGTGTCCGCCGGGTTCACTCCAGCCACGGTGTACGTCGAGGTGCTGGTATTGGTGGTCGGCGGATTAAGGACTTGGTTGACCGTTTGCTCGGGAACAATCACGTTCTGCTGGTAGGCCTTCTGGGCGGGCGTGAGGCACTTGGCAAACGCGGTGTTCGAGCCGGCTCCGAATCGGAAACCGCCGCCGCCGCCGAAACCGCCGCCGCCTCCGGTGGTTCCTCCATTGCCGGAGCCGGGAATCGTCGTGGTGGTGGAGCCCAACTGTTTGGTAATGATTCCCTGGATGCACGTGCGTTCGGCGGCCTGCTCGGCTGCCGTGAGCACCGGGGCCTTGACGTTGGTCGAGATCGTCTGGCCGCCGGTCTTGATCGTCGCGGTGATCTTTGGCACCGTGCCGGTTTCGTGAAGAGCGTCGAGCGATAAGGCTCCGACGGCGCTCTTTACGCCCTTCACGTTCGCAACGGTGCTCACTGCCTGGGAAGGAAAGGTGATCAAAGTTCCGGGAACGAAGAAGTCGTGTGTGAACTTGGTACCGGCCGGACCGAGCTTGGCCAGGTCGGTTATCACCGAAGAGTTTGCCGACGCGAGCGCTGCGGCATCAGAGTTATTCAGAGAGGTCCCGCCGCGCCCAGCGAAGAACCCGCCGCCGCCTCCGCCGCCGCCGCCGCCGAAGCCACCGCCGCCGCCAAACCCGTTGGAGGGCGTCGTCGTGGTTGTCGTTGCCGTGGAGAGCGTCGGCGCTACGGTTCGGGTCACGATGATGTCGGTGCCCACGGAGTTGAGAGGCGACAGGGCCTTGTTCTGGGCGTCACTCAGTCCCTGCGATACGCCGATGATCCCCATGACGAGACCGACGCCTGCGGCGAGGCCAATCGCGGTGACCACCGTTCGACCGAGTCGCCGTCGCAGCTCATTCCATGCGTAACTTAGTGAGAACAAGTTGACCTACCGAGGACGAAGGCGATCAAACTTTTTGGCCGCTTCGCGAACTGTAGCCAGCCGTTTTTCACTTCTCATTCGTTTTTTGTGATCGCGAACGCATTCTTATTGTGACCTTACCGATGAATTATCTTGCGCGTAGTCCTCGTCTCTGCGAGCGACGAATCGCGACAGCTAGTGACCGATGTGCCCCTTGTCGCCAGTACCGCGTCATCAGTGCCAGTCGCGCGAGGGCGTCGTGGCGCCCAGGCGCAAGGCCTCGACGGACTCGGCCGTGAGGGCCAAGGTCCCCTGGCCGCGTTGCAGCGTGCCGCGAATCATCAACGCCGGTGACTTTCGCGCAACGAGGGACCAACGGGCCCAGGCACCCTTGGAAAAGATCACGTTGACGTGGCCCGTCTCGTCCTCCAGGTTGATGAAGACCGCACCGTTCGCGGTCTCGGGATGCTGACGGTGCGTCACGACTCCAGCGACGAGGACCCTCGAACCCTCGGCGCCAATCAGAGCGTCGGCGCGCGTGACGCCGCGCTCGTTGAGATAGTCACGCACCAGCGCGATCGCCGTCGCCTCGGGCGTTAGGCCCATCGACCACACGTCATCGGCCACCCGTTCCATCTCGCTCGTCGCCGGTAAGACGGGCGCCTCGAGACCAGTCACGACACCCGGTAGTCGGTCGGGCGTTCCTTGCGCGGCGGCACCGGCCGACCAGGCCATCGCGCGCCGACTGGCACCAAAGGAGTCGAGCGCGCCCGCGGCGGCGAGCACCTCGAGGTGGTGTTGCTGGACACCCGCTCGGCGCACGAGGTCCGACGAGTCGTGCCACGGTGCGCCCTCGACGATCCGCGTCGCGAGTTCCTCGCCAATGGAGCGCAAATCCGAGAGACCGAGGCGCACCTCGGGGTCGTCACTGGCGCCCTCCAACGTCGCCTCCACGCCCGAGATATTCACGTCGGGACGGGCAACGCGCACGCCGTGACGCTGCGCGTCAGCGACCAAACTCTGCGTTGACCAGAAGCCGAGTGGCTGGGCGTTCAGCATTGACACGAGGAACGCCGCCGGATAGTGATGCTTCAACCACGCCGAGCAGTAGACGAGGTGGGCGAAGGAGACGGCGTGTGACTCGGGGAATCCGAAGTTGGAGAACGCGGCGAGCGCGTCGAAGAGTTGGTCGGCCGGCGCGCCCTCGATGCCGTTGAGCGCCATGCCGGCGTAGAAACGACTTTTGAGTTTCATCATGCGCAGTTCCGAGCGCTTCGCGGCCATGGCCTGGCGCAGTTCGTCGGCCTCGGCCGGCGAGAAGCCGGCGACCGCGACGGCCATCTCCATTAGCTGCTCTTGGAAGAGCGGGACGCCGAGCGTGCGACGAAGGATCGGCTCGAGGCGCGGGTGCAGGTACGTGACCGGCTCGTCGCCGCGGCGCCGTCGGATGAACGGGTTCACGGCGTTGCCCTGGATCGGACCGGGGCGGATGATCGCCACCTCGATGACGAGGTCGTAGAAGCAGCGCGGCTGGATGCGCGGCAACGTCGCCATCTGCGCGCGCGACTCCACCTGGAAGACGCCCACCGTGTCGGCCTCGCACAAGAGGTCGTAGACGGCATCCTCTTGGGGTAGCGCCCCGAGGTCGATCGTGACGTCGTAGAAGCCCTGCACCTGATTCACGCAGCGATGCAGCGCGTCGAGCATCCCGAGGCCCAGCAGGTCGAACTTGACGAGTCCAATCGCGGCGCAGTCGTCCTTATCCCACTGCAGGACCGTGCGCCCAGGCATGCGGCCCCACTCAACGGGACAGACCTCAATGACCGGTCGGTCACAGAGCACCATGCCGGCCGAGTGGATGCCGAGGTGCCGCGGCCGATTGAGCATCTGGGTCGCCATAGTCGTGACGAGTTCGGGCACGTCGGCACTCGCCGTCATGGTGTGACGGTCCACGCTGTCACGTAGTTGGTTGGCCTCCTCCTCGTTGAAGCCGAACGCGCGCGCCACGTCGCGCAGGGCCGAGCGCGGTCGATACGTAATCACGGCCGCGACCTGCGCGGCGTGACGACGGTCGTAGCGCTCGTAGACGTACTGGATCACCTCCTCGCGCCGACCGGACTCGATGTCGACGTCGATGTCCGGTGGACCGTCGCGCGCTGGTGAGAGGAAGCGCTCGAAGAACAGGTTCAACTTCACCGCGTCGGCGTTGGTGATCCCGAGGGAGAAACAGACGGCCGAGTTCGCCGCCGAGCCGCGGCCCTGGCAGTAGATGTCCTTGCGACGACAGAACTCGGTGATGTCCCAGACGGTGAGGAAGTACCCAGCGAAGCCGAGGGTGCCGATGACGGCCAACTCGTGGTCGATCTGTCGCCACGCGCCGGCTACTCGCTCCTCCTCGCGGGTGCCGTAACGCTTCGTCGCGCCCTCGGCGACAATCACCTCTAAGTACGACTGCTCGTCCATCCCCGCGGGCGTCGCGAACGGTGGCAGGTTGGGCGCGACGAGGCGAAGGTCGAAGGCGAGGGCCACGGCGAGCTCGCCGGCCTGGTCGACGACGCCGGGCCAGCGTGCGAAACGACGGCGCTGCTCGGCGTCGCTTCGAAGGTGCGCGAGCGGTGAGGCATTCAGCCAGCCCTCCATCTCCTCGAGGCTCTGGCGTGCGCGCAGTGCCGAGAGCACGTTGGCGCGCGCGAAGGCGTCGGGCGTGGCGTAGTGCACGTTGTTCGTCGCCACCAACGCAACGTCGCGACGAACCGCAAGCTCGGCGAGGACGTCGTTGCGCGCGACGTCGTCGGGCGCGCCGTGGTCCCAGAGCTCGACCGCGACGTTGTCACGACCGAAGGCGCTCACGAGGCGCTCGAGTTCGCGCTGCGCGGCGCGCGGTCCCTTGTCCATCAGCGCTCTGGTGAGCGAGCCCTTGCGACATCCACTCAGCACCAGCCATTCATGCGCGCAGTTCGACACCTCGTCGAGCGTGAAGCGCGGCGCTCCCTTCTCGCCGCGGCGCAAGTGCGCTTCGCCGAGCATGGTCGAGAGGTGGCGATAGCCCTCGGGCGAGCGCGCGAGCAGCACGAGGTGGTCACCGGAAGGATCGTGGACCCCGACGCGGTCGTCGTTCGCGTCGATGGCAATCTCGGTGCCAAAGATCGTGGGCAGTCCAAAGGCCCGGGCCGCCTCGGCGAAGCGCACGACGCCGTAGAACCCGTGGTGGTCCGTGAGCGCCAGGCCCGAAAGGCCGAGCCGCGCCCCTTCGGCGGCGAGCTCCTCGGGGTCGCTC
>Ga0208586_1000170_pt1 | contig 26177 bp, 19 predicted proteins | sample NGESurshal072012_6_FD_184471 | JGI IMG/M metagenome (GOLD analysis project Ga0208586, IMG submission 184471) | Arctic peat soil microbial communities from Barrow, Alaska - NGEE Surface sample 53-3 shallow-072012 (SPAdes) | ecosystem: Environmental > Terrestrial > Soil > Wetlands > Peat ... | reverse complement strand
GAGCAGACGCCGGCGCATTCCGCCGGATAGCTCGCGCACGATCGTCTCGGCGCGTGGGACGAGGTTGGCGATCTCCAAAGCGCGTTGCACCGCAGCGGGGCGCTCACCGCGAGGGACGCGATAGAGACGGGCGTAGACAGTCAGGATCTGCCGGCAGGTCAGCTCCACGTCGAGGTTGTCCAGCTGCGGCACGACCCCCATCTCCAGGCGCGACTGCTTGGATTCGCGGGGCAGCTGGTAGCCGAGCACAGAGAGTTCGCCCTCGTCGGCGATCGTCTGAGCAGTGAGCATCCGCATCGTCGTCGACTTGCCCGCTCCATTGGGTCCGAGCAGGCCGAAGCACACGCCGGGCTGGACCTCCAGGTCGAGGCCGTTCACCGCGACGATCGGGCCATAGCGCTTGACCACGCCTCGCAGCGCGATCACGGGTGCTTGGGCCGAGTTCATGTGGATGTTTCCTCGATTGCGCTGACCGCGCCGGCTGCCGTCACGGTGACATGTGTACCAACTGGGAGGGCGTGCTCGCCTCCAACCCTAGCCAGTAGCGGCGCCACGGGGCTCGTCGTGTCGCTTTGGCGGATGGTGAGGAGAGCGTCGTGCCCGTAGTAGCGACAGCGCTCGACGATGCCTCGGACGCCCTCTTTGTTTTCGTTGGTGGCTCGTACCGTGAGCTGCTCCGGGCGTATCACCACGATCCCTTGCCTCGGGGTCTGCTGCTGTGCTGTTTGTCCGCGCAGCTGGAGGATCCCCAAGGGGGTCTGGGCTCGACCGTCGGCCAAGGCCGCCTCGATCAGGTTGGCGTCGCCGAGGAAGTTCGCCAAGCCCGCGTCCTGGGGTGTCGCGTAGATATCTTGGGGAGAGCCTTGCTGGACGATCTGTCCGTTGCGCAGCACCGCCACGGAGTCCGCGAGCGACAGTGCCTCCTCCTGGTCGTGGGTCACGAGCACAGTGGTCGTGCCCTGCCGGCGCACCAGAGCGCTCACTTCCTCGCGTACCGCGCCACGCAAGGTGGCGTCCAGCGAGGAGAAGGGCTCGTCGAGCAGCAAGAGGGCCGGGTTGCGCGCCAATGCTCGTGCCAGCGCGGCGCGTTGCTGCTCTCCGCCGGAAAGCTCGTGGGGCATCCGCTTGGCCAATGGACCCAGCCCGACCATCTCCAGCAGCTCGCTGACAGTGCTGCCTCTGCGCTGCGCGCGGGAGAGGCCGAAGCCCACGTTTGCTTGTACGTCCAGATGAGGGAACAGGGCGCCCTCCTGCGGGACGTATCCGATGTCGCGCCGCTCCGGCGCGATGTGGGTGCGCTCGTCGTCGAGCACCCGCCCCGACAGCGAGACGCGTCCTTGCTGGGCGCTCTCGAAGCCCGCGATCACGCGCAGAAGTGTCGTCTTGCCGCATCCCGACAGCCCGAGCACGGCGCTCAGCGACCCTTCGGGCACCTCCAGGTCGAGGCCGCTCAACACCTTGTTGCCGGCGTACCCCTTCCACAGGTCGTGCACTTCCAGCGCGCTGGTCCCGTTCACGACTGTGTCGTCCTCGAGGGCTTCGCCACGCGCCGACTGAGCAGATAGGCGGGGATGGCTGAGATGGCAACGATCAACGCGGCGTAAGGGGCGGCGGCGCCATAGGCGAAGTCGCTGGTGTAGACCCAGAATTGGGTGGCGAGCGTGTTGATGCCCGTGGGTCGCAACAGCAATGTGGCCGTCAGCTCGGTGCACGACGAGATGAACACAAGCAGGAAAGCGACCCCCAATCCTGGAGCGATCAGCGGCAGGGTGACGCTCACCCATACCGAGACGGGGCGGCGCCCGAGTGAGCGCGCGACCTCCTCCAAATGTGTGGGCGCCAGCGCCAGGGCCGAGCGCACGCCAACGACCGCAAGCGGCAGGAACAGGATCGCGTAGGCGACGATCAGCTCCAGTGCACTCTGATACAGGGGCAAGGCGTAGCGAACCGAGAAAGACACCAGTCCGAGCGCGACGACCAGGCCGGGGAGCGCCTGGGGCAGCAGCGCCAGACGCTCGATCATGGTCGAGAGGTGGTTGCGATGGCGCATCGCGGCCGCCGTCACCGGGATTGCCATGACGGTTGCTAGCGCGGCCGCGGCGGCGCTCAGCTCGGCGGTGTGCAGTGCGTCGCCGGCGATCGAGGCCGAGGGCAATGTCGTCGAGCTGCCCCGGATCGACCAGTAGGCCAGAGCGGCGAGCGGCACGCCGAGCGCCAATGCAGCAAGCGCGAACAGTCCGAGCAGCACGGGTATCGTCAAACGGCCCAGCTTGACCTTCGCGCCTTTGCGCCGTGCGCCGCTCCCGATCCGCGCGAGTCGTCCGCTCCCGACCAGGATCAGCTCCCCGGCGAGCGCGGCTATGCCGAGCGCCACGAGCACGAGTGAGAGCGCGCACGCGGCGGCCGTGTCGAAACCGAGCTTGAACTCGGTGAAGATCGCGACGGTGAACGTTTGGTATTGGAGGATCTCGAACGCTCCGTACTCGGCCAGAAGGCCAAGTGTCACGAGCAGGCAGCCGCCCAATACGGCGGGCAGCATCTGGCGCATGGTCACCTTGAAGAACACCTGCCAAGGCCCCATCCCGAGGCTGCGCGCCACCTCCTCCAAGGCGGGATCCACGCCGGCCAAGCCAGCCATGGCCGGCAGGAACACGAGCGGATACAGCGACAGCGTCATGATCATCACGGCAGGCAGGTAACCGTGCAGGCTGTGGTCGATCGAGACCCAGCCGAAGCCGACCACGAAGTCGGGGATGCCGAGCGGAAGCACCAGCAACACCGCCCATAGTCGCCTGCCCGGGATCGTGGTGCGCTCCACACACCATGCCGCCGCCACACCGATCAGCATGCACAGGGTGGCGCTTGCGAGCACCAGGCGCAGCGTGTTCCACAACAGCACTGCGGTGTTGTGGCGAAACAGTAGACGTTCGATTTGGTTCCAACCGGACTGCTGTGCCTCGACCACAAGAAAGACGAGCGGCAGGAGCACCAGGGCGCCCACCAACGCGGCGCCCAGCGTCGTCGCCAGGGGCAGGCTTGCTCGCCCAGCCCACAGGCGCCGCCAGCGGCCGGCCAGGTGTGGGCTGGGGGATGCGAGCGTGTCCATCTGACTGGCGGCTTTAGAGCAGTCCTAGCTTCTGCTCGAGTTCCAGCGGTGCCGAGCCGTCGCCGAGTTCAGACAGCGAGATCGCGGCGGGTTGGAGCTCGGTGAATGCTCGCAATCCCTTTGCCGGGGCCACACCGGGTCGCAAGGGGTACTCGTAGCTGTGGCTGTGGGCGAGCACTTCTTGGCCTTCGGCGCTGACCAGAAACGCGACGAATGCTTGCGCCGCCGCTTGGTGTGAGCTCGACTTCAGGACGGCTGCCCCCGACACGTTGAGCAGATTGCCGGGATCGCGTGCGGCGTAGTAGGCCAGGGCCGAGTGCAGGCCTTTCTGGCCCACCTCGTCGCGTAGCCTGTACCAGTAGTAGTGGTTGATCAGCCCGATCGCGCTCTCGCCGTTGTTGACCTGGGCTAGGACTGTCTCGTTGTCAGGGTAGATCTTGCTGTTCGCCTTGATCCCTTCAAGCCACTTTTCGGCGGCCGCGCTGCCGTCGAACTTGGCGATCGAGGTGATCAGTGGTTGGAAATCCGTCTCTGAAGGAGCGACCCCCAGCTTGCCTTTCCACTTTGGTTCGGAGAGCGCCAGGATCGAGCTGGGCAAGCTGGACGGCGAGATCTGTTGCGTGTTGTAGACCAGCACCGACACGCGTCCGGAGACACCTACCCAATCCCCCTGTGCGGAGCTGTAGCGAGCTGGGACGGCTGCCAAGGTCGAGGAACCGATGGGCGCCAGTAGATCCTGCTCGCGCAGGCGTTCCAAGGCGGGTGTGTTCTCGGTGTAAAAGACGTCGGCCGGGGAGTTCGAGCCCTCTTGCAAGATTTGGTTGGCGAGTTCGGCCTCGTCGCCGGAGCGTGTGTTCACTTTGATGCCCGTCTTCTTTTCGAAGGCAGCCACCAACATCGAGGTCGTCTGTTCGTGCTGGCCGCTGTAGAGCGTGATCGACTGGCCTGAGAGCGACCCTCCGGGAGGCGTGGCGGTCGTGGGGGAGGGCCTGGATCCTCCGCACGCCGTCAGCAACAATGTCGCCGCCAGGGCGAGGGATGCGGTCAGCGTGAGCTTGATGTTTTGCATTTTTCGGGTTGCGTCCTTGTGGAATTTGTCGCTGGACTGTCGGCCGTGTGCCCGCGATATCCGATTGCGTGGGTCGGGATTGTGACGCGCAAGCTATCACAAGAGTTAGGGTGCCCTAAGACATGATGTCTGTCGTGCGCCGGCCCAGAGCTGAACCTCGGGGCCGCGCGTCGGGCCGCCGATCCTGGTCGGTAGCCTGCATTGTCGATGTCGATCGCGGTCACACTCCCGGATGGAAAGGCGCTTGAGCTGCCTGACGGCGCCACCGGCGCCGACGCCGCCGCGGCGATCGGGCCTGGCCTTGCCAAAGCGGCGCTGGCGATAGAGCTTGTTCTCCCAGGAGAGCGGCCCGCCGAAGTCCGCGACTTGGCGCGACCGTTGCCGGACGGCGCTCGGATCGCGATCCTGACCTCCAAGAGCGGCGATCCCTCGCTTGCCCTTATTCGCCACGACGCCGCCCACGTGCTGGCAAGCGCCGTGATGGAGCTGTGGCCCGGCGTGAAGATCTCGATCGGGCCCGCGATCGACAACGGCTTCTATTACGACTTCGACTTCCCCGACGGGGTCTCCATCTCCGACGCCGACTTCCCGGCGATCGAAGCCAAGATGGTCGAGCACGTCAAGGCGGGGGAGAGCTTCGTGCGCGAGGACGTATCTGTGCAGAGCGCCCGCGAGCGTTTCGTGCACGAGAGCCAGGACTACAAGGTCGAGCTGATCGACGACCTCGTCAAGGGCGCCTCTCCAACGCGGCCGCTCGAGAGTGTCTCGCTCTATACGAACGGGCCGTTTACAGACCTGTGCCGCGGTCCGCACGCGCCCAGCACCAAGAGCGTCGGCGCCTTCAAGCTGCAGTCGATTGCCGGTGCTTACTGGCGTGGGGACTCCACACGCAAGATGCTGACCCGCATCTATGGGACCGCCTTCCACACGAAGGCGCAGCTGAGCGAGTATCTCGAGCGCTTGGAGCAGGCCGCCCAGCGCGACCATCGCAAGCTCGGGCGCGAGCTGGGGCTGTTTCACTTCTCCGACGTCTCACCGGGCGCTGCGTTTTGGACGGGAGCCGGCACGAGCATGTATAACGCGCTCGTCTCGCTCTCGCGTGAGATGGGCTCGGAGCGCGGCTACAGCGAGGTCAAGACGCCGTTGATCTACGACGCTGAGCTGTGGAAGATCTCCGGGCACTGGGGGAAGTACAAGGAGAACATGTTCACCGTGCAGGTCGAGGAGCGCGAGATGGGCGTCAAGCCGATGAACTGCCCTGGGCACGCACACCTGTTCAACAGCAGCCGCCATTCCTATCGCGAGCTGCCCGTGCGCTACTCAGAGCCCGGCCTGCTACACCGCAACGAGGCCTCCGGTGTGCTGCACGGATTGCTGCGCGTCAGGCACTTCGCACAGGACGACGCCCACATCTTCTGCAGCGAGGATCAGATCCAGGAGGAGGTGGCGGGCTGTCTGGAGTTCGCTTTCGCCACCTATCGCCTGTTCGACTTCGATGTGCGTCTGGAGCTCTCCACGCGACCCGAGCAGCGTGTCGGCTCGGATGAGCTGTGGGATCGCGCCGAGGAGGCTTTGACCAACGCGCTCGATTCCCAAGGCCTCAGCTACGAGCTGAATCCTGGCGACGGCGCCTTCTACGGGCCGAAGATCGACATGCATATGACCGACTCGCTCGGGCGCTCCTGGCAGCTCGGCACCATTCAGCTCGACTACAACATGCCTGAACGCTTCGGGCTCACCTACACGGGCGCCGATAACGCCGAGCACCAGCCCGTGATGATCCACCGCGCGCTGTTCGGCTCCTACGAGCGCTTCATCGGCATCATGATCGAGCACTACGGCGGAGAGTTTCCGCTGTGGTTGGCGCCGGTGCAGGCGATCGTGTTGCCGATCTCCGAGCGCTTGAACGACTATGCAGAGAGCGTGCGTGAGCGTCTGCGCAGCGCCGGCGTGCGGGTTGAGCTCGACGATCGCGGCGAGTCGGTGGGACGCAAGATTCGTGAGGCCGAGCTGCGCAAGATCCCCAACATGCTGGTCGTGGGCGATCGCGAGGTCGAGAGCGACAGCGTGTCGTTGCGTACCCGTGTGCGCGACGGCGGTGAAGGTGCGATCGCGGGCGATCGCGGCAATGTCACGGTGGCGGAACTGGTCGAAAATCTGCTCGGCGAAACACGCGCGCGCGGCGTGCACGAGCACGCGGGTTAGGAACAGTCGAATGCGCCGTCGGCAAAAAGTCCTTGCGGGGCGCCGCAAGCCCGCTATACTCGGCCGCCTTGAGGCTCGGAATCCATTCACGGCGCAGCGTCTAGCTTCAACTTGACGCGCACCTCCACAAGCTAGTGGCCGTTCCCCGCAGGTTCGACCGCCGGCCCCCCGAGCGGGACCAGACCCGGATCAACGAGCGCATCCGCGTGCCCGAGGTGCGTGTGATCGACGACGAGGGCAACCAGGTCGGCGTGATGAAGACGCCTGAGGCGCTCAAGTTCGCCCAGGAGCGCGACCTCGACCTGGTTGAGGTCGCCCCCGAGGCCAAACCTCCGGTCTGTCGTGTCCTTGACTACTCCAAGTACAAGTACGAGCAGGCCCAGAAGGTCAAGCAGGCGCGCAAGCACCAGCAGCAGATAACCGTGCGCGAGATCAAGTTCCGCCCGAAGATCGCCGAGCACGACTACGACACCAAGAAGCACCATGTGGAGCGCTTTCTGCGCCACAAGGACAAGGTCAAGATCACGATCATGTTCCGCGGCCGCGAGGTCACTCATCCCGAGCGTGGCGTGATGATCCTCGACCGGCTCGCCGAGGAGCTTGCGGAGCTCGGCGTGGTTGAGCAGCGCCCCACCCAGGACGGGCGCAACATGACGATGATGCTGGCCCCTTCCAAGGCGGTCTTGGCGGGCAAGGCCGATGGACAGGACGGGCATATCGAGGTGTCCCCGGATGGTCACGTTGACGCGTCGGTCGCCGGTCAGGTCCAGGCGTCTGCGGACGGTCACGTCCAGGCGTCGGTCGATGGCCAGGTCGAGGCGGCGGATGGCCACATCGAGGCCGCGACGGACGGCCAGGTCGCTACCGCGACGGATGCTGTCGAGACCTCGCAGGAGGCTTCCCCCGAGGTCGTCGCGCCCGCGGTAGAGAGCCAGAACGGCGCCTCCGACGGCGCCGTGTCATAATCACACGCTCGTCATGCCCAAGATGAAGACACACAGCGGCGCGAAGAAGCGCTTCAAGGTGACCGGCACCGGCAAGGTGCGGGCCAGGCACTCATACTCAAGCCATATCCTTGAGAAGAAGTCGCCCAAGCGCAAGCGCACCCTGGCGCACCCCGTGATCCTCACCGATCACGACACGCCGCGTGTCAAGAAGCTCTTGGGGGTCGGCAAATGACGAGGGTCAAGCGCTCAGTTCACGCGCGCAAGAAGCGCAGGGCAACGCTCGAGTTGACGAAGGGCTTCAGAGGCGAAGCCCATTCCAACTACAAGCGCGCCAAGGAGGCCTTGATGAAGGCCGACGCGTACGCCTACCGGGACAGGCGTAACCGCAAGCGCGACTTCCGCAGGCTTTGGATCACGCGTATCAACGCGGCCGCACGCCAGAACGGGATGAGCTACTCCCAGTTCATGCACGGTCTCACGCTCGCCGGTGTGGAGCTGGACCGCAAGGTCTTGGCGGACATCGCCGTACGCGACGCCGACACGTTCCGACGTTTTGCCGAGACCGCCCGCGAGGCGTCGGCTGCCTGATCGGACAGTCGACAGAGGAACCTCTCGGGCGCTGCTCCTTCGGGACCGGCGCCCTTTTTTTATCCATGACACCCATCCCCATACGACAGATCGCCATTGACCGATGATCGCCACCGTCCCACGACAGACCCACGCTTGCCGATGAAACCCATCGCCTCACGCCAGAACCCCAAGATCAAGGAGCTGCGCAAGTTGCGTCGCTCGCGCGAGCGTGCGCACAGAGGCCTGTTCCTGGCCGAGGGGGAGGACCTGATCGCTGCTGCTATCGCCGCCGGCAGGCCGGCGGTCGAAGGCTTCCGGCTGGCCGGCACCGCGATTGGTGGCCCCGATTTCGAAGATGTCGAGGCGGACGTGCTGGCGAGCGTCTCCACCTTGGGATCGGGAACGCGCGCGATCGGGGTCTATGAGCAGCGCTTGGCCGAGCCCGTGGGACCTCTGTGCGTGTACCTGCACGGGGTGGCCGACCCGGGCAACGTGGGCACGATATTGCGCTCGGCGCTCGCCTTCGGGGCCTCCTGTGTGGCGCTTGGCCCGGGTTGCGCGGACCCCCATTCGCCGAAGGCCGTGCGGGCCAGCATGGGCGCGATCTTCGCGGTGACGATTGCCCGCGTGGATGACCTCGGCGAGCTGCCGGGCGAGCGCTGGGCACTGGTGGCACGCGAGGGCGTCCCGATCGACACCCTCGCCACGAATGGTCCTCTCACGCTGCTCGTGGGAGCCGAGCGTGAGGGTCTGCCGGAGACCGTGGTGAAGGCGTGCCACCAAACCACTCACATCCCGATCGCCTCTGAGTCTCTGAACGCTGCGATGGCTGCGACGGTGGCGCTATACGAGACGACCCGCTCCTCCAATGGAGTGCCAGGAAGAGGGGCCCGGCTTGGCGGCCTACAGCCGCCTGCGCCACCCTCTAGGGTGCCAACGTCATGATCGAACGGATAGACGAGTTGCGTACGCAGGCGCAGGGTGAGATCGAGGCGGCTTCCAGCAGCGAGGCGGTCGAGGAGCTGCGGGTGCGCTACCTGGGTCGTAAGGCCGAGCTTCCGCAGATGCTGCGCTCGGTCGCCACGCTCGCGCCAGAGGAGCGGGGTGCGGTGGGCAAAGCAGCCAACGAAGCCAGGCGGACTTTGGAGCAGGCAATCGAGGTGCGCGCGCAAGTGCTCGACGCGAGCGAGCTGGAGCAGCGCCTGAAGGTTGACGCGGTCGACGTGACGCTGCCCGGCACTCCGGCTCAGCCGGTCGGCAGGCTGCATGTGCTGAGCGCCACGACGCGTGAACTGGAAGACATTTTCCTGGGGCTCGGCTTCACCGTGCTTGAAGGGCAAGAGGTGGAGACGGTTCACTACAATTTCGACGCGCTCAACCATTCGCCCACGCATCCGGCGCGGGCGCGCACGGACACCTTCTACTTGCGACGGCCGGACGCAGGAGGTGGAGAGAGCGGGCGCGCCGACGGCGGACCGCGGCTTGGGGCGCCCGAGGACCTCGTCCTGCGTACGCACACCTCGCCGATGCAGATCAGGGCGATGGAGGCTCATCCGCCGCCTCTCTATGTGGTGATCCCGGGGCGGGTGTACCGGCCCGACAGCGACGCCACGCATACGCCGCAGTTCCATCAGGTCGAGGGGCTGGCCGTGGATGAGGACATTACCCTGGCAGACCTGAAGGGAACGCTGCTCGCGTTCGCCAAGACGGTGTTCGGCGAAGAGCGCGACGTGCGCTTGCGTCCCCATTTCTTCCCGTTCACCGAGCCGAGCGTGGAGGTGGACGTGTCTTGCTTTCACTGCTCGGGCAAGGGCTTCATGGGTGACGGTTCGCGCTGTCCTCTGTGCAAGGGCGAGGGCTGGCTCGAGGTGTTGGGCGCCGGCGAGATCGATCCGAACGTTTACTCATACGTGCCCACCACCGAGCACAACGCCCCCGGATATGACCCCGAGAAGGTGCAGGGCTACGCGTGGGGGATGGGCGTGGAGCGGATCGCGATGCTCAAGCACGGCATCCCCGACCTGCGCCTCTACTACGAAAATGATGTGAGGTTCTTGGGGCAGTTCGGATGAAGGTGCCCCTGAACTGGTTGCGGGAATATTGCTCGCCCGACCTCGACACGGCTGAGATCGAGGAGCGGTTGACGATGACCGGGACCAAGGTCGAGACGATCCTGCACCATGGCGTGTCTGCTACCGAGCACTTCGTGGTGGGACGTGTGCTCGACGCTCAGCCCCATCCCGACGCGGACCGGCTGAAAGTGTGCAAGGTCGACGTTGGCGAGGCCGAGCCGGCCCAGATCGTTTGCGGAGCTCCGAACGTCGCGGCCGGTCAGACGGTCGCTGTGGCGTTGCCGGGCGCGAGGATGCCGGACGGGACGAAGATCAAGGCAGCCAAGCTGAGGGGCGTCCCGTCGCACGGAATGATCTTGGCGGCGGACGAGCTTCAGATCGACAACGACCACTCGGGGATCATGGTGCTGGACGAGCTGGTGCTCGAGGCCGGAGCACCTCGTTCGGGCGAGGTGCCAGCTCCCGGGACGCCTCTGGCTGACGTGCTGGCGATCGATACGGACGTGCTGGTGCTCGAGATCACTCCCAACCGGCCCGACTGTTTGGGGGTGTTCGGCGTGGCGCGCGAGCTGCATGCGGCCACCGGTGCGCCGCTCACGCAGGAGCCATGGGCGGCGGACCCTGGGGCCGATGGCGAGCAGGGCGCCGAAGCGCCTCAGCAGGCTGGCGCGGAGGGGGGGCGAGGCGCGGGGTTGGGTGCTGCCCAAGAGGGTGACTCGCGCGCGCGCGGCCTTATTAAGAGAACTAGTCCTTTTAATCAGGCCACGCGCGCGGGCGCGAGTCACCCCCTTACGGACATAACAGTGGACTGCCCCGACCTGTGCAAGCGCTTCACCGCGAGGGCATTCGAAGACGTCACGATTGCCCCTTCCCCACCCTGGCTGAAGGCACGGCTGAGCGCGGCGGGTCAGCGTCCCATCAACAACGTGGTTGACATAACAAACTACGTGATGCTGCTGACGGGGCAGCCGCTGCATGCCTTCGACCTCGACCGCATCGCCGGTGCCCGCCTGACCGTGCGCCGGGCCAAGGAGGGCGAGCAGATGACCACACTCGACGGCCAGGAGCGAACGCTCGACGGCGAGATGGTCATAATCGAGGACGCCGAGGGCCCGACTTCGATCGCCGGCATCATGGGCGGGGCTCGCTCTGAGGTGGGACCGGAGACGACGAAAGTGCTGATGGAGGTGGCCAGCTGGAGCGGCCCCAACATCCACCGGACCTCATGGGCCTTGGGTTTGCGCAGCGAGGCGTCGGGGCGTTTCGAGAAGGGTTTGGCGCCCGAGCAGTGCATGCACGCCCAGGCGGTTGCAACACGACTGATGATCGAGCTGTGCGGGGCCGAGCTCCTCCCCGGTACCACCGACTTGGCTTGGGAGCCGATCCCGCTGCAGACGGTGAGGCTGCGCGAGCGCAAGGTCGAGGCGATCCTGGGGATGCCGGTGGCGAGGGTGCGCCAGGCCGAGATCCTACGGGCGCTCGACTTTGGGGTCACAGAGGTCGATGGACACTCGAGAGCCGGCGAGTCGCCGAGCGCGGATGGGGCGCCGACCGATTCGGGACTCGACGTAACGGTGCCGGCGGTCCGCCGCAACGACGTCACAAGGGAGGCCGACCTGATCGAGGAGGTGGCGAGGATCAACGGCTTGGGCGAGCTGCCCGCGACTTTGCCGGCGCGCAGAGGTGCCTACGGACGCCTCTCGGAGGCCCAACGGCTGCGCAGGCGCGCGGCCGACGCGCTCGTGGGCAGGGGCTTGTACGAGGCAGTTGGCTGGACGTTCACCTCGCCAAGCCTGCAAGACCGTCTGCGCCTGCCCCCACAGGACCCGCGCCGGGGCGCCCCCGCTCTGGTCAATCCGCTGTCTGAAGATCAGTCGCTGCTGCGCACGACCTTGCTCGGTTCGCTGCTCGATGTGGCCGCCCACAACTCAGCACGCGGAACGATCGACCTGCGTCTTTTCGAGATGGGATCGTTGTTCGTGCTGGCCGGCGCGCCGGGCGCCGACGGGGCAGGCACCGGTGTCCGCGAGCACGGCGCCCTCGGGGTCCTGCTCAGCGGCCGGACGGCGCCGGTGACCTGGGGCTCGCCCGACCCGCCCAAGGCGGATGTGTTCGCCGTGAAGGGCGTGATGGAAGCGCTCGGCGAAGCGCTCGGGGTGAACTTGGAGTGCAGGGCCGAGGCCCAGCCTTTCCTGCACCCGGGGCGCGCCGCAGCAATCCTCTGTGAGGGCGAGGAGCTCGGCTGGCTGGGCGAGCTGCATCCGCTCGTGGCGCGCGAGTGGGGGCTCGACGGGGTGGCCGCGATGGAGCTCGATCTCGACACGCTGCTGGCCAAGGCGGGCGGTCGGGGCGCATACCGGGACGTGGTGTCCTATCCGGCGCTGGACCAGGACTTGGCGGTGGTCTTGCCCGAGGAGGTGCCGGCGGCGCGCGTTCTCGAGACGGTGCGCAGGGCCGGCAAGCCATTGCTCGACGAAGCCGGAGTTTTCGACGTGTACAGTGGACCGCAAGTGGGGGAGGGCAGGCGCTCTTTGGCGCTGTCGCTCTCTTTCAGGGCGCCCGACAGGACACTCACCGACGAGGACATCGCGCCGCTGCGTGTCGCGATCGTGGCGGCGCTCGCCGAGTTGGGAGGTGAGCTGCGTGCCTAAGGTTCTCGTCGCCGGCGCCACCGGCTTCGCGGGTGCGCTCGCCGCACACCTGTTGTGGCGCCATCCGCGTTTCGAGCTGGTGGCGGTGACCGGCCGCTCGGAGGTGGGACGGCGCTTGGACGAGCTCTATCCGCGCTACCGCGTGCCTTTGGAGCTCCAGGAGCTGGACCTCGACCGCCACGGCGACGTTGACGCGGCGCTAGTCGCCTATCCGCACGCGGCCTCGGCGCCACTCGTCGCGGCGCTGCGCGCTCGCGGTGTGCGCGTGGTCGACTTGAGCGCCGACTTCCGTCTCTCAGAGCTCTCCACCTACGTGCAGTGGTACGGGCCCCATCCACATCCAGAGCTGCTCGAAGACGCCTCCTATGGCCTGCCGGAGCTGCACCGCGAGGTGATCGCGGCTGCGGACCTGGTGGCGACGCCCGGCTGCTACCCGACCGCTTCGCTGCTGGGGCTCGCTCCGCTCGCCCGCGCCGGGTTGATAGCCGACCTGGTGATCGACGCCAAGCAGGGCCTCTCCGGCGCCGGACGCTCGGCCACCTGGCAGACGCACTTCTCCAACAGCGGCGAGAACATCCTGCCCTACAACATCGTCCATCATCGGCACACCCCCGAGATCGAGCAACAGCTGGACGATCTGGATCCCACCCATCCCGGCCTGCGGGTGCAGTTCACCCCGCATCTGGTGCCACTGGACCAGGGCGAGCTCGTCAACTGTTACGTGACGCCCACGCGACCGATCGAGCAGGACGAGCTCGATGTCATGTACGAGGACGCCTACGCGGGCGAGCCTTTCGTCGAGCTCGCGCCGGCGCCGGCCGAGGTGCGCGACGTGCGCGAAACGAACATCTGCCGCCTGCACATCGCGGCCAGCGAGCACACCGGCAAGGTGGTGGTGCTCTCGGCGATCGACAACCTCTGGAAGGGCACCTCCTCGCAAGCGATCCAGAACATGAACCTGATGTTCGGCTTCCCCGAGGGCGAGGGCATCCAATGAGCGCCGGCAGAGACGTACGGGGGGACAAGGTCGCCGCCGGTCCGCCACAGCCGTTCTTTCATTCGCGCTGGGTCGATGCGCCGGCGCATGTGCGCGAACTCGGACCCGACGCGGGGCTGCCCGCCGGTTTCAGGGCTGCCGGCGTGGCTTGCGGGATCAAGCCCTCGGGCAACCCCGACCTGGCTCTGCTCTTGTGCGACGCCGAGCATCCAGTCAGCGCCGCCCGCTTTGCCGACACCGGCACTCCAGCGGCGCCGGTGATGCTCAGCCGCGAGCGCTGTGCCTTGTCCTCGCTGCGCGCGATCCTGGCCAACTCGGGCTGCGCCAACGCGGCCACCGGGAAAAAGGGTCTGGAAGACGCCGCCAAGACGCAAGGTGCGGCGGCGATGGCCTTGGGCGTGCAGCCGCACGAGGTTCTGCTCGGCTCCACCGGCGGGATCAGCGACTACTTGCCGGTGGACAACGTGCTGCGCGGGATTCGCGAGGCCTCCAGCCGCCTGGCGCGGGAGGGCGATATCGACTTCCAGCAGGCGATCCAAACCACAGATGCCTTTGAGAAGCGCGCCAACATCGAGGTCGAACTACCCGCGGGCAAGGTGCGCCTCAGCGCGCAATGCAAGGGCGCCGGCATGATCTCGCCGCGCTTCGCGACCATGTTCTGCTTCGTGGAGACCGACGCCCAGCTCGAGCCCGAGACAGCCGAGCTGCTCCTCTCGGTCTGCTTGAAGCGCTCGTTCGACCGCTGCTCGGTCGACGGTCAGCTCTCCACCAACGACACCGCGGCACTTATCTGTTCGGGCGAGAGCGGCGTGCGGGTCGTGCCCGAGAGCGAGGATGAGCTCCGTCTCGGTGAGGCCCTGGATGCCCTGATGCGCCAGCTCGCGATCCTGATGGTCGCCGACGGCGAGGGCGCCAAGCGGATCGCTCGCGTGGTCGTGCGCGGAGGTGAGTCTGGACAGGTGGAGACGGCGGCCAGAGCCGTCGCGAATTCGCCTCTCGTGAAGGCAGCGCTGTATGGAGGCGATCCCAACTGGGGCCGCATCGTGCAGGCCGTCGGCGGCGCGCTCGGCGGTCGGGATTCCGGGGCCCACCCACCCGGGGCCCACCCACCGGGGGGCCACCTGCCCTTGGACCTCTCTATCGAGGGCGTCCAGGTCTGCTCGGCCGGCGTGGCGGTGCTCGACGAGTCCGAGCTGGAGGCGAAGCTCAGGCCGGCCGTGGAGCGCCCCGAAGTCGAGTACGAAATCGTGCTGCCTGGGGATGGTGAGGAGACCGAGGTCTTCTTCTCCGACCTCTCCTACGAGTATGTCCGCATCAACGCCGAGTACACCACGTGAGGGGACATCCGCCATGCGCGACGTAGCAACGCTTCTGGAGGCGCTCCCTTACATCAGGGAGTTCCACGGCAAGACGGTAGTCATCAAGTACGGTGGCGCCGCGATGGAGGACACCGCGTTGCGAGAGGAGTTCGCGCGCGACGTGGTCCTGCTCAAGTACGTGGGCCTCAACCCGATCGTGGTCCACGGCGGCGGCCCCGACATCACCTCCTACATGCAGCGCCTCGGCCTGCCCGTCGAGTTCGTGGGAGGACTGCGCGTGTCCGATCCGGCGACCGTCGAGATCGCCAAGATGGTTTTGGTCGGCAAGGTCAACAAGGAAATCGTGTTGCGCCTCGCCCGCCACGGCCAGCCCGCGGTCGGCCTGTGCGGAGACGACGGCTCCCTGTTCAGGGTGGCGCGCCGCGAGGGCCCCGCCGGAGAGGACATCGGCTTCGTCGGGCAGATCGAGCGCGTCAACGTCGATGTCCTGCATCACGTCGCCCGCGATTACATTCCGGTCATCGCCTCGGTGGGCGCCGATCGCGAGGGCAACTCCTACAACGTCAACGCCGACGAGGCCGCGGGTGCCGTCGCCGGAGCGCTCGGCGCGTACAAGATCGTGTTCCTCACCGATGTTCGCGGCTGGCTGGCCGACGCGGACGATCCCGAGTCCCTGATCGGCCAGGCCTCCGCCCCGGAGGTGCGCGAACGCTTGACCGGCCTGGAGGGAGGCATGCGCCCGAAGCTCGCCGCATGCGTTCAAGCGATCGACGGGGGCGTCAACTCCGCCCACATCCTCGACGGGCGCATTCCTCATTCGCTCTTGCTCGAGCTGTTCACCGACGCCGGCATCGGCACCAAGATCGAGGCGGCGAGTTGATTTTCCCCACGGGCCCGCTCCACGCGACTCGCACGCGCCCGCAGGCGAGGACGTGTGGCCGGCCAGCCGCCGCACCGTGGGCGCACAGCTGCGATGGGCACGCCAAACCCCAAACCAAGACCCTATGACGCTCGCGACCCTGCAGGAGATCGAGCGCAGCAGCGTGATCCCGTCCTACGCTCGTTTCCCCGTCGAGTTCGTGCGCGGGGAGGGCACACGCTTGTGGGATGACACGGGTGAGGAGTATCTGGACTTCCTGTGCGGCATTTCGGTGACCAATCTCGGGCACTGTCATCCGCGCGTGGTCGCGGCGGTGCGCGAGCAGGTCGGCGTGCTCATGCACACCAGCAACCTCTTCTACACCGAGCCCGCGATGCGCCTCGCCGGCCGGCTGTCCGAGTGCAGTCTCGGCGGCAAGGTCTATTTCTGCAACTCGGGCGCCGAGGCGAATGAGGCCGCGATCAAGTTGGCGCGCAAGGCCAAGCCGGGCGGGGATGTCGTCGTCGTACACGGCGCCTTCCACGGGCGCACCTATGGCGCCCTGTCGGCCACACCCCAAGAGTCAAAGCAAGCGCCGTTCGCGCCGCTCGTGCCTGGTTTCAAGGCCGTTGCTCCGACGCCCGAGGCGCTTGCAGGTGCGGTCGACGAGCGCACCGCGGCAGTCATGCTCGAGCCAATCCAGGGAGAGACGGGTGTGAATGTTCTCTCCGAGGAGGTGCTCGTGTGTGCGCGCGAGGCTTGCGAGGAGCACGGGGCTGCGCTCCTCTTTGACGAAATCCAGTGCGGTATGGGGCGCACTGGCGCGCTCTGGGCCTACGAGCAAACCGGCGTCGTCCCCGATGCCATCACGAGCGCCAAGGCGCTCGGCGGTGGCTTGCCGATCGGTGCGCTTGTTACCGGGCCGAGACTGGCCGACGTGTTGCGGCCGGGCGATCACGGCTCCACGTTCGCTGGAGGTCCCGTCGTCTGTGCTGGCGCGCTCGCCGCGCTTGAGCTCACCGACGAGTCCGGCTTGCTCGCCGGCGTGCGCGAGCTCGGCGCGTGCTTGGCAGACGGTCTAGCGCAACTGCCACATGTGTTGAGTGTGCGCGGACGGGGCCTCATGCTTGCGTGTGAGATCGACCTTCCCGCCCCTGAGGTGGTGAGCCGTGCGCTGCTGGAGCAGCGTCTGATCGTCAACGCAACTGGTCCCACCACCATTCGGCTGTTGCCGCCGCTCACGATCACCTACGAGGAGGTCGAGGACGCGCTTGGGCGGTTGACCGCGGTCCTGGACGCTGCATGAGTGCTGGCTGAGATGGCCTGTCGCGAGCTGCCCGGCGGTTTCGTGTTGGATGACGATCCCCAACGGATCGACATCGACGCGGTCCATGCTTTTATCAGCGAAGAGTCCTACTGGGGGTTGGGCCGAGCACGAGAGCGCATCGAGCGCGCAATTCGCGGCTCCACGCGCGTTGTGGGCCTCTATCGTGGCAGCGAGCTGATCGGCTTCGCGCGCTCGGTCTCCGACGGAGCGGTCATCGCCTATCTGGCTGATGTCTATGTGCTCGAGCAGTACCGGGGCAGAGGGCTCGGATTGGAGCTGGTGCGGGAGATCGTCGACAGCGGCTCCCATAGTGACGTCCGCTGGCTTCTACACACAGCCGACGCGCAAGGTCTCTACGAGAAACTTGGCTTCGGCCCGGACAGGGCGCCATATCCACTCATGGAACGCCCCCCAACGCAATCAGGCGCTAGCCTTCCCGGCCCATGAGCCAGCCCGACTTCGCCCTACCCCGACCCACCGCCTCCTACGAGGCCGATCCAGAGAACGTGCATCGCGTGCTGCTGCTCTACTCGGGTGGTCTCGACACGAGTGTCATGCTCAAGTGGATCCAAGACTCCTACGAAGCCGAGGTCGTCTGTCTGACCGTCAACCTCGGCCAGCCCGGCGAGGACTACGAGGTCATCTCCGAGAAGGCTCTACGACTCGGCGCCCTCGAATGCCATGTCGTGGATGCCCGCGAGGAGTTCGCCAAGGAGTACGTGGCGCCCGCGATCAAGGCCAACGCGCTCTACGGCGGCGGCTACCCCTTGTTCACCGCGCTCGGGCGCCCTCTGATCGCCAAGCTCGCGGTCGACTACGCCCGTCGCTCCGGTTGCGACACGATCGCCCACGGCTGCACCGGCAAGGGCAACGACCAGGTTCGCATCGAGGCGACCGTAGCCACCCTCGCGCCCGAGCTGAAGACGATCGCGCCTGTGCGCTCCTGGCAGATGGGCCGCGAGGAGGAGATCGCCTATGCGCGCGAGCACGGCATCCCGGTCAAGGGCGGAACGGAGGTGGCCCCATACTCGATCGACGACAACCTGTGGGGACGGTCCTCTGAGGGACGCTGGATCGAGGAGCTCGACCACGCCCCCGAGGACGATGTCTTCCAGCTCGTGACCCGCCCCGAGCTGGCCCCCGACGAGGCCGAGATCGTGGAGGTCGAGTTCGAGCGCGGTGTGCCCGTCGGCTTGAACGGGGAGCGTTTGCCGCTGGTGGATCTGCTCGAACGCACCGCCGAGATCGCGGCTCGCCACGGCGTTGGCATCGTCGATCACATCGAGGACCGCATCGTCGGCCTGAAGGTGCGCGACATCTACGAGGCCCCGGCCGCCGCGATCCTCCTGCCCGCCCACCAGGAGCTCGAGAAGCTCGTCTGCACGATCCACCAGAACCAGTTCAAGGCGGGGCTCGACCGCCAATGGGCCTATCTCGTGTACGCGGGCCTGTGGTGGGAGCCCCTGCGCGTCGACCTCGACGCCTACATGGACTCCGTCAACGCCCAGGTCACGGGCACGATCGGGTTGAAGCTCTACAAGGGCCACGCGCGCGTCGTCACGCGCTCCTCGCCAGGCGCCGTGTACGACCAGGCCCTGGCCTCCTTCGGCGAGTCCGGCGGCCTGTTCTCCCAAACCGCCTCGCCCGGCTTCATCGAGCTGTGGTCCCTGCAGTCGCGCATGGCCTGGCGCTTGCATAACGAGTAAGCGGTCTTTGGAGGCATCCGCGCGCTGTCAGCGGTGCCTTGCGCGCGCGGGCGCTGTCAGCGGTCCCTTGCGCACGAGGGGTGGGTGGGTTGTGTGCTCGCATTTTCGGGTGCCCTACGCGCGCGCGGGGGGGTGTCTAGGTTGGAGAGGATCGACGTGTCCTATGCGCGCGGCAGCTTCCATCGCCCCATTTCCAATAGTGGAGCCGTCCGAAGCCCTCTCTAGGGTTTGCGGTCGATGATGATCGAGGAGAGCGAGACCCCGGACGTGGGGGCCAAAGCCGACGTTGCCGGGGACGTCTTGGCCGAGCGTCGGGCCCGTCATGCCGACCCGGCCGTCATCCGACGCGCGGAGGCAGCCGAGGCTGTAGCCCGCAACCTCGAGACCCACCTGGCTGCGCTGGAGCAGCGCATCGAAGAGGTCGGTCGCGAGCGCGAGCGCGTAGCCCAACAGCTCTCCGAGCGCGAAACGGATGTGCGCAGCGTCAAGCAGCGCGAGTACGCCGAGCAGCAGCTGCGCGTCGAGGCCGAGGAGCGCAGCGAGCGACTCCAGCGCGAGATGCGAGCGCAGATCCAGGAGCTCTCCACGCGGCTACAGGAGACCGAGCGCCACGTCCAGGAGCTGAAGGTCGAGCTGACTCAGCTGCGCGAGCGCGATGCCCGCCTGACGCCGATCGTGCGAGAGCTGATGGATGTGGCCGCGGGCCTGCGGGCGGGTTTTGAGCGCGAGCTGACCACGCTGCGCGAGGAGCTTCAACAGCAGGTCGTGTGGGAGCGCGAGACCTACGTGCGCGAGCTGACCGCGATGGGCGCCCGCATGGAGGATCTCCGCTTCGAGCTGACCCGCACCGCAGCCGACCTGCGCGCCCAGTTGAGCGCCGAGCCGCTCAACCCCGCTTTGCTCGAGCACACGACCGACCCCCAGTCCGAGCGCGAGGCCGCGCACCGCCGGGAGATGGCCGACGCCCTGGTTGCCGCCGTCGAACGTCTGCGCGCCAGGGTTGCGGAGGTCAAGGAGGCCGAGGCCGTCGAGGAGCCTGAGCCAGCGCCCGTCGAGGCGTCCGAGCCGGAGGAGCCTGAGCCTGCACCCGTCGAGTCGTCCGAGCCCGAGGAGACTGAGCCTGCACCCGTCGAGGCGTCCGAGCCGGAGGTCTTTGAGGCGGAGCGGGGTGTCGTCGAGGAGCCTGACGCTGTGGCGGTTGAGGCGGAGCGGGTCGTCGTCGAGCAGCCTGAGCCTATGGCGGTTGAGCCGGAGCAGGTTGTCCTCGAGGAGCCTGAGTCTGAGCCCGACGCTGTGGCGGTTGAGGCGGAGCAGGTCGTCGTCGAGGAGCCTGAGCCTATGGCGGTTGAGCCGGAGCAGGTTGTCGTCGAGGAGCCTGAGTCTGAGCCCGACGCTGTGGCGGTTGAGGCGGAGCGGGGCGAGCCCGTAGCCCTCGTGGATGAGAATGGGACTGGGGAGACCGTCGAGAGTCTCGCCGCCCCGGTGGGGGCCGTCGAGCGATTGGCTCCTGTCGAGCCCGCGGTCGAGGGTCTGGGCCCGGGTGCCGCTGTCAGCACGAAAACGGTCACGACCGAGCCGATCGCGTTGCAATCGCGTCTCTTGTCTGTGCCCGACAAGCGCCTCTCCTGGCTGGCCCCGGCCATTCGCAGGCTGGCCGCCCAACGCGATGCAAAGCTTGCCGCGGAACTTGTGATCGAGTTGATCCCAGCCCAGCGCGAGATCGTCGAGAGTCCGCTCAGCTATGAGATCAAGATCGGCGAGCTGGGCACCTTTTACGTCACGCTCGAACCGGGGCAGGCAACGATCTCCAGGGAACCGCGTGGCGCCGTCGATTTCTCGCTGGAGGGTCCGGTCTCCGCGTTCAGCGAGCTGGCAGCCGGCGGAGCGGGCCGCCGCTATCCGGGGCTTCGTATGCGCAAAGGCAAGCGTCGGGCCCGACGCTTCCTGAAGACGCGCCGCCGTCCTATCGCTTTGGCAGATCTCGCCGGAGTGGGCGTGGATGTATGGCCCGGGCTGCTCCTGCTGGCGATGGCCGAGGCGATCGACGCGACCTGGACGAGCGGGCGACGCTTCGAGCTTGCCTTCGAGATACAGGACGCGTCTGGCGTGGTCATCTACGTGCGGGCGTGCGACGGTGAGCCGATCAGGGTCAGCCGCACCGCGGTGGGAGTGCCTGTGGCGACGATTTCCTTGAGCGGCCACGCGCTCACCTGTCTGTTGGCCGGCACCCAGCCTCCGGCTGAGGACAGGACCCTGGTGACGGGCGACGTGACCTCTGTGGACATGTTCCTGCAGTGGACCGCCCGCGCGCAGGGTCTCACCGTTTCCGACGCCTGAAAGCTCTCCCGTAGCGCTCAGCGGAGAGACTCGTTTGCGGGCTTCGTCGACGGCTCGCGGTTGGCCTTCGCGCACCGTTGAGCGCATCTCTCGCTCCGCCGCTCGACCACATACCATCCAACTCCGGTGACCCCCCAGTCCTGCGCCCATCTGCACGTCCACTCCGAGTACTCCCTACTCGACGGTGCGTGCAAGGTCGAGGACCTGGCAAAGCGGGCGGCCGAGTTCGACCAGCCCGCGCTCGGACTCACCGACCACGGCGTCATGAACGGCATGGTGGAGCTCCACAGCGCCTGCGCGAAGCATGGCGTCAAGCCGATCTTCGGCTGCGAGATCTACCTCGTGGACGACCACGCCGCGAGTGGGCCGGGCAAGGCGGAGCGCAACCATCTCACCCTGCTCGCGGCAGACGACATCGGTTATCGCAACCTGGTGGCGCTCTCCTCGGCAGGCTTCCTCGAAGGGCTGCGGCGGGGCAAGCCCACGCTCGACCTGACCCAGATCGAGCAGCGCTCGCAAGGGATCGTCGCGCTCACCGGATGCCTTGCCTCGCGCTTCTGCCAGCGCCTGCTCGACGACCGTCCCGCCGACGCTCGCGCCCATGCCGACGACCTGGTGCGCATATTCGGAGAGGACAACGTCTACTTCGAGGTGCAAAAGAACGGGCTCACGCCCCAGGACAAGTGCAATGAGGGCATCGTCCAGATCGCCCGCGAGATGGGCGGCAAACTCGTCGGCACAGGCGACGTCCACTACCTGCGTCGCGAGGACTACGACCATCACACCGCTCTGTTGTGTGTGCAGACCAAGAGCACCTTGGCGGCGCCGAAGATGACCTTCGATACCAACGAGTTCTACCTGCGCGACAGTCTGGAAATGGCCAACGCGTTCGCCGAGTGGCCTGAAGCGATCGCGAGCACATTGGAGATCGCCGAGCGCTGCACGGTCGAGCTTGAGCTCGACCAGCAGCTGATCCCCAAATACCCGACCCCCGAAGGCGTCTCCGAGCGCGACCATCTGCGTGAGCGGGTCATCGAGGGCCTGCATCTTCGCTATGGCGATCCGCCGCCGGCCGAGGCGCTTGCCCGCATGGACATGGAGCTCGGGGTGATCGACCGGATGGGTTTCAACGCCTACTTCCTGATCGTGTGGGACTTCGTCAAGTTCGCCAAGGAGAACGGCGTCGCAGTCGGACCGGGTCGTGGCTCGGCCGCCGGCTCGATCGTGTCCTACTGCCTGGCCATCACCGATGTCGACCCGTTGCGCTACGACCTGCTGTTCGAGCGCTTCCTCAACCCCGAGCGCGTATCGATGCCGGACATCGACATAGATTTCTCGGTGCGCGGCCGCGAGCGCGTGATGCGCTACGTCTCCCAGAAGTACGGACGCGAGTCGGTCGCCCAGATCGTCACTTTCGGCAAGATGTTCCCGCGTGCGGCCACTCGTGACGCGGCGCGCGTGCTCGGCTATGACTACGGCGCGGGCGACCGCTTGGCGAAGCTGATCCCCGACCCGATCATGGGCCGTTCGCCCTCCTTCGAGGATTGCCTGAAATCGGGCGAACCGCTGAAGAAGGCCTATGACGAGGAGCCCGACTCGCGCCGCATCGTGGACGTAGCCAAGGGTTTGGAGGGGATCGTGCGCAACTCCTCGATCCACGCCGCAGCGGTCGTGATCGCCGACCGCCCACTCACCGACATCGTGCCCCTGCAGCTCGCCGACGCCGGCATCGGCGAGGACGGAGAGCGCTCGTTCCGCACCGTCACCCAGTTCTCGATGAAGCCGATCGAGCAGATCGGGCTTCTCAAGATGGATTTTCTGGGCTTGCGCAACCTGGATGTGATCGAGGACGCTTTGGACATCATCGAGCGCTCCAGCGGCACACGCCCGGACATGTCCACGCTCCCACTCGACGACGTCCGAACGTATGAGATGCTCACCAAGGGCGACTCGATCGGCGTTTTCCAGTTCGAGTCCGAGGGCATGCGCGAGGCGCTCAAGAAGGTACGTCCCGACGAGTTCAACGACCTGGTCGCGCTCAACGCCCTGTATCGGCCTGGCGCGATGGACCAGATTCCGGTGTACGCGCGGGGCAAGCACAATCCGCAGGCGATCTCCTATCCCGACGAGCGCTTGCGCCCGATCCTGGAGTCCTCGATGGGAGTGATCCTCTACCAGGAGCAGGCGATGCAGATCTCCAAGGAGATCGCGGGCTTCTCAGGCGCCAAGGCCGACGATCTACGCAAGGCGATCGGCAAGAAGAATCGTGAGGCGATGGCTGCCCTGAAGCCGGAGTTCGTGGAGGGCTGCAAGGCCTCCGGCACGAGCTCCCAAGTGATCGACCTGCTGTGGCAGACCAACGAAAAATCGGCCGACTACTCCTTTAACAAGTCCCATGCCGCCTGCTATGCCTTGATCGCCTACCGCACGGCATGGCTGAAGGCCAACCACACCGCCGAGTACATGGCCGCCCTGATCTCCTCGGTCATGTCGACCAAGGACAAGGTGCCCTTCTTCGTGGCCCGCTGCGAGGAGATGGGCATCGAGATCCTGCCGCCCGACGTCAACCTCTCAGACCACGAGTTCACGGTCGTCGAGGGCAACATCCGCTTTGGTCTCGACGCCGTGAAGGGCGTCGGCTACCAGGCCGTCGAGGCGATCAAGCAGGCCCGGGACGAAGTTTCGCCCGCCCGACCGTTCGCCTCCTTGTGGGACTTCTGCGAGCGGGTCGACAGCAGGGCGGTCAACAAGAAGGCGATCGAGGCCCTGATCAAGTGTGGCGCCCTGGGCTCCACCGGTGCCACGCGCAAGGGGATGCTGTCTGTGCTCGAAGCGGCCCAGGCAGCCGGCCAGAAGGCCCAACAGGATGCTCTCGTGGGGCAGGGCTCGATCTTCGACATCGAACCGTCCGCCTCCCCCTCGGCCGCCAATGGCATAGGGGGCATCGAAGGGCCTGGTATGGGACTCGACGGGCCTTCAGCTCACGCAGGGACGGGCACGGGCGTCTTCAAGTTGAGCCACCCCCCGATTCCAAGCGAGGAGTTCGACCAACCACAGTTGCTAGCCGTGGAGAAGGAAGCGATCGGGCTGTTCATCTCCGCGCATCCACTCAAGCCGATGCGCGAGGCCCTGCGCGCCCGTGCGGACTGTTCTCTGGCCGCTCTCGCCAACCGGAAAGACAAGGATTGGGTGACGGTCGGGGGAATCATCACCGAGTCAAAGCGGATTCGGACCCGCAACGGCGACCACATGATGTTCGCCACCCTCGACGACCTCGAGGGCGCTGTGGAGATCCTTGTGTTCGGCAAGGCTTTGGCTGAGCACGAGGCGGCCTTGGCCGTCGACCAAGTGGTCTTGATTCGGGGTCGGGTAGACCATAAGGAGGCCGGCAAGACTTGTGTGGTGGTGCAGTCCGTCGAGCAGTTCGCCCCCAGCGAGCAGGAGATCGAGAAGGCCAATAGTGCCGCCCAAGCCAACTCTGTCGCCAAGGCCGCGGCCACTCAACCAGTGCTCTTGCAGGTCGACGCGGCCCACCTGCCCGCGAGCGCGATCGAGGATGTGAAGGACATCATCGAGACCAACAAGGGCGCCGCGGAGGTCGTGCTCGAGATGCTGACCAGCGCCGGCACTCGCGTCCTGCGCCTGGGAGAGGCTTACCGTGTACAGCACACCCCCGGGGTGCGGGCCGAGCTGGAAGCCGCGCTCGCCCCCGCTGCGGCACTTGCCGCGACGGGCTGACCAGTCTCTTGATAAGGGCTCCCCTCTTCGGCAGTTGCCGTGACGGGCTGACAGCTCCCCTGAGAGGAGGCTTCTCAGCGCTTCTTCTTGCGCGAAGCAAGCCCGCGCTTGCGCAGCTTGCCGGCTAGCTGGATCTCCTCGCGCGTTGGGCCAGAGCGGTTCTCTCCGGGCGTCTCAAGCACGCACGGGAGATCTTGGAGCTGGGTGGTCGACAGGAACGCCGCGCAGCCGGCCTCGCCCAATTCGCCTGCCCCGATGTTGGCGTGACGATCCCGGTTGGAACCCAGCGGGGTCTGTGAATCGTTGAGGTGCAGCGAGCCCACGCGCTCAAGGCCGACCTTCTCGGCAATCTCTCTCGTCAGCTCGTCCATGCCCGCGTAGGTGCGGATGTCATAGCCGGAGGCAAACAGATGGCAGGAGTCAAGGCACAGCCCGAGCCGCTCGTCGTCCCCCACCGCCTCCAACAGCGCGGCGAGCTCATCGATCGAACGCCCCAGGGTCCCGCCGGCGCCGGCCGTGTTCTCCAAGTGCACAGGACAGGCCTCGCTCTCGGCCAAAGCCTCGCGGATCGTCTCGCCCGCGCGCGCGACCGCCTTGGCGGGATCGCCCGTCTTGGCCGAGCCCGGATGCAAAACGACGCCGCTAGCTCCGATCGCGTGGCCGACACGCAGCGAATGGGTGAGTGATACGAGCGACTTCTCGCGAATCTCGGCGTCCTCGCTGGCGCAGTTCAGCAAATACACCGCATGGATCAGGACCGCATCTATCTGGCTGGACGCCATCGCCTCGCGAAACGCCGCGACGTCCTCGTCGCGGTAGACGGTTGGTCGCCACATGCGCGGCGACTGGTTGAAAATCTGGATCGCCCTACAGTCGCGCTCCAGCCCGCGCTCGACCGCCTTGGGCAGGCCGCCCGCCGGGGACACGTGTGCACCGATCAGCACTTGGACGCCCACATTTGCCCATCGCCCGCAGATTTCCCTCCGGGGGGCAACCCTGATTTCGCGCTTGGGCTCGGGCCGACTAGCATGCGGCCGAGATCTTATGAGGGTTCGCTTCGCACCATCCCCCACGGGGGCCTTGCACATCGGAGGCGCCCGCACCGCCCTGTTCAACTGGCTCTTGGCCAGGCACAGCGGCGGCACGTTCGTGCTGCGCATCGAGGACACCGATCGCGAGCGCTCGACACCAGAGAACGTGGAGCAGATCCTCGACGCTTTGCGCTGGCTCGAGCTCGACTGGGACGAGGGGCCCGTATTCCAAAGCGAGCGGGC
>Ga0208586_1000169_pt1 | contig 26348 bp, 26 predicted proteins | sample NGESurshal072012_6_FD_184471 | JGI IMG/M metagenome (GOLD analysis project Ga0208586, IMG submission 184471) | Arctic peat soil microbial communities from Barrow, Alaska - NGEE Surface sample 53-3 shallow-072012 (SPAdes) | ecosystem: Environmental > Terrestrial > Soil > Wetlands > Peat ... | reverse complement strand
TACGCCGCCTGGCGAGCCCTCTGTCGGGATTGAACCGACGACCCCTTCCTTACCATGGAAGTGCTCTACCACTGAGCTAAGAGGGCGCTCGCGTCCACTATGGCGCGGAGTGAATTGTACTCTGCACAAGGCTATTCTTTCCAACCCGTTCCTGGAACGACGCCCCGATACCCTTTACGTCATGAGAACACGCCTGGTTGAGGTCGACGACGCCACGGCCGTCATGAATATCTACAATCCCGAAGTCGTCGAATCCTCCATCAGCTTCGACCTCGTGCCGCGCACGCTCGAACAACAAGAGTCGTGGATCCGGGCCCATCTCGATACCCACCCCTGCATCGTGGCCGTCAACGAGGAGGACGATATCGGTGAAGTGGGCGCCCGGGGCGAGTTGATCCTCGGATTCGCCCTGTTCTCCCCGTTCCGTGACCGCCCGGCCTACATGACCACGGCCGAGAACTCGGTCTACGTCTGTCGGGCCGCGCGGGGCAAGGGCGTCGGCGAGGTGCTGTTGCGCCAACTCATGACCCTCGCCGGCCAGTCGGGCTTTCACTGCCTCATCGCGAGGATCGTCGGCGAGAACGCGAGCAGCATCCGCCTCCACGAAAAGTGTGGCTTTACCCTGGTCGGCACGGAGATCGAAGTGGGCCGCAAACACGGAAAGTGGCTCGACGTCGTGGAGTACCAGTACGTCGTGCCCGACCGAGGACGCTAAGCGGTCAGTTCCAGTTGTTTCACCGGCCACGACCACTGGGTCCAACTGCCCATTGGTAGCAAGAGCACTCCCCCGACAATCGCGACCGCGACTGCTATTAGCAGCGGATTCGAGTGCACCAGTCCCGAGAGCAGGGTGGTCCCGCCGGGAAGGCCGATGAAGGGACCGGTGATGGAGAGCGCCAGCAGCCAGAAGTGCTCGCGGCCCTGATAGCTGGCGGCCAGCAGCACGAGTCCCCACACGAGGTACCAGGGTTGCACGACCGGACCCAGTTCGACGAAGAGAATCAGCGAGAGCGCCAGCGAGCGGACCCAGCCGCGCTCCTCGCTGTGCCAGAGCAGCCAGAAGGCGAAGGCCGCGGCGGTGAGGAGTCCAATGAGCCTCGTGACCGAGAGCACCGAACCGGTCGAGATGCCCGAAAGGCCCAGACCGTGCAAAAGGTGCGAAATCGCCAGACCGACGCCCGTCGCGGGAGCGGCCCACGATCGAACGGTGCCGTTGCTCAACAGATTGTTCACCCACCCGAACCCGAAACCGGCGAGATAGGTCCACACGCTGAGGGTCGCCGCGGCGACGACCCCGGCGATCGCGATGGGCTTCAGTCGTTGCTTGATCGACGCCTTTGGTCCGAGCCAGGTCCACGCCACGTAGGCGAGCCCAATCGCGGCCGGCGCCTTGATCGCGGCCGCACAGGAACAGAAGAACAGGCCCCAGATCGGTCGTTTCTTGGCCGCGAGCGCGATGCCGACGACGAGGAACCCGGCCATGATCCCGTCGTTGTGTGCGCCGCCGATGATGGTGAGCAGCACGAGCGGATTCATCGCGGCGAGCACAAACGCTTCGCCGGGGTCGCGGCCGAGTCCCCTCGCCAGGACCACAATGCCGTAGCCAATCATGGCGACGGCCACGGTCTCGAGTAGTCGAAGCCCCATCACGATGAAAACTTCGCGGTGCGTCGCGACCCGGTCGATGATGCCGTCCATATAGAGAAACAGTGGACCGTACGGTGCCGGCGAGTTACCCCACAACTTGTCGACCGGCGCCACCCACGGACCGGAGCCGAGCGTGAAGGGGCCGTAGAGGTAGGGACTGATGTGGTGGGCCGTCATCTCGCCCTGGGCGGCGTAACTAAAGACGTCGCGACTGAAGAGCGGCGGCGCAATGATCATCGGCGTCGCCCAGGCCAACAGCATCCACCAGAGGGATTTCAAACTGGCCCCGGGGTGCAGCTTCATCACCTCGGCGAGGCGCAACCAGACCCGCATCAAGAGAAGCAGACCTCCGTACACCAGGACAATCGAGAGGATCAGTTTCGTTTCGCTCGTGGTGGCGCCCGAGGTGCTCGCCGACGGTTCGGCGAAGAACCACGTGCCGGCGAGATTAAATTTGAAGGGCGAATTGGTGAAGGAACAGCCCCCCAAGATGAGCGACGTGGCGAGGAGGCCGAGGAGAGCCGGTTGCCAGAGGAACGACCAGCCCTCGAAGGGGCCGGGCGTGAACCGTCCGAGCGGGGTGTAACGGTGTTCGAGCATCGAGACGCCGGTTTCGAATCGATCAGCGACGCGTTCGTAGTTGCGACGAACCGTGCTCGCTAACGACTTCAGCCGATTCACACAACTCCTCTCGACCAGTTACCACAATATTTCGTCCGCGTCGTTGGGGACGTGGCCAATCCAGTAGTCCTGGATTGGCCATGGTGGGCCAGGAGGGATTTGAACCCCCGTAGGCAAAGCCGTCTGGTTTACAGCCAGATCCCATTGGCCGCTCGGGCACTGACCCGTGGGGAATCCTAGTTCTCGCGCTCGACCCAGTTCCAACCGCCCGCAACGCTCTACGCTTCAACCATGCCCAGTTTTGACATCGTCTCCGATCTCGACCTGCAAGAAGTGCGTAACGCCGTCGATCAGACCAACCGCGAAGCGACGACGCGCTTCGACTTCAAGAACACCAACGCGGTCGTTGAATTCGGCGAGAAGGAGTTGAAGTTGGCCGCCTCCACCGAGGACCGCCTCCGAGCGCTCTACCAGCTCCTCGAAGAGAAGCTGGTGAAGCGTCAAGTCTCGTTGAAGTCGCTCGAGCCCGGAAAGGTCGAGGAGGCGAGCGCGGGAGCGGCCCGCCAGCGCGTTGGTTTGAAGGCCGGGATCTCCCAAGAAGTGGGCAAAAAGATCAACAAGATGGTGAAGGAGATGGGCGTCAAGAGCCTCAGCTCGTCCATCCAGGGCGATCAGGTGCGAGTGACGGGCAAGCAACGCGACGATCTGCAGCAGGCCATTGCGTTCTTCAAGCAGTCGGACCTCGACGTGCCCCTGCAGTTCACCAACTTTCGCGACTAGGTCGCCGACTCCTCGGCCTCGAGGTGTTCTTCAATCTCCTGTTCGACGTCGACCTTGAAGATGCGATTGAAGACCATCATCTTCAACAACCAGAAAATCGCGAAACTACCGAGGTTGGTAAAGGAGACGAGCGCGGTATTGGCGAGGTGACTCCACTGGTGGCTCTTCACTTCGTGTCGAGCCCACAAGGCACCGAACTGCGACACGCCAATGCCGAGCGCGGTCATCATCCAGAAGGGAAGGATCTCTTTTCGCAAGTGGCTCTTGCCGCGCTTACCCCAGGTCCATCGACGGTTCAACTGGTAGGCCGGCAGTGACGCGATGACGTTGCCGGCCAACGTGGCCCAGATGACCCCGGGGATGATCTTCAGTCCGTAAAGGATTGAGATCGACCCGAACGACGTGACCGTCGAGACGGCCGAGACCATCGTGAAGCGAATGATCTTCTTGCCCTCGTGGGTCTTGGTCCAAGCCAACAATGAGCGGATGCGAGTGAGCACTTTGTTCAACTTACTTTCGCGCGCGCACGCAGGAGTCGACGCGCCGTCTTCTGGACGCTCCGAGCGCGAATCAGTCGGTCCAGACGGTGTCGAACGGCGACAAGGGCTCAATCGACGACAGCTCTTCGGCGACGAGCTCCTCGTCAATGATCTTCAACTTGTCAAAGTGGAAGATCTTGTTGAAGACGACCAACTTCAACACCCAGAAGACGGCGAAGCAGATGAGGTTCGTGAACGCCACGATCGCGGTATCGGTCAGGTGACCCCAGTGGTGCGAGTGAACTTGCGATCGCGCGAAGAACGCGCCGATCTGTGAGAAGGCAATCCCCGCGAAGGCGAGCGACCAGTACGGGACGATCTCCTTTCGAAACGCACTCTTGCCACGCTTACCCCAGGCCCAGAGACGATTGAGATGGTATGACGGCAAGGTCGCCACGACGTTGCCCGCGAGCGTGGCCCAGATGACGCCGGGGATGATTTTCAGTCCGTAGAAAATGACAATCGCCGAGAACGAGACGCCCGTGGTGATGACCGAACTGAAGGTGTAGCGGATGAGTTTCTTACCTTGGCGGGTCTTCGACCACGCCAAGAATGAATCGAAACGTTTGCGCATTAGTGGAAGTCTAATTCCTTGGGCGTACCGAGCCGGAGGGCCGGGGTCCCGAGATGCAACAATGGAGCATGTCCGAAGCCCTTTCGCTCCTTGTGCAATTGCTCGATCTTGAGCGCATTGAGGTCAATACCTTTCGGGGGCGACACCCCGTCGAGGAGCGCCAGCGGACCTTCGGGGGCCAAGTGGCCGCCCAGTCCCTGATGGCGGCGGGACGCACGGTCGACGCGGGCAGTGTCCATTCGCTCCACTCGTACTTTCTTCGCCCCGGCGACCCGAGCATCCCCATCCTCTACGAAGTCGACCGCATTCGTGACGGGAGGAGTTTCACGACCCGTCGCGTCGTCGCCATCCAGCACGGTCGCGCGATCTACAACATGCAGGCCAGTTTCCACACCGACGAGGTCAGCCTCGAGCACCAGATTGAGATGCCCGACGTGCCCGGACCCGAAACCATTGGCCGACTGGAGGACCGCATCAAGGGCGGAGGTGGCGACATCGACGAGTGGTTCAAGCGGCCGCACCCGATTGACCAGCGCTTCGTCGGTGAGTTGCCGTGGAGCCCGACGCGCAACCGCGAACCGCACCAACAGATCTGGATCAGGGCCGACGGCCCACTGCCCGACGACCCGTTGTTGCACGCGTGCGTCGTCACCTACGCGAGTGACATGAGTCTCTTCGACGCCATCCTCGCGCCACACTCGATTCGCTGGGACACCGGCACCTTCATGGGTGCCAGTCTCGATCACTGCATGTGGTTCCACCGACCGCCGCGCGCCGACGAGTGGCTCCTCTACGACACCGAATCCCCGATCGCGCACGGCGGGCGCGGACTCGCTCGGGGCTTCCTCTTCAACGAGGTCGGTCAGCTCATGGTCTCAATGGTCCAAGAGGGTCTGACCCGTGTTGTCGATCCCAACAAAGTGAGGAATTCATGAGGATCAGTGAACTGGCCGACGCCTACTCAATGTCCACGTCGCTCTTCATGCACGAAGCACTCGTGGTGAACGACAACAATCTCGATCGCCGCGTGGAGGGCGGTTGGAGTGCGCGCCAAGTTGTCCACCACATCGCCGACTCCGAAGCGCAGTCCTACGCACGACTGCGACGACTGCTGGCCGAACCGGCCGGCTCGGTCATTCAGGGATACGACGAAGCGGCCTGGGCCGAGAGTGAGCAGCTCGGCTACAACGTGTTGCCGATCACGCACTCGCTGGAAGTCTTCAAGGCCGTGCGACTCGCCTCACTCGACGTGCTCATGCGACTGCGCGACGACGACCTCGAACGGTACGGCGAACACTCCGATTCCGGTCGCTACACGTTGGCGATGTGGCTCGACATCTACACCCAACATCCACGAGCGCACGCCGCGCAATTGGTTGAAGCGGTCAACGCCTAACTACGGACGCGCCGACATGGGCACGTACTTGCGCTCGGCCTCGCCGATGTAGAGCTGACGGGGGCGCGCGATCTTCACGTCCTGTTGGAGCAACTCTTGGTAGTGCGCGAGCCAGCCCGACGTGCGAGGAATCGCGAACAGCACCGTGAGCATTTCGAGCGGGAAGCCCATCGCCTGGTAGATGAGACCGGAGTAGAAGTCCACGTTCGGGTAGAGACGACGCGAGATGAAGTAGTCGTCGGCCAACGCAATCTCTTCGAGCTTGAGCGCAATATCCAAGAGCGGGTTCTTGCCCGTCACCTGGAACACGTCGTCGGCCGTCTTCTTGATGATCGTGGCGCGCGGGTCGAAGTTCTTGTACACCCGGTGGCCGAAGCCCTCGAGCAGGGCCTTGCCCTGCTTCACCGTTTCGATGTAGGCGGGGATGTTCTCGATGCTGCCGATCTTGGTGAGCATCTTCAAGACGGCCTCGTTCGCGCCACCGTGGCGCGGGCCGTAGAGCGCGGCGGTCGCGGCGGCGGTCGCCGAGTACGGGTCACCGTGCGAGGAGCCGACGACGCGCATAGCGGTGGTGCCACAGTTCTGCTCGTGGTCGGCGTGCAGGATGAACAACACGTCGAGCGCCTTGGCGAGAACGGGATCGGGTTCGTAACGGGGCTCGGCGACCTTCCACATCATCGAGAGGAAGTTCTCGGTGTAACCCAGCGAATTGTCCGGGTAGACGAAGGGCATGCCCACCGAGAACCGGTGGGCCGCCGCGGCGAGCGTCGGCATCTTCGCGATCAGACGAACGACCTGGCGGTGCAGGATCTCGGGGTCGTCGAGGATCTTTGCGTCCTTGTAGTACGTCGAGAGTGCCGCAATCGCCGACACCAACATGCCCATCGGGTGCGCGTCGTAGTTGAAACCCTCGAGGAAGCGCTTACGGACGTTCTCGTGAATGTACGTGTGGTGGGTGATCTCTTCTTCCCACACTCTGGCTTCGGCCTCGGTCGGTAGTTCACCGAACTGCAAGAGGTAGGCGACTTCCAGGTACGTGGAGTGCTCGGCCAACTGCTCAATCGGATAGCCGCGGTAACGCAGGATGCCCTCGTCGCCGTCGACGAAGGTGATGGCTGACTCGGCGGCCGCGGTATATAAGAAGCCGGGGTCGTAGAACCAGGTGCCGGGCACCGCTTTGCCAAACTCCGCGGCGGCAACGCCACCGTTCTGGATGGGAATCTCACGAGTCTCACCGGTGCGATTGTCAGTGACGGTAATGGACTCAGTCACGGTTCCTCGATTCATCTTGGGGGCGAGCCCATCGTAGGCGAACTCGCCGGTAACGCTTCAATTCACGCGTGACCGGAGGGTGACAACATCACCCGGTAGGACCGCGACGTCGCCATGCCCGGAGCGGCCGGCGCGCCCGAGACGGTGATTTGTAAGGTCGCTCGCTCGCTCGCGACAGTCTGGAAGTCCTTGGGCGTGTAGGCCCACGCCTGGAGCGGTCCGAGATTCACGTGCACGCTTTGGCGCTCGCCGGCAATTGGTCCGTTCGCGGGAATCATGGTCACGTCAATGGTCACCGATTGGTCGACGAAACTGGCGTTCTTGATCGAGACCCCGACGCGGATCGCGGTAACCGGAGGCAGCAGGATCTCACCCTTCGCCGCCGGGAGTGGGGCCGGCGTCACGTGCACCGCCGCAATGCCGATGCCCCGGCTCAGTGCCAAGGTCGGCGAGGCGACCAGCGCCTGGTCACCGAAACTGGAGTAGTACGTCGCAGCTTTCGAGGTCAGTTTGTGCAACGTCACGAGACCGGGCTCTTTCGCCAGATCGAAACGGGCGTGGTCCCACGACGTGACCGACGCGAGGAGTGCGCGCGCCGGTGCGGTGGTTGGCTGTTCGTCGCCCTCCGGCGTGAACGCCGGCAACGTGAGGTCGCGAGTAATCGACGTCATTATTGACTCGTAGGCGTCGATTCGCGACTGCGTGACCTGAGCCAACAGGTCGTTGATGTCGTGGTCGAGTTTCGGACGTCGCATCAGTTCGGCTTCGGTCGACCACACCGGCAACTCCTGGTGTAAGAGGGAGAGACGCGCGTAAAAGACCGGTCGAGTGAGCGTTGGTCCATCGCGTAGCAGGCGCACCAGTCCGGTGTCGAAACTGTTCTCCTGGTAGATGAGCGCATTCGAGAGTCCGGCGAAGCTACGGTTCTCGCTTCGCCGAGGCCCAATTGCTCCGTGGGCCGATCGCGCCACGTCGCGAGCAAATACCAAAACGACCAGCGTGACCGCGACCGCGATAGTCAGGAACAACGTATGTCGGCGACGTTGCGCACGTGTTCGGGCCACGCGAAAAACTTACACGGCCACGTTTTTTGCTACTCGTCCTCAAATTCGTCGAGATCGAGAATCTCGGAGATGCCCTCGGGCAACGCGTTCTCGTCGTCGATGCCCCACTTCGCCTCATTGAGCGAATTGGTGAGTCGATCGACGGGCGCGAATTCCGGTAGGTCCTTCGCCCGCTGTGCCCCTCCGAGGGCGCGAAGATTCTTGGCCGCCGGAATAAGTCGACCCTCGATCGAACTCAACATGGCGTTGTAGTCCTTCACCAGCGAATCAACGGACTTGCCCATCTTGGAGATTGGCTCCGCAACCTTGCGGATGCGGTCGAAGATCGTGTCGGCGATCTTGTAGATCTGCTCTGCGTTCATGGCGACCTGGTGCTGTTGCACGATCATGGCGACCGACCACAGGAGTGACAGCAAGGTCGTCGGTCCAACAATCAGCACACGCTCCTTCGCGGCGTAGGTAATGAGATCGGGGTCGGCGTCGAGGGCGGCCGACACGGCGAAGTCGCTCGGAATGAAACAGACGGTGAACTCGGGCGCGGAGTCGACGAACTCCCAGTAACCCTTCTCCTTCAACGTCTTCACGTGACCGCGCAGATCTCGCGCGTGCTTCATCTGATGGTCGCGACGGGCGTCGAGGTCCTCGGTATCGAGTGAGGCCTCGAAGGCGGCGAAGGGAAACTTCGCGTCGATCGCCAGTTGATTCCCGTTGGGTAGTTTCACGACACAGTCCGGACGGAGCGAACGACCGTCGTCGTTGACGCTCGACACCTGCAGGTTGTAGTCAATGTTCTGGCGAAGGCCCGACGCCTCCATCACGTTGGCCAATTGAATCTCGCCCCACGCGCCGCGTTGACTGCTACGACCAAGGAGTTGATTCAGACGACGAGTCTCGTCCTGCGTCTTCTGGGACGCCACGAGCAACTCGGCCGCCTTGTTCTTGACGTCGGAAAGTGCACCAGCGTTCAGCGTGTTGAATTCGACGAGGTTCTTCTTGTACTCGCCGAGGAGATCCTCGAGTGGCTTCAGGGTCGAATCCATTTTCGACTCGCGAAGCTTATGGACTTCCTCTTGCGACTGATTGAAGCGCTGCACGGTCTCGTCGAGCGCCTCGGTGGACAGCACCTTGAACGTTTGACCCATCTGTTCGATCGCGATCGTGTGGTCAACGCGCTGACGTTCCAGCCGCTCGTGGGCCTCGCTCAACTGCGAATCCCGAACCTTCACGTCCGACTGTGCGTGCAGAACCTCTTCGCGAAGTGTCTGGGAGCGTTTCGTGAAGATCGCCCCGGTTACGGCGACGCCGAGAGCGAGACCGATGATGACGCCAATCGCTGCAACCATGTCTTTCCTTTCGACTGGACACCCTTCACCATAGAGACGGCGTGTAACGCACCAGTATCCTTGGGGTATGAATCGCCTCTTTGGTTCCCGGTCCGAACCCGAGGAAGAGCTCCCCCTCGTGGCCACGGCGGATGAGGAACTACGACCCCAAGTCGTTCAGATTTTCGCGCTCGTGGGCGAGGCGATTGCCGGCGCCACCCACGCCCTTCTCTCGGGCGACCGTGAATTGGCGAAGAGCGTCGTCGACAAGGACATCGTGATCGACAATCTCGTGAACACCATCGTCGATACCGCGGAGATGCGACTGCTTGAAGACATCACCCTCAACATCGCCGACCGACGTCGGCTGCTCACGCTGCTGCGCATCCTGCCCGAGGTCGAGCGCAGTGGCGACCTCGCCGAGCACATTGCGCGGCGCGCGGCACGCGGGCTCGGCATGGAGATGTCACCACGCAGCAGAGGTCTCGTCGAACGCATGGGGGAAGTCGCCTCGACCATTTGGCGTGAAGCGACCGATGTCATCATTGACGGCAAGCTTGAAGCGACCGGCGCGATTGAAGACATCGACGACGAACTCGACGACCTCCACGTCTCGTTGACGGCCGAGTTGACGTCCGGTTCCATGACCTTGCCCGTGGCCGTTGAGTTGGCCCTCCTCGCACGGTTCTACGAACGATTCGGTGACCACTGCGTCAACCTCGCCCGACGTCAAGTCGGGCGCAACGGCGCCGACTAGCGAAGCGCCAGTATTGCTTCGGCGATCTGCACCGCGTTGAGGGCGGCACCCTTGCGCAAGTTGTCGTTGCTCACGAAGAGAGAGAGTCCGTGGGGAACCGTTTCGGCCCTTCGTATACGTCCGACGTAACTCGGGTCTCGCCCGGCCACGAGTCGCGGCATGGGGATCTCCGTCACGACGACGCCGGGCGCCTCTTCGAGCAAGTCGGTCGCCTCCTCGGGTGAGAGGGGACGCTCGAAACTCATGGTGATGGAGAGCGAGTGGCCCGTGAAGACCGGCACCCGTACGCAGGTGGCGTCAACCAACAGTCCGGGGATCTCCAGAATCTTGCGACTTTCGTCGCGCAACTTCTGCTCCTCGCCCGTTTCAAAGGAACCGTCATCAACAATGGAGCCGGCCATCGGGATCACGTTGTGCGCAATGGTTGCGGGGAACTTCACGCCCGAGTCAATGGGGAATGCCGAACCGTCGAAGGTCAACACGCGAACGTCCTGGCCTTGGGACTTCTCCAATTGAACCGCGAGTTCGTCGACGCCCTCGCGACCTGCGCCGCTCACCGCTTGATAGGTCGACACCGTCATTGAGCGAAGTCCAGCCGCGACGTGCAGGGGTTTCAGCACGGGCATTGCCGCCATCGTCGTGCAGTTGGGATTGGCGACGATACCTTTGGGTATCGACCTCAACGTGTGCGGATTCACTTCCGACACCACGAGGGGGACGTCGGGGTCCATCCTCCACGCCGACGAATTATCGATCACGATCGCGCCGGCGCTCGCCAAACGGGGCGACAGTTCGCGCGACGACGTGGCACCCGACGAGGCGAGAGCCATCTCGATGCCCGAGAAATCGGCCACCGCGGCGTCCTCGACGGTGATCGGCGTCCCATTCCAGTCCAAGGTGGAACCGGCCGAGCGCGCCGATCCGAAGTAGCGGATCTCGTCAACGGGGAAATCACGCTCGCGCAGTATTGCGCGCATCACCGTGCCGACCTGTCCCGTTGCCCCGATTATTGCTACTCGCATTGACGAAGTCTAAGACATGGGTAGGTGATTCCCACCCGCAGGATTGCCGGGGTCTCACTTGCGCCATCCTTTCGAGCGAGTTCTACGATGGCGCTCGCGGTGGCGAGACCCAACCCCAACCAACAGATCCACCAACCACTGATCGGCGATGTCGACAGTTAGTCCGCGTCGAGCCCAAACGCCGTGTGCAAGATCCGTACGGCCTCGGCGACTTTGTCCGCGCGCATGACGCACGAAATACGAATTGAACTCGTAGAGATCATCTCGATGTTGATGCCGTTCGTCGACAACGTTTCGAACATGAGCGCGGTGACGCCTGGGTTGGACTTCATTCCCGCGCCGATGATGGAGACACGACCAATGCTGTCGTCCTTGGTCACGTCGGTCGCACCAATCTCATCTTTCACTTTCTCGCAGGCGATCGAGGCGTTGTCGAGGTCGGTCTTGGCGACCGTGAAGGAGATGTCGGTCATTCCCTTCGCACTGATGTTCTGCACGATCATGTCCACGTTGATGCCTCGATCGGCCAGCTCACGGAACAGTCGAGCGGCGACGCCCGGACGGTCGGGCACACCGCCGACCGTGATTTTGGCCTCCGAGACGTCGTCGGTGACGGCCGAGACAACGGCTTCTTCCATAGTGGGGTCCTCCTCCACAATCCAAGTGCCTGGCTCCCAGGTAAAACTTGAGCGAACATGTAGCGGCACGCCGTGACGACGCGCGAACTCGACGGACCGCAGCATCAAGACCCGTCCTCCGGTCGCTGAAATCTCCAACATCTCATCAAAGGAGACCTTGGGAATTCGACGGGCCTTGCTGACAATGCGCGGATCGGCCGAAAAGACACCCGTTACGTCGGTGTAGATCTCGCAGACGTCGGCGTTCAATGCGGCCGCCAGCGCCACGGCGGTGACGTCGGAGCCGCCGCGACCGAGGGTCGTGATGTCGCGATCCGTTGACACGCCCTGAAATCCGGCGACGACGGGCACGAGGTCGTTGTCGAGCGCCTCGCGAATTCGGTCGGGGCGCATTTCGAGGATCTTGGCCCGGGTGTGCTCCGTGTCGGTGATGATGCCGGCCTGGCTGCCGGTAAAGGACGCTGATTCGACGCCGCACGAGCCCAGCGCCATCGAGACGAGAGCCATGGAGATCCGTTCCCCGGCCGTGAGCAACATGTCGAGTTCGCGTGGCGGTCGGGTGGGCGAGACGTCGTCAGCGAGGCGGATGAGGTCGTCGGTGAACTTGCCCATCGCCGAAACGACAACAACGACCTCGTTGCCCGCGGACCTCGTGCGTGCGACGTGGTCCGCCACGGCACGAATACGGTCGGCGTCGCCGACCGACGTTCCGCCAAACTTCTGAACTATCAGCGCCATAACGGCCAAGGTTAGTTGAGCGCCTAAAGCGACTTTCGGTGGGCTAGTAACGTCGCACCTATGGCAACTTCGAAACGTGAACGTCAAAAAGCGGCTCGCCGCGCGAAAATGGAACAGATGCAGCGTCAAGCTGATCGACGCAAGAACATCCGTCGAGGCGTCATCGTGGCGATCGTTGCCGTGCTCATACTCGGTACCGGTGCGCTCCTCTTCTCGGGAAAGACGACAACGACGACGCTCGCGACGGCGACGACGACCTCCGGCGTGACGACCACGACGGCCGCGACCACCACCACACTGGCGAAGGCCAAGGTGACCGCGCTGCAAGCGGCCGCCAACCAAAAGGCCGTCGCCGCTGGATGTCCCGCGTCGACGGCGACGCGTGCCAACAACCTGAGTTGGCCGAAGGCACCCGCGATGACCATCGACAAGACGAAGACCTACACCGCGAACTTCACCACGACGGCCGGGAACTTCTCGGTGCGACTCGACGCCGCGACGGCCCCGATCACGACGAACAACTTCGTGTTCTTGGCCGAGCACAAGTTCTACAACTGCGTGATCTTCCACCGTGCCATTCCCGGTTTCATGATTCAGGGCGGTGACCCCTCGGGCACCGGCACCAGCGGCCCCGGTTACACCATCGCCGACGAGTACCCGAAGACTGGCAGTCCGACCTATCCGCTGTACTCCATCGCCATGGCGAATACCGGTTCACCGCACTCCGGTGGAAGTCAGTTCTTCATCGTCACCGGCGTGCTCGGCGAGACCCTCGCTGCGCAGTACTCACTCTTCGGACAGGTCGTCAGCGGTCAAGCAGTCGTCAAGACCATTCAGAACGAAGGCAATCCTTCGCAGACCTCGAACGGGACTCCCCCGATCGTGACCCAGCGAATTCTCACCGTTACCATCAGCGAGTCATAGGAAATCATGAGCGACCACATTCCCAATCCCGACGGATCAAGCGAGCAGCGACAGAAGTTCAGCGCTGCGCCACCAATGATCATTGACACCGCCAAGACCTACACCGCCACCATGGTGACGTCCAAGGGCACCCTCGAAATCGTCCTCGACGCCCTCGGCGCTCCAACGACAGTCAACAGCTTCGTGTTCCTGTCGCGCTGGCACTACTACGACGGTATTGTCTTTCACCGCGTCATTCCCAACTTCGTCCTGCAGGGCGGCGACCCGACGGGCACCGGTGCCGGCGGACCGGGCTACAAGTTCAACGACGAACTCCCCAAGCCCGGCCGTTACGAAATGGGTTCGCTCGCCATGGCGAACGCCGGTCCCCACACGAACGGTTCACAGTTCTTCGTCATCTCGGGTCCCGACGGCATGCGCCTGCCACCGCTGTACGCGCTCTTCGGCAAGGTCGTGAAGGGACTCGACGTCGTGCAAGCAATCAACGACATCGGCACTCCTTCGGGCAAGCCCAAAGAGGACGTCGTCATCGAGTCAGTGTCGATTACCGAGTCCTAAAGTTCGACGTCGTCGGCACCCCGGGTCACGTCAACGTCCCCGCTTTCAACTCGCCATTCGGTTCCGTCGTGGCGTACGACGCCCATCGGGCCGAGTACGACGAGCGCCACGTCCGCGCCCAGTAGCGAACGGGTCCTCGTCATCTGTTCGTCGCTCACCGGTACGGCGATAGCAACTCCCGCGCGGTAGCCGAGTCCGGTCGTGGGCGCTCCGCCCCGGGGATCGATCATCACGTCGCCGAGCACCGACGCGACTGAACCAACGGCGACTATTCGCTTCGACGCGCGCACCGCTTCACCGAACGTCGTGTCGCGCCACACCGAGCGTGCGTGCAGTGGTGATCCGTCGCACAACACCACCAGGTCGGACTCCGTCACCCGTCGGGTGAAGTAGGCCTCGTTTGCGGACGCGCGGTCGCTCACCATCAGGGCTTCGACTCGCACGTCGAGATCGCTCAACGCAATGGCGACCGCGAGCGCCGCCTCCGTGATGCCCGTGAACGCGGCCGCGGTGGGCACGACCACGATATCGGCATCGGCGAGAAGATGAAGTCCCCGAACGACGTCGGCCAACGGCGCGAGCGACCCCATCGCGACTGTCGTGGTCCCCATCCGCCGAGTCTCGCACTCGGGGAACTTCCTACCGACAAGTAATGTCTCTCCATGGGCTTCCAAAAAGTTGGCGTGCTGGGTTCGGGAATCATGGGCGGCGGTATCGCCGAGGTGGCTGCCTCGACCGGCGCCACCGTGATCGTTCGCAGCCGATCCCAGGCAACGGCCGACGCCATGCTCGACACCATGGCCAACTCCCTCGCTCGCCAAGTAGAAAAGGGCAAGCGCACTCGAGAGGAAGCCGACCAACTATTGGCCCGGGTGTCGGCGACGACGCACCTGGCCGACCTGAGCGACTGCGATTTCGTCATTGAATCGGTCGTCGAAGACCTCGACGTGAAGCGCGCGATCTTCGCCGAACTGAGCGAAGTGATCAACGACGACGCCATCCTCGCCACCAACACCTCCACCCTCTCGGTGATCGAGTTGGCGATGGCGACGTCACGACCGGACAAGGTCTGCGGGCTCCACTTCTTCAACCCGGCACCCGTGATGTCGCTCGTGGAGGTCGTTCGCCCGATCTGCGCCAGTGACGCAACGATGGCGCACGTGACCGAGTTCGTGCGCGACTGCGGCAAGGAACCGGTCGACGTAAAGGATCAGGCCGGGTTCGTCGTGAACGCGCTGCTCTTTCCCTACTTGAACAACGCCGTTCGACTGCTCGAACAGGGCGTCGCGACGAAGGAAGGCATCGACATCGCGATGAAGGGCGGCTGCGGCTTCCCCATGGGTCCCTTCGCCCTCTTGGACCTCGTCGGTCTCGACACCTCGCTCGCCATCCTCGACGCACTCTTCGCCGAGTTCGCGGAGCCGAACTTCTCACCACGACCGCTTCTTCGACGCATGGTGAGTGCCGGTCAGTTGGGTCGCAAGTCGGGAATGGGCTTCTACGACTACCGTCGCTAACGAGAGCAATTAGGGGAAGACATGGCGGAACGCTCCAAGCCCTGGGTGATGAGGACCTATTCGGGCCACTCCACCGCCGTTGCCTCCAACGAGTTATACCGGAGCAACCTCGCCAAAGGTCAGACCGGTCTGTCCATTGCCTTCGATCTACCGACGCAAACGGGTTACGACCCCGACGACCCGGCGGCGGCCGGCGAGGTCGGCAAGGTCGGCGTGCCGGTCGCTCATCTCGGTCACATGCGCCAGCTCTTCCAGGGATTACCGCTCGGGGCAATGAACACGTCGATGACCATCAACGCCACGGCGGCGTGGCTCTGGGCTCTCTACCTGGCGCTCGCCGAGGAGGAGAACGTCGATACCAATCTCCTGCAGGGCACGACGCAGAACGACATCGTGAAGGAGTACCTCAGTCGCGGTACGTACATTTTCGCGCCTGAACCCTCCAAGCGTCTCATCGTCGACATGATCGCGTACGGGCAAAGTCACGTGGCGACCTGGAATCCCATCAACGTCTGCAGCTACCACCTGCAAGAGGCCGGGGCGACGCCGGTCCAAGAGATTGCCTATTCGCTCGCGACGGCGATCGACATCCTTGACGCGGTGCGCGACTCGGGCAAGGTGACGCCGGCCCAGATGCCCCACGTCGTGGGAAGGATTTCCTTCTTCGTCAACGCGGGCGTGCGCTTCATTGAGGAGATCGCCAAGATGCGCACCTTCACCGCGATGTGGGACGAGATCTGTCGCACCCGCTACGGCGTGGACGACGCGTCACTGCGACGTTTCCGTTACGGCGTCCAGGTCAACTCACTGGGACTAACCGAGCAACAGCCCGAGAACAACGTGCAGCGCATCGTGCTCGAGATGCTGGGCGTCACGTTGTCGGCCGACGCGCGCGCCCGCGCCGTCCAACTGCCCGCGTGGAACGAGGCGCTCGGTCTTCCGCGGCCGAGCGACCAGCAGTGGAGCCTTCGCATGCAGCAGGTGCTCGCCTTCGAGAGTGATCTCCTCGAGTATCCCGACATCTTCGCCGGCTCCCAGGTCATGGAGGCCAAGGTGCGCGAGCTCACGAGTGGTGCGCGCAGCGAACTCGACGACGTGCTCGAACTCGGTGGTGCGTTCAAGGCCATCGACGTACTGAAGGGCCGACTCGTCGATAGTCAGTCGGCCCGGGTGGCTCGGATTGAGTCCGGTGAACAGATCGTCGTTGGAGTCAACCGCTTCACCGAGACGGCCGAATCGCCACTCACCAGCGACTCGTCCATCGAGTCAATCATGACGGTCGATCCCGCCGTTGAGCGCGAACTGATTGACGACGTGACGGCGTGGCGACTGCAGCGCGACGAGGGACCGGTGCTCGAAGCGCTCGCCGAACTCTCGCGGGTCGCGAAGAGTTCTGATCCGAACGACAACATCATGGTGCCGACGATCGCGCTCGCCAAGGCCGGCGGGACGACCGGTGAGTGGGCCAACACGCTTCGAGCGGTGTACGGCGAGTACCGCGCCCCGACGGGCGTGCGCGCCGGCGTCGCCGTTCGCGGCGACCAGTTCGCCACACTGGTCGAACGGTCGAAGGCCGTGACGGCCAAGCGCGGAGCGCCACCCAAGTTGCTCGTCGCGAAACCGGGACTCGACGGTCATTCGAACGGTGCCGAACAGATCGCCGTCGCCGCGCGCGACGCCGGTTTTGAGGTCATCTACCAGGGCATCCGCCTCTCCCCCGAGGAGATTGTCGCGGCCGCGCGCGACGAGGACGTCGACGTGATTGGCCTGTCGATCCTCTCGGGTTCGCACCTCGCCCTCGTGCCTCGCATCGTCGAAGGACTGCGCCGCGCAGGTCTCGACACGAAGGTCGTCGTGGGAGGCATCGTGCCCGACGACGACGCCGTTGCGCTCCTGGCGCAGGGCATCACTGCGGTCTACACGCCCAAGGACTTCTCCCTCGCCGCCATCATGAGCGATCTGCTCGGAATCGTCGAGTTGCTTAACTGAAGTGCACGGGTCGCCGGTTGGCGAACGGACCGGCGTTGAACCAGCGACCCGAGAAGCGCCAGTTCGGCACCTGGTCGACCAGCACCATCGGTTCCTTCTTCAAGAGTTCTTGCGCGACGGCCATCAGTGCGGCCAGTTCGTCGGGGTCGAGCTCGGGCCTCGGCGTCAGGCCGTAGGTCACAGGGGAACGTTTCCGTGCTTGCGCTTGGGGAGATCCTCGCGCTTACCGCGCAACAGTTCGAGTGAGCGACAAAGTACCCGTCGCGTCTCGGCCGGGTCGATGACGTCGTCGATGAAGCCACGCTCGGCCGCGATGTAGGGCGAGGCGAACTTCTCCTCGTACTCCTCGACGAGTTGCTTGCGCAGTGTGGCCGGGTCGTCCGCATTCACGAGGTCGCGGCGGTGCACGATCTCGACGGCGCCCGCCGAACCCATCACGGCCAGTTCGGCGGTCGGCCAGGCGAAGGCGAGGTCGGCGCCAATCGACTTTGAGTTCATCACGACGTAGGCCCCGCCGTAGGCCTTGCGGGTGACGACCGAGATCCTCGGGACCGTCGCCTCGCAGAAGGCGTAGAGCAACTTCGCGCCGTGGCGAATGATGCCGCGGTACTCCTGGTCGGTGCCGGGCATGAAACCCGGTACGTCCACGAACGTCACGAGTGGGATGTTGAAGGCGTCACAAGTGCGCACGAACCTCGCGGCCTTCTCGCTCGAGTCAATGTCGAGCACGCCGGCGAGCACATTGGGTTGATTGGACACGATGCCGACCGTGTGTCCGTCGATGCGCGCGAAGCCGCAGGTGATCTGTTGGGCGTAGGTGGCGTGCACTTCCATGTAGTCGCCGCCGTCGACGACCGAGGCGATCACCTTCTTCATGTCGTAGGGAAGGTTCGCCGAGGCGGGAAGAATGTCGCGCAGATCCTCGCAGAGACGGTCGGGGTCGTCGCCGGTAAGAATTCGTGGCGCCTCCTCCATGTTGTTCGACGGCAGGAACGACATGAGGTAACGAACCTCGTCGAGCACGCTCTTCTCGTCGGGCATCACGAAATTCGCGACACCGGACTTCGTGGCGTGGGTCAACGCTCCGCCAAGCTCCTCGAGCGTCACGTCCTCGCCCGTCACGGTCTTCACGACGTCGGGACCGGTGATGAACATGTGGCTCGTGTCCTTCACCATGAAAATGAAGTCCGTCATTGCCGGTGAGTACACGCCGCCGCCGGCGCACGGACCGAGGATGACCGAGATCTGGGGTACGACACCCGACGCGCGTGCGTTGCGGATGAAAATGCCGCCGTAGGCGTTGAGGGCGGCGACCCCCTCTTGGATTCGCGCGCCCGCTCCGTCGTTCAGTCCAATGATGGGTAGTCCCATCGTCGTGGCGAGGTCCATGATCTTGTGGATCTTCTCGCCGTGCGTCTCGCCGACCGCTCCGCCAAAGACTGTGAAGTCCTGTGAGAAGACGCAGACCTTGCGGCCGTCAATCTTGCCGTAGCCGGTAATCACGCCATCGGTGTAGGGGCGAGAGTCTTCGAGGCCCATTCCCGACGCGTGGTGACGATTGAGCATGTCGAGCTCTTGAAACGTGTCTTCGTCGAGTAGGTACTCGACTCGTTCTCGGGCCGTCATCTTGCCCTTGGACTGGTGGCGCTCGATTGCCTTCTCGCCCCCAGCGACTCGCGCGTCGGCCTTGCGAGATTCCAGTTCGGCCAACCGCTCGGCCATCGTGTGTTCCATAAGGAGCAAGGCTATCCAAGTCGAGGTGGAGCGGGCTTCGACGCGTCGGGGACGGACGTCACCGTCAACGCGCCGTGTGAAACAGTCACTCTTACCGGCAAGTAGGTGGACGTGTCATAGAACGGGGGTGATGCGATTGACCGTCGTCAGTCCTCGATCACGTCCGTACGTGTCCTTCTTCGACCAATTCAATGAGGGTCCCGAACGACGCCTTCGGATGTACGAAGGCCACGGTCGTTCCACGAGAGCCGGGACGTGGCGTTTCATCAATGACGCGGGCGCCACTCACCTTCACCGCCTCGAGGGCCGCGGCACAGTCATCCACTCGATAGGCAATGTGGTGAAGACCCTCGCCGTTCTTCGCGAGGTACTTACCCACCGGCGAGTCGGCCCGTGTTGGCGTGAGCAGCTGAATGTAGGAGTCGGCGACCTGAATGAGTGCCTCGTCGACGCCGTCGGATTCAACGACTTCACGGTGCACGACGGTCGCGCCGAACACGTCGGCGTACCAGGCAATGGCGGCGTCGATGTCGTTGACCGCGATGGCCACGTGATCGATCTCAGTGAGGTGAGAGTCCACCACTACTCCTTGTCGTGTCGACGGAAGATCGTGAGACGCTCCTCACCAATGTGAGCGCGTAGTTCGGGGTTCGAGACACCGAGTCCTTCCGAGTGCGCCACGCAGAGTACGGCAATCTTGCCTTCGTGCCGGTTCTCGTGGAGCTGGTGCGCCGCTTCGCCGGTCTGTTCCAGCGGAAAGACGGCCGAGAGCGGCGGTACGACCTTGCCGTCGATCAGCGTTTGATTGGCGGCCCACGCTTCTCGGTAATTGGAAAAGTGCGACCCCTTGATGGTCTTCAACTTCATCCAGAGGTGGCGGTTGTCGTATTCGATCATGTAGCCGCTGGTCGCCGCACACGTCACGATCGTGCCGCCTCGCTTCGCCACGAAGACGCTCGCGCCCATGGTCGAACGACCGGGGTGTTCGAAGACAATGTCGGGGTCGTCACCGACGAGGGCGCGGATGTCCTTGCCCAGTCGACGCCACTCACTCTCGTCCTGCGTGTACTGGTCCTTCCAGAATCGGTAGTCCTTGTCGCGTCGGTCGATCACGAACTCACAGCCCAGTTCGTGGAGTGTCTCCACCTTGTTCTCACTCGATACCACACCGATCGGTGTGCCACCGGAGTTGAGGACGTGCTGCACGGCGAACGAGCCAATTCCGCCCGACGCACCCCAGATGAGGACCTTGTCTCCCTGGGTGACCGGTGCGCCGTTGCGGGAGACCAACATGCGATAGGCCGTTGAGTTGCAGAGTGCGTTGACCGCCGCCTCTTCCCACGTGAGATGTGTCGGCTTGGGCATGAGTTGGTTGGCTTTGGCGACGCAGATGTCGGCCAAACCACCGAAGTTCGTCTCGAATCCCCAGATGCGCTGACTACTGGAGAGCATCGAATCGTCGTGACTCGAGGGATCCTGGTCGTCGACGTAGTTGCAGTGCACGGTCACTTCGTCACCGACGTGCCAATTGCGCACGGCCGACCCGGCGCGAATAATCACGCCGGCGGCGTCCGAGCCAATCACGTGATAGTCGAGCGCGTGACGCTGCCCCCAAAACGACTCCTTGCCGAGTCGGTCGAGGAACCCGAAGGTCGGCAGGGGCTCGAAGATGCTCGTCCACACCGTGTTGAAGTTGATTGACGACGCCATGACGGCAATGAACACTTCATCGGGTGCGAGCTCAGGGACATCCACCTCAGTGACGTGGATGCTCCGCCGAGGATCCTTGTCCTTGGTCGCCATGCCCTCGAACATCGTTTGCTCGTCACGCCGAACGATCGCGGCGCGTGTCGTGTCGGGCATCGGCAACGAACTCAGCGTCTCGCGTGACGCGCCGGCGCGAACGGCGTCGAGGATTTCACTCATGGGCGCGACATTAGTGGCCGTACGGATTTGCCCGCGAATGAACTACGTAATGACGTTGTAAATTCGCACGGAGCCAAGGACTTTCTGCTCTCATACCGCTGGCGCCGACGTCCGAGCTGCGTTTCTCATCGCTGCGACAGCACTCGACAGAAGCGTCTAACGTAAATTTTGGGTTCGCCATGAACCCGCGAAGGAGTCACCATGTCACGCAGCGTCATCGTCGCCGGTAACCGAACGGCCATTGGAAAGTTGGCCGGTGCGTTCGCCACGCTCAGCGCGCAGGACCTCGGCGGCGCGGCTATCAAGGGCGTCCTCGATCACACGGGCGTCGACCCGGCCTCGGTCGATCTGGTCCTCATGGGTCAGGTCATTGGTGCGGGTCAGGGTCAGATCACCGCCCGTCAGGCGGCGGTGAAGGGCGGCATCCCGATGACGGTGAACGCGACGACGATCAATAAGGTCTGCCTTTCGGGACTCCAGACGATTTACCTCGCCGATCTGATGATTCGCGCCGGGGAGGCCGACATCATCGTGGCCGGGGGCATGGAGTCGATGACGAACGCTCCGTATCTCCTTCCGGGTGCTCGCGCCGGCTACCGAATCGGTGATCAGAAGGTCGTCGACTCCATGATGCTCGACGGCCTCACGTGCGCCTTCGACCAGTGCGCGATGGGACTTTCGACGGAGCGTTACAACCAGGGGCGCATCAGTCGCGCACGCCAAGACGAGTTCTCCGCGCGAAGTCACCAACTCGCGGCCGCAGCTATCGCGGCTGGCAAATTCGCGCAAGAGATCGTTCCCGTCGCCGTGGCGCAACGAAAGGGCGATCCCCTGCTCGTCGACACGGACGAGGGCGTGCGCGGTGAGACGACCGCCGAGTCGCTCGGACAACTGCGAGCGGCCTTCGAGAAGGACGGCACCATTACGGCGGGCAACGCATCTCAGATCTCTGATGGTGGCGCGGCCGTGCTGGTGATGTCGGCCGAGCGGGCCGAACAACTCGGTCTCACTCCCCTTGGTGAACTCGTCTCCTACGGCCAGGTCGCCGGACCGGACGCGTCGCTGCTCCTCCAGCCTTCACACGCCATCTCACTCGCGGCGAAGAAGGCCGGACTCGACGTCAAGAGCTTGGACCTCTTTGAGATCAACGAGGCCTTCGCCGCCGTCGGGCTCGCCTCCGCCGACGACCTCGGCATTGACGAAGGGAAGATCAACGTGAATGGTGGCGCCATCGCGCTCGGTCACCCCGTCGGCATGTCCGGGACGCGCATTGCCCTGACGGCGCTCAACGAACTGCAGCGTCGTGGCGGCGGTGTGGCGGCGGTGGCGCTCTGCGGCGGTGGCGGACAGGGCGACGCCGCAATCCTCCGTACCCTCTAGTCGGGAATGAAGCTATCCACGACCGGATAGCGCGAGAGACCGACCTGGCGATCGTCGGGTAGTTCGAGGACGTAGGCACCACCGAGTGGATAGTGGTCGTGACTTATAGATTTGGGCAGGGTGAGCGCTACCGACAACATCAATTCGTGCACCGTCGGATTGTGCGCGACGACGAGCAGCGACGACGTGACGGGGTCGACTGCCGCGAGGTCTATCAGCAGATCCTCGGCCGACACATCGCGTTGGCCGTTGTAGATGAGATCGCTGAACTCCGACCGCTCGACGAACAGTGTTCCTTCGAACGCCCTCGTGAACGTTTCTCTCGTGCGGGCCGAGGTACTGACGAGTGCCGTGGTCGGACCGTACTTTCCCAGTTTCTTCTGATTGTTAGCCCATTGGTGCAGCTGCGCGCACTGCTCGCGACCGCGTTTGCTCAGTATTCGACTGAAATCGGACTGGCCGGCGTCGGCCGGCGCCGCCTTCGCGTGGCGGACAATGGTGAGATAGCGCACCTGATGAGTCTGGCGTAAAAGCGTGCCCGATACCACTGCCACGAACGTTTAGCGTTGAACCCATGCACCCGTCGCTGTCGTACTTCCAAGCAATCGTCATGGGCCTCACCCAGGGCATTTCGGAGCTCTTTCCCATTTCGAGTCTCGGTCACTCCGTACTGCTGCCCGCACTGCTCGGATGGCACAACCTGGTCAACTCCCAGTCCGCGTCGGAGTCGTTCTTTCTCGCCTTCATCGTCGGTCTCCACGTAGGCACGGCGCTCGGTCTTCTCGTCTACTACCGCACGACCTGGATCGCGCTCTTTCGGGGACTCGTTCGACAACTGAGCGGCGCGCGAAACCACGGCGTGAGTTCACTGTGGCACCTGCGCGACCCCGACATGGACCCCAACTACCGGTTGCTCTTCGTCTTAGCGGTCGCGACGGTGCCAGTTGGCATCGTCGGCGTCTTATTGGAACACGCCCTGCGGGTGCTCTTCGCCAAGCCGCTCGCGGCTGCGATTTTTCTCACCGTGAACGGTCTGATTCTTCTCGCCGGCGAGCGCCTTCGCCGCAACAGCGGCCGTCACGTCATGTTCCGGACCATTGCCGAGATGACGCCGTTGCAGGCGTTCCTTATTGGTTGCTCCCAAATCATGGCGTTGTTTGCGGGCATCTCGCGCAGCGGTGTCACGATGGTCGCCGGGCTCATGGACGGACTTGATCACGAAGAGTCGGCGAACTTCGCGTTTTTGTTGGCGACACCCGTCATCTTGCTCGCCGGCCTCTACAAACTGCCCGACCTGATGGGTCCGTTGGGCGACGGCGTGCGCTTTCAGACGCTGGTCGGCGCCGCGTGCGCCGGCGTCACCGCGCTCATCTCGGTGCGCTTCCTTACCAAGTGGTTCACCACGAAGACGCTGATCCCCTTCGGGTTCTACAGCTTGGTGGCGGGACTGCTCTGCGTGGTGCGCTTCAGTTAATCGGTGAGAACGCGCCGTCCGTCGATGGCCCGACCGAGCGTCAGATCGTCGGCGAACTCCAAGTCGCCCCCGACGGGAAGACCACTCGCCGGTTGCGAAACTATGAGACCCGGTACCTGCAAGAGACGGCTGAGGTACATGGCCGTGGCATCACCCTCAACGTTGGAGTTAAAGCAGAGGATCACTTCCTTCACGGGACCATGTAGACGCAGAATCAACTCCTGAATCCGAAGTCGATCCGGGGTGACGCCCTCCAACGGATTGAGCACGCCGTGCAGGACGTGGTACGTGCCGTGAAAGGCACCGGAGCGCTCCACGGCCACGACGTCGGGCGGATTCTCCACGACGCAGATGGTGGTCTGGTCACGTCGATCGTCGGCACAGATGGGGCAGAGTCCACCGGTCTCGGCGATGTTGCAGCACCGTTCGCAGAACGACAACTTCGTCTTCATCTCTTCGAGCGACAACGCCAAACGCGAGACGTCCTCGTTGGGTTGGCGCATCAGCCAAAAGGCAATGCGCTGGGCCGATTTGGGACCAACGCCGGGAAATCGTCCGAGTTCGTCAACGACGGACTGGAGCGCGGGTGGATACGTCATCAGACTTCCGTCGCTCCCGGAAACATCTCGGTGATCAGGTGTTCGCCGGCCGAGTCGACAACAATGACTTTCTCGTCGGGCGAATACGGTTCGTCGACGTCGGGCTGCGGCTGCGGTCGGGGCTTCGAGGGGCGTTGCGCTGGAGCCGGCGTGGCGCTCGCCAGCGAGGGATCGACGGCCCACGTGATCTGAAGTGGCGTCTTGAACTCGTGTTCCATTGCGCTCTTTAATCCCTGAGCGATCATTTCGGTGTTTTGGCGCATCTCCTCGCTGGGCAAGGCAATGGTGAGATGCGTGCCGTCGAGTGAGCGCACGAACGCTGACTTCAACAACAGCTGCGCACCGCGCGACGTGCGGGGCACGACGTTCTCCAGGAACCGTAAACGAACGTCGTCGAGATTGAGTCCACTCGCGTTCGCCAATACCGGTTCGGGCGCGACGGTCTCGACGGCCTCGACGATCGGGTCCGGTGGTGGTGTCGAGGTCATTGGCGACGGTGGCGCCGGCGCGGTTGTGCCAATGGGACGGAGCACTTGTGCTGGGGCGGGAGCGGGCGCCGCGGGAGCTCCTCGAGCACCGTCGCGCTCGAGTCGCGTCAGACGCTCGTCGAGGGCTTCGACGGAGTTCTCCAATTCGGGCTTGATGAGTCGAACGACCGCGACTTCCAAGATCACGATCTTTTCGGGGGCACTCTTCATTTCGCGCATGGCGCGCCCAACGGTCTCGAGAATTCGAACGGTTCGCGGAAGTCCTAATTGCTCACCCCACTGGGTAAGTCGATCGCGGTCGCTGTCGACGGCATCGGCGACCTCCGGCGCGACCTGCAACAAAAAGACCTGGCGAACTTCGGCGGCAAAACTCTCGGCCAATTGCTCGGGGTCCCATCCCTCACGCGTCAGCACGGAGAGCGACTTCAGCGCCTCGACGGCGTCGCCGCTGACAAGAGCGTGAAAGAGTCCGTCGAACTCCGGCTGCGATTCAATGATCGATCCCGTCGCGATCAGCTGATCGAGGGCGCTCAGCGCGTCGCGCGCCGAACCGCGTCCGAGGCGAACGGCGGCCTCAATCGTCGCGTCGTCGGCACTCAAACCGGCCGCGGACTCAACCTCGTGGAGCAACGAACTAAGTGTCTCGCCGTTGAAGAGTCGGAACTCGAGGTGTTGGGTGCGCGACCGGATCGTCGGCATGACCTTGTGGGGGTCAGTCGTCGCCAGCACGAAGACCACGTGCGACGGCGGTTCCTCCAAGGTTTTCAGCAGAGCGGCCGACGCCGCCTTCGAAAGTTGGTGAACTTCGTCGAAGATGTAGACCTTCCAACTGCCCGGCGTTCCGTGCCACGCACCGGCGGTGATCTCACGAATGTCATCCACGCCGTTGTTCGAGGCGGCGTCGAGTTCCGTGACGTCAAGCGACGTTCCCTTGGTTATGGCGATGCAACTCTCACACCCGTTGCAGGCATCACCATCGACGGGGTGCTCGCAGTTGAGGGCTTTGGCGAGTATCCGCGCGGTGGTCGTTTTCCCGGTGCCGCGGGGACCGGAAAAGAGGTAGGCGTGGGACACGCGCTGGTTCTTGACCGCACCCTGGAGCGCTCGAACGACGTGGTCCTGGCCACGAAGTTCGCAGAACCGTCCGGGGCGAAAACGCCGGTAAAGAGAGGTCACGCCGTCGATGGAAGTCGGGGTCGTGGACGCATCGGGCATGCTCGCATGCTAATGGTGGGGTGCAAGGTGCCGAGGTCCAAAGCAGTGGTCAGGCGATCCGTGGCACCCAACACAATTTGCTGAGAGCTGCTGGCTTCCACCCCTGACTCGGTTCACAAACGGTCGTCGCACGGGACCCGACCACTGCTGTGAACCTCGGCGTTGAAAAGGCTA
>Ga0208586_1000167_pt1 | contig 26407 bp, 25 predicted proteins | sample NGESurshal072012_6_FD_184471 | JGI IMG/M metagenome (GOLD analysis project Ga0208586, IMG submission 184471) | Arctic peat soil microbial communities from Barrow, Alaska - NGEE Surface sample 53-3 shallow-072012 (SPAdes) | ecosystem: Environmental > Terrestrial > Soil > Wetlands > Peat ... | reverse complement strand
CGCGCTCTTTCATCCAAGCGAGCAACGGACTGGCGATGAAGATCGACGAGTAGGCCCCACTCATGAGTCCGACGAACAGGGCCAGACCGTAGTTCTGCAGCGTCGTCGCACCGAGGAGGTCGGCGCCGACCAAGAGTACGGCGAGCACCGGCAAGATCGCCACGAGTGACGTGTTGATGGAGCGAGCGAGCGTCTGGTTCATCGAGAGGTTGACCATCTCGCCGTAACTCATGTCGCCGCTCTTCAAGATGCCGCCGGTGTTGTCACGTACGCGGTCGAAGACGACCACCGTGTCGTAGAGCGAGTAACCGAGAATCGTCAAAATCGCGATGACGGTGTCCGGGGTGATTTGAAATCCGAAGAGCGAATAGACGCCGACCGTCACGAGGAGGTCGTGAACCATGGCAATAAACGCCGCCAACGCCATTTTCGGTTCGAAGCGAATACTGATGTACAAGACGACGGCGATGAAGAAGACGATCAGCGCCTCGAGCGCTCGATTGGTGATCTGTCCGCCCCACGTCGGTCCGACGCTGGTATTGGAAACTTGATTCGCGTTCGAACCGGCGGCTTTGCCCATGGCTTTGGCGACTTCGTTGATTATTTGGGTTTGCTGGGTACCGCTAAACGAATTGATGTCGGCGGAGACTTCGTAGGTCTTCGAACCGAGCTTTTCCACGATGGGATTGTGCAGGCCCGCGCCCTCCACGGCTTTGGTCATGTCGACAACAGATGAGTGAGGTGCGAGCACCTCCCACGAGGTCCCGCCCTTGAAGTCGATGCCGAGGTTGAAGCCGCGGATCGAAAGCGACGCGATGCCAATCACAATGATGATGATCGAAATGGTGAACCACGTCCGCTTGCGACCGACGAAGTCGATCGTGGTACGACCCTGGTAGATACGTCCAAGTCGTCCCGGCGTCTTGGCCTCGGTCACGGTGTCCGTCGTCTCACTCATGGACCGATACTCCCGGCGTCAGTCCGGCCGCCATTGAGATGGCCGACGTTGACTCTGATCCGCGTCGACCCAGCAGAATGACGAGCGGTCGAGTGAAGTACCAGGTAATCGCCACGTCCATCAACGTGGAGAGCCCGAGGAAGAATGCGAAGCCCCGTACGTCACCGACGGCAATGAGGTACAGCAAGACGGCGGCGAGCAAACTCACGGTGTCGGCGGCCAGCACCGTGCGCCAAGCCGACTTGAATCCGCGGTCAACCGAGGTGCGAATCGAGCGCCCTGCTCGGGCCTCGTCTTTCAATCGTTCGAAATAGACGATGTAACTATCGACAGTGATGCCAATGGACACAATGATGCCCGTGATACCGGCCAGGTCGAAACTCGGTGCGAGCGACGTATGGCCGAGCGCCGAGATGATGGCCCACAGCAACGCGGCGGTCGTCGCGAGCCCGAGCACGATGACGAGTCCGAGCGCGCGGTAGTAGAGGATCGTATAGAGCAACACCAACAAGAGTCCAACGAGACCGGCACCCAAGCCGGCGACGAGCGAGCTGTGGCCGAGCGTGGCGGAGACGATTTGAGAATCCTGAGGGACGAGTCGAACCGGCAGCGAACCGAACTCCATCGCATTGGCGAGGGTCTTGGCGGAGCCTTCCGTGAACGATCCACTGATCTGACCCTGTCCGTTAAAGCTGGTGAAGGAGGCTTGATCCGGAAGGATCAGTGGGTATGACTGGACAACGCCGTCGAGTTCAATACCGACCTCGGCGTGGAAGTTTTCCTGGGCCACCTTGTCCCAGGCCGGACTTCCGGTCTTGGTCAAGGTGTAGTTGACGAGCCACGCGCCGGCCGGCGTCTGTCCGACCTGCGCCTTATGGACTGCCTTGCCGGTCAGTTGGGCCGGTCCGAGCACTAAACGAAGACCGGGCGAGCCCAGGACCGGCAGCAGCACTTCATCCTTTTTATAGTCATACTTCGGTCTCGTTGATTTGATGCCGGCAAATGCCGGGTCGAGCGCAATCTGATTGGTCGGATTGCCCGTGGAAGTATTGACGGCCAGATTGGCCGCGGTCATCAGGTACTGCGCGCCACAGGCCGGAAGCTTTCCGGGCTTGACCGCTTTGGTCACTTTGGCCACTGAGGCCTCACAAAGAACCGGGCGAAAGAGTAGTTGCGCGGTCTGTCCAACCTCCTTCAGCACGGCGCGGGCGTCCTTGACGCCGGGGACGCTCACGACCACGTTCTTTCCTTGCAAGTTGACGGTCGCACCCGACACACCGAGGCCGTTGACGCGGTTGCTGAGGACCGTGACGACCTCTTGCATGTCGGCGTTCGACGCCGGCGTCGCGGGCTTGTAGACGACAGAGAGTCCGCCAGCCAGGTCGAGACCGAGCTTCGGGCCCCATCCGAGCGTCAGGGTCACGGCCAGTGCGCCAAAAGCAATGGCCATCGTAAGAAAGAGGCTGACGATCAAATTACGTCGTGAGCCGACCTGTTGGGCCATTACGGCTTGTCGCCTTCTTCGTTGTGTTCGTCGTCGCTCGACTCGGGCACCGGGGTCGGTGGGTCGAATCGTTTGGCAATAGCCGTGGGGATGAAGTCAAGTTCGACGCCGCTGGCGCCGCGAAGGGTCACGAGACCGCCATCCATCTTGATGACGGTGCCGACAAAGCCACCGATGGTCTGAGCGCGCTCGCCCAGTTCAACTTTGCGTCCGGCCAGACGGGTGGCCTTTTGCTTCTGTGAGCGGGGGCGAAAGTAGAAGAAGTACAGGCCACCAAAGAGCACCACGTAGACCAACAGGAGGATAGGACTGAGCGACGACCCCTTCTTGGCGGCCGCGAACAGCAGATTGACTGCCAACAACATAGAAATTCCTCCGTGATATAGACAAAGAAACCATAGTCGTTTTGGGGCTCTGGTTTAAACCAGCCCTCCCCCGCGAGGCGTCAGACCGAGATGGTGATAGGCCCGTTCGGTGGCGATTCGACCGCGCGGCGTGCGGATCAGGAGACCGTCGCGCAATAAGAACGGTTCGTAGGCGTCCTCGATAGTTGAGGGTTCCTCGCCGCACGCGTGCGCCAGTGTCGTGAGGCCCACTGGCTGGTTGGCGAACTGCTGGCAGAGGAGTCCAAGGATCCTCCGGTCGATCTTGTCGAGCCCGAATTCGTCGACGCCGAACAGCGCGAGGCCCTCGACCGCGACGGCGTCGTCGATCACGTCGTGGCCCTGGACCGCGGCGAAGTCACGAACCCGACGTAGTAACCGGTTCGCAATCCGCGGCGTACCGCGACTTCGTCGCGCGATCGTGGCGGCGGCGTCATCCTTCACGGTCACTTCCAAGAGTCCAGCCGATCGGCTGACGATGACCGTCAGCTCGTCCACGTCGTAAAGGTCGAGTTGGCCCACGAAGCCAAAACGGTCGCGCAGTGGCGCCGCCACGAGACCGGTCCGCGTGGTCGCACCGACCAGCGTGAAGTTCGGCAGATCCAGACGAATGGCTCGTGCCGACGGTCCTCGTCCGATCATCACGTCGAGTCGGCGATCCTCCATGGCCGGATAGAGGATCTCCTCAACACCGCGCGACAGTCGGTGAATCTCGTCAACGAAGAGGACGTCGCCGTCTTGAAGGTCAGTCAATAATGCCGCAAGGTCACCGGGCCGTGAGAGAACCGGACCCGACGTAATGCGAAGGCCGGCACCCATCTCACTCGCCACAATGCTGGCCAGTGACGTCTTGCCAAGTCCCGGGGGGCCCGCGAAGAGCAGATGGTCGGCGGTCTGGTTGCGGGCGCGCGCCGAGCCGAGGACGATTTCGAGGTGTCGAACCAGTTCGCGCTGTCCAACGAATTCCGCGAGCGTGCTCGGTCGCAACGAAACTTCGGCACGGCGATCCTGTTCGTCGGCGACCGGCGCGACGACGTTGCGCGTCAGCTGCTCGACGTCGATCTCGTGGCGACTCACTGTCGCCTCAACAAGTGCAGAGCTTGACGAAGGGCCACGCCTTCGTCATCAGAGAGTGTCGCCCCGCCTAACGCTTGACGAACCTCTTGGGTGGTGTAGCCGAGACCTCGGAGCGCGTCTTCAATCGCATCGTTCTGTGCCGGTGCGCCTTTCGCCGGCACGAACGTTCCCGAGACGAATACCTTGCCCTTTAGTTCGAGCACAATGCGGCTCGCGGTCTTGGGACCGATGCCCGGGATGGTCGCGATTCGCTTGGCGTCATCGCTCTCAATCGCTTGGGCGAGTTCGTCGGTCGTCATGGTCCGCAGCGCCGCCAACGCGGTCGACGGACCAACGCCCGGCGTGACCAGCAGCAACTCGAAGAATTCGCGGTCGAGGTACGTCTTAAAGCCGTAAAGAACGATTGCGTCGTCACGCGCCGCGGTGAAGATATAGAGTCCGACGACGTCGCCGATGTCGTACTCGTCCACGGACGCGACGTTGACTTCGTAGCCGACGTCGTGCACGTCGAGCACGAGTGCTCCGCTCTTATGGTGGTGCAGCACCTGACCGTGGAGCCACCCAATCATGCGCGACTCTCGACGGGATATTTTCTCTCGCTCCGTACGACCATGAAATACGTGATCGCCAGCGCCAATGCGTCGGCGGCGTCGGCCGGTTGTGGTATTTCCGCGAGTCCACAGAGTCGCGCCACCATGCCTTGGACCTGCAGTTTGCTGGCGGCACCGTAGCCCGTAACGGCCAATTTGACTTCTTGCGCGTTGAACTGGCGAACCGGAAGGTCAATTGCCGCGGCCAACGCCACGGCGACGCCACTGGCCTGAGCAACGGGGATTGCGGTTTTGGCGTTGCGCTGGTAGAAAACGCGCTCCACGACCACCGCGTCAGGTCGAGTCTCTTCGAGGAGGGTCCTCAGTTCGTTGAGCATTTGACCGAGACGCAGTTCCACGGCAATCTCGTGGTCCGTTTCAATGGTGCCGGCCCGAACGGCCTTGAAGGATTCAACGCCCAGGAATGATCCTTCGACCAAGCCGTAGCCGCAACGGGTCAAACCAGGGTCGATCCCGAGTACGAACATACGTTCGATACTATCTCGCCACGTCCAGCAATTCGAGGTTCCTCTGAGAAACGCCAAAGGACTCGGTCAGCCCTCGTACGCCGCCATGATCTCGTCGGCGATGTCAAAGTTCGAGAAGACATTCTGCACGTCGTCATGGTCGTCGATGGCGTCCATCAAACGCAGGATCTTCTTGGCCTCGGTCTCGCTGTCGACCGGAATCGAGTTTTGGGGGATCAGCGTCAGTTCCATAGAGAGAACCTTCGCGCCGAAACCCTCGAGCGCGTCACGCACGGCGCCCACGTCGTGCGGTTCGGTCGTCACCGTGAAGTTCTCACCGTTGGCTTCGAAGTTCTCGCCGCCTGCGTCCATGACCCATTCGAGGAGCTGGTCTTCGTCGAGCGGTCCCTTGACTTCAATCAGACCCTTGCGGTCGAACTGCCACGACACTGCGCCCGGTTCAGCGATGGTGCCGCCATTGCGGGCAAAGACGTGCTTGATCTCCGCGCTGGTGCGGTTGCGGTTGTCCGTCAGCGTCTCCACAATGACCGCGACGCCGTCGGGGCCGTAGCCCTCATAACTGATGGCCTCGTAGCGCACGCCCTCCAGCTCACCGGTGCCACGCTTGATGGCACGTTCGATCGTGTCGAGGGGCACCGAGGCCTCGCGGGCTTTCTGGTACATGGTGCGAAGCGACGCGTTCGTATCGACGTCACTTCCACCTTCGCGCGCCGCGACCTCGACTTGGCGGATCAACTTGGCGAAGACTTTGGCGCGGGCACTGTCCTTGGCGCCTTTACGGTGCTTGGTTGTTGCCCACTTCGAATGGCCGGACATGGTTCCTCCTGCCCGTTTGGGCTACATCAATCTAATCGAATTAAATGGCGTCTACGAAGAGGCGGTGGACGCGGTCGTCGTTGGTGAGCTCGGGGTGAAATGAACAGCCCCAGACGTTGCCTTGGCGCACGAGCACGGGGTGCTCGCCGTCGCCGTGATCATGCCAGGCGACCACGTCGAGGTCGTTCGGCCATGTTTCGATCTTCGGAGCACGAATGAACACGCCCGGTACGTCGCCCACTCCCTCGACACGTACGGTCGACTCGAAGCTCGCAATCTGGCGTCCATAGCCGTTGCGTCGCACCGAGAGCGGTAGTACGTCAAAGCTCCACTGGTCGCTTCGCCCGTCGAGAATCTCGTGCGCGAGCAGTATGAGTCCGGCGCACGTGCCAAAGACGGGCAGTCCGTCCTCAATCTTCTTCTCGAGGATCGGCCGAATGCCGGACGTCGTCAACAGGTACGCAATTGTTGTCGACTCTCCCCCGGGCATGACGAGTCCGTCGAGGTCATCGAGTTGCTCGATTGAGCGCACTGCGACGACGTCGGCACCGACGCCTTCGAGCATTGCGAGATGTTCACGCACGTCGCCCTGAAGGGCGAGAACGCCAACGCGCGCCACTGCTACCAGCCGCGCTCGGCGAGACGCTGCTCCAGGGAAGCGGTCTCCATGCCCTTCATTGCGTTGCCGAGACCGGTCGAGACCTTCGCGACGATCGAGGCGTCGCGATAGTGCGTCGTCGCCTCGACAATGGCTTTGGCCATGCGTTCTGGCTCGTCGCTCTTAAAGATACCCGAGCCAACAAAGATCGCCTCGGCGCCGAGCTGCAACACGAGAGACGCGTCGGCCGGCGTGGAGATGCCGCCGGCGCAGAAGAGCGGGACGGGCAGCTTGCCGGTCAGCGATACCTCCTGCACGAGCGGCAGCGGCGCGGAGAGGTCCTTCGCCAAGGCGAAGAGTTCGTTGGCGTCGGCCGACTGGAGGCGACGAATCTGCGCGTTAATCGTGCGAAGGTGGCGAACTGCTTCGACGACGTTGCCGGTACCGGCTTCGCCCTTGGAGCGAATGAGACACGCGCCCTCACCAATACGACGAAGCGCCTCACCGAGATTGGTGGCGCCACAGACGAAGGGCACGGTGAAGCCCCACTTGTCGATGTGGTTCTCTTCGTCGGCCGGGGTCAAGACCTCGGACTCGTCGATGTAGTCGACGTCGAGCGCTTCGAGGATCTGCGCCTCAGCGAAGTGGCCAATGCGGGCCTTGGCCATCACTGGAATGGTGACGGCGGCCTGGATCTCTTGAATCATCTCGGGGTCGCTCATGCGCGCGACGCCGCCGTCGCGTCGGATGTCGGAGGGCACCCGCTCGAGCGCCATCACCGCGACCGCGCCCGAGTCCTCGGCGATCTTGGCCTGTTCGGGGTTGACGACGTCCATGATGACGCCGCCGCGCAGCATGTCAGCGAGCCCGCGCTTGACGAGGGCCGATCCAATGGTTGAAGGGTCGTGGGAAGAACTCATCCCCTCAGCCTAATTGAGGCGCTTTACCACTCTTCCAATGCGAGGGCGCGAAGCTCAACGTCGTCGAGGTTGCTCAGGTCAGTGCCCTTTTGGTCACTCCAGATGTCAAACCAAATCCAACGCCACTGGGCGTAGGTGGAGGACGAGAAGAAGGAGTCGGGAGCGAGGACCTGTCGGGCGCACTTGTGCAGTGCGCCGGCGAGGCCGAGCGGATAGCGAATGGCGGCGGCGGCGACTTCGTCGGCGCGATACGCCGTGCCGGCACCCGCGAGCGCGCGACGAGCCTCATCATTGGTGGTGGCGACGCTCGCGACGCTTTCACGTGAAAGCAGTCCCAGACGATGTCGGGCCAGGCAGTGAGCGACGACGCCTTCGAGTTCGATGAGTTCGTAGTCGCGCATCAGCGCGTCAGTGACGAAGAACGAGAGTCCGGCGCCGCTGGGCACGAGCGCCGCGTTGTAGCCCGAGTCGATCACGATGTAGGTCTTGACGGCGTCAACGCCGAAGGTCGCGGCCAATCGGTCGAGCACCGTCGTGAGGCGTAGGCGGTCCGTCGCCGTTCCGCCGGCCTTGAATTGGTCGAAGATCAGATTGCCGAGGAGCAGGCCCTTCTCCTCGTAGCGAACGAGCGCACGACGAAGGTCCCAGGCATAGAGCAACGCGACCAGCACGCCCAGGACCGGGAGCCAGGGTACGGCCACGACGCCCGCGATGAGGGCCAGCGACACAACGCCGACAACAACGGTCTGGGGCAACTTCTTACGAAGCGCAAAGCTGCGAACCACTTTCTGGTTGGCGTGCTTCTCCTCGGCGCTCGGTGCGTAGGGGTTCTGCCAATTGGGGTCCAGGACCGGCGCCACGTAGCGCGGTCCGCGGTCTCTCGACTGATTCGGGCGGCGAGCCCGTGATCGTTGCTTGGTTGCCACCGACCAAGCCTACCTACTGCGCGAATAATGCTGGCCCGCTTTGGCGTACAGCTCGAGGTACGCGTCCATCAAGGTCGTCATCGACCACGCCTGCGCGTGCCTTCGTGCAGCGGCGATGCGCGCGGGCGTCTCGTTGGCGAGGGCGAATACGATGCCCGCTTCCAATGCACTGTCGTCGCCCGGGGGTACCAGCAGCGCGTAGCCACCGGCCGCATCGCGGTAACCGCTGATGTCACTCGCCACGACCGTGGTCTCACTGGCCATGCCTTCAAGAAGGATGAGACCGAAACTCTCTCCGTGCAGCGCCGGCGCGATGAGCGCGTCCGCCCGGCGAAGCCACGCCCGTTTCTGTTCGTCACTGGGCGCACCGGCGAGCACAATCATCTCGTCGTGGGCCGCGAGTGATTCCAACGTGCGACGCTGAGGGCCGTCGCCGAGTACGACGAGTCGCCACTGATCCTCGCCCTTCGCGTTGTGCGCGCGCACCGCGTTGATGGCGTGCGCCACGCCCTTTCGCTGTTCGAATCGTCCGAGGGTGACGAGGAGCGTCTCATCGCTGCGCTCGCGCGGCGTCGCCACGAACCGGTCCAACTCAAAGCCGTTGAACAGGACAACGGGCGTTCGTCCGCACGCGGCGCCCATGGTGTCGGCCGCCGCCTCACTCACCGCCGCGACCTCGTCGAGACCGCGGGCCAGCGAGCGCAGTACCGGTCTCGTGAGCCTCGTGGCCGGTCCTTCACCGCTGCGGTGAAACGTGGCGACCGCGGGTGCCTCGTGGGCGCGTAACACCGACCAGCCAATCAGCGGCGCGAACGGTTCGTGAAAGTGCACGACGTCAGGCTTGAACGCCGCCACGGCGCGAGCGGCCATGCGCGCGGCCCACGGTGACAAGGTGAGGGGGGCCCGACTGCCGTTCGCCGGCAGTTTCACGAGGAGCCCGAAGCGCAGCACGTGGGCCGGGGTGTCGTAGTTCGTCGGGTCGCTCGCGTCGGGGGTAACGATCAGCACGTCGTGTCCGCGACGACTCAGCTCTCGACTCATGGCGAGGACCTGCTCCTGGGCACCCCCGAACACGCTGAGTGCGTACGGGGAGATCAGCGCAACGCGCACTACGCACCCTCGAAGCGGGGTTGGAGGATGTGCCACTGCTCGGGAGCGCGTCGAATGAGTCCTTCGAGTTCACTCGCCACGAGTTGGGTGACGCGCGTAACGTCTTCGCGGAGTCGTCCCGTGCGCGTCGTGTCGATTGGCGCCGAGATAACGGCGAAATGGTCCTCGCCGGGACCCGAGTAACAGGCGGCCGCGACCAACGTCGCGCCCGTTCGAAGGGCCAGCGTCGCTGGTCCGGCCGGCAGCGCCACGCTCTCGCCAAAGAAGGTGACCGGTATGCCGTTGCCCTGTAGGTCGCGGTCACAGAGCAGTCCAATCACGCCACCATCTTTCAAGGTCTGTAGCAGCACCGTCCCCGCGTGCTCGTCGAGCGGCTCGATGCGGATGCCAATCGACTCGCGCTTCTCCTTGAACCACGCGAAGAGCTCGGGCGGTTCGAGGTCCTCGGCGACGGCGGTCATGCCAAGTCCGAGCGAGTTGAGAAAGGAACCGCCCCACTCCCAGCTGCCAATGTGCGGTAGCGCGATGATCGTGCCGAGGCCCTTCGCCTTCGCGTCGTAGAGATGCTCCAGACCCTCGCCGATGCGAAAGCGGGCAAAAACTTTCTCTGGCGCGATGCCCGGGAGCTTCGCTCCCTCGGCCCAGTACTGCCCGTAGCTCGCGAAACCACGCGCGACGAATCGGGCGAGCAGTTCCTCGTCGAGCGCGTCGTCGCCGTCTCGAAGCGCGTGCGAAAGATTTGTTCGCAGGTTGGCGGCGGCACTTTGACTGCGACGTCCATAGAGGAGGGCCAGACGACTGGCGAGCGCGACGTCGAAGCGTTCGGGCAGGCGTTCCATGACGCTGCCCAGCGTCTTAAAGAGCGCGACGCGCACGTTGGTGGCCACGACTAGCGGCGCGAAGTGCGACTAACCCCTCGGCGGAGTCCTCGGCTGTGGTGGTGAATCCGTCCAGCCTGAGAGATAGACGGCTCGGGTTTGGCCGCAATCTGCCAAATTCGATAGAAACGGCCCGCCGCGGTGAGCGCGGTCAACGCCAACATGACCCACAGGATGGGGATGAAGGCCGGCTTGGCGATGAGGCCAATGCCCAAGAGGATCATCCGTTCGGCACGCTCCATCAGTCCGCCCTTGGCGGCGAGACCGAGGCTCTCGGCCTTGCTGCGCTGGTAGGAGATCAAGTACGTCGTCGTGAGAATCGCGAACGGCAACAGGACTAACTGTCCGTGCTGGTGCGCGGTCAAGTAGTACGCCACACCGCCCAGGATCAGTGAGTCGGTAATTCGATCGCAGACCGAGTCGAAGAAGGCGCCGCGCTGGCTGGTTCGTTTCGACGCCTTGGCGACCGGGCCGTCGAAGAGATCGTGAAATCCGGTCAAGGTGAGCAGGACAATGGCGATCCAGAAATGGCCGAGCGCGATCATCCACGCGGTCGCCATGGAGAACACCAGACCCGAGAAGGTGAGGGCGTCGGCCGAGAAGCCAATACGCACCAACCAACGTCCGGTCGGGAGCGTTACCGTCTCTACCGACTTTCTAAAGTTTCCGTCGAGCATCGATCCTCCGGATCTTCCACCAAAGTCTACCGAAGTGGTTAACTTTTGCCGCCCTCGAAGACGGCGTGGACCTTTTGCCACGTTGATTGCAGTGATTCAGGCAAAACTCGGGTCTCCCCGATGGTCGTCATGAAATTCGTGTCGCCAATCCACCGGGGTAGGACGTGACCGTGCAGGTGCTTGGGTATGCCCGCACCGGCGGCCCGCCCGAGATTCATGCCGACGTTCATCCCGTCGGCGCCGTACGCCTTTTCGAGCGCGACCACCGTTTTGCGCAACATCCAAAAGAAGTCGGCGTACTCGTCGTCGCTCAACTCAGCCAGTCCCCCTACGTGTCGACGGGGCAGGACGAGCAGGTGTCCCGACCCGTAGGGGAAGGCGTTCAAGACCACGAAGCTGCGCTCGGTGCGCGCGATGACCCCGGTGCTCTCGTCGACCGGCTCGTTCGCCAGCGCGCAGAACACGCACGCCGCGTCGGCTTCATGGCTCTGCGCGACGTTTGCGACGTAGTCCTCGCGCCACGCGGCGGAGAACCGTTCGAGCGCCACTAGTTGCCCTCGGGTGATCCGTGCACGGCGATCTCTTCGGCGAGTCGTTCACGGAACGCGGACAACGTGACGCCACGCTCGGGGTCGTTCGAACCGCGCGCGTTCACGCCCAACGTTCCCTTTTCCACGTCGTCGTCACCGACCACGAGGATGTAGGGGATCTTCTCGAGCTTGGCCTTGCGGATCCTCGCTCCCAGGGGCTCGCTCGCTTCGTCGACGTGGATGCGCACGCCGTCGAGGGCCAACGCATCAGCGATGTAACGGGCGTAGGCGTCGTGGTCGTTGCGTACACCGAGCACTCGGACCTGCTCGGGTGACAGCCACGTCGGCATGTTGCCGGCGTAGTGCTCGATCAGGACCGCCATGAAGCGCTCCACTGATCCAAAGAGCGCGCGGTGAATCATGATCGGCTGGGTTCGCGCGTTATCGGGCGCGATGTACGTCGCCTCGAATCGTTGGGGAGTCTGGAAGTCCAACTGGATTGTCGACATTTGGTGCGTGCGACCAATGGCGTCGCGGGCCTGGACCGAGATCTTGGGACCGTAGAACGCGCCGCCGCCCGGGTCCTGGACCAGTTCGAGTCCCGCCGCGAGCGCGACCGTGGCCAAGGTCGACTCCGCTTCGGTCCACTCTTGATCAGTGCCCACGGCTTTACCCTCGGGGCGTGTCGAGAGCTCGAGGTAGAAGTCGTTCAGTCCAAAGTCACGCAGCAGGTCCAACACGAAGGTGAGCAGGCTCGCCAATTCGTCAGCCATCTGTTCGCGCGTGCAGAAGATGTGCGCGTCATCCTGGGTCATGCCGCGCACGCGCGTGAGACCTTGGACGACGCCGGACTTCTCGTAGCGATAGACCGACCCGAATTCGAAGAAGCGAAGTGGCAGCTCGCGGTAACTGCGCTGTCGCGACTTGAAGATGAGTACGTGGAACGGACAGTTCATGGGCTTGAGGTAGTACTTTTGGCCGCCGTCGAGTTCCATGGGCGGGTACATGCCCTCGGCGAACCACTGAAGGTGACCCGACGTATTAAAGAGGTCCTCTTTGGCAATGTGTGGTGAGTTGACGAACTCATAGCCACCTTCGACGTGGCGACTGCGCGAATAGTCCTCCATCACGCGGCGCATCGTGCCGCCCTTTGGATGAAAGACCGCGAGGCCCGGACCGATCTCGGTGGGAAATGAGAAGAGGTCGAGTTCGGCACCGAGGCGGCGGTGGTCGCGTAGTTCGGCCTGCTCGAGGAATTCGAGGTGTGCGACGAGCGCGGCGTCGGACTCCCACGCGGTGCCGTAGATGCGCTGGAGCTGGGGACGTTGCTCATCGCCGCGCCAGTACGCGCCCGCCACGCGGGTCAGTTTGAAGTGGCCGAGTCGTGCGGTCGAGGGCACGTGGGGACCGCGACAGAGATCCGTGAACGCGAGACTGTTCGAGTACGTCGACACGACGTTGGGGCTGACCTCGCCCAAATCCTCGTCGTCGTTCGCACCCTGCGCCACGGCGTTGATGATCTCAACTTTGTACGGTTGATCCTTGAAGAGCGCCAGACCCCCTTCAATCGTGTACTCGTGACGAGTGAAGGGCTGGTCCTCGGCGATGATCGCACGCATCTCCGCGTCGATTCGTCCGAGGTCGTCGTCACTGAAGTGCGCGTGGCCGGGAAGTTCGAAGTCGTAGTAGAAACCGTCCGCAATGGCCGGACCAATCGCATACTTCGCCCCGGGCCAGAGACGCGTGACGGCCTGGGCCAGGACGTGCGCGCTGGAGTGTCGAATGACGTCGCGCCCGTTGTCACTCGCCGGCGTCACAATCGCGACGACCGCGTCAGCGGGCAGCGGCTCTCCGAGGTCCTTCAGTTCACCGTTCACCTCAGCGGCCAGCGCGTCCTTCGCCAATCGCTTGCCAATGGCGGCCGCCAGGTCGTTCGCGGACGACCCGGCGGGCAGGGAACGGCTGCTGCCGTCGGGGAGTTGCACTTGAATGTCGGACATTCCGGCCTTTCTTTCGTTACAGGTTAATCCCCAGTAACGCGGCGGCCGGGGTGACGTTGTAGCCCGCATGCGCGGCGTCGTCGATCGCACTGAGCGCGGTTGGCGCGTCGAGGTCGTCATTGAGCGCCGCTCGCACGTCATCGAGGACCGAACTGGGACGACCATTGCTCAACGTGGAACGCCACGTCGCGAGTCGCGACTGCGCCATTGAAAGCAGTTCGTCGCGCCACTCCCAGTCCTGGCGGTAGTGATGATCAAGGAGCGCCAGTCGCACTGCGGCCGGTTCGGCCCGCGCGGCCAGCTCGTCGACGAAGACGAGGTTGCCCAACGATTTGCTCATCTTGGTTCCGTCGAGCGCGACGAGACCTACGTGCATCCAGTGGCGCACGAAGGGCTGGCCGGTCACTGACTCACTCTGGGCCGCTTCGCACTCGTGGTGAGGGAAGGCCAAGTCGCGGCCGCCGCCGTGCACGTCCAGTGTGGCACCGAGGTCGCGCAGCGAGATCGCCGAACATTCAATGTGCCAGCCGGGGCGACCCTGTCCCCAACGTGACTCCCAGCCCGGTTCGTCGTCGAGCGACGGTTGCCACAACACAAAGTCGAGGGGATCGCGTTTGTTGGGGTCGTCCGGTCGACCGCCGTGTATTTGCGAGAGTGCCAACATCGCATCACGACTTTCGTGGCTGACCTGACCGAAGCGCGGGAACTTCGATACTTCGAAGTAGACCGAGCCGTCGACCTCATAGGCGAGACCGCGTTCGAAAGTCTCGCCGATCATCGTGAGGATCTCAGGAATTGCACCAGTGGCGCGAGGTTCACCAAAGACGGGGAGCAGATTGATCAGTTGCATGTCACGTTCGAACTTGGCCATCTCTTGGGCCGCCAGGTCGAGGTAGTTCACACCGAGTTCTCGGGCCTTGCGCAACATGTCATCGTCGACGTCAGTGACGTTGCGCACGCAACGCGTCTCGTGTCCGGCGTCGCGAAGCGAGCGCTGCAACACGTCGAAGCAGAGATAGACGAAGGCGTGGCCCAAATGGGCGGCATCGTAAGGGGTGATGCCACAGCTGTACATCGTGACGACGGGTCCGGCCTCGAGCTCGAACACGCCGCCTCTCGCGGTGTCGTAGAGGTGCACGGTCTAGAGTCCGGCCATCTTCACGGAACTGTGGGCCTTGTGACGGATGTTGATGGAGATGCACACGGCGGTGAAGGCTTCGATGGGACTGGCGAGGGACATCGTGCCCGCGACGACCGCGCGAAGTCCGGGCATCCGGTCGACCATCTCAGCCACCTGACGACGGGCATCGTCGTCATCGGAAAAGATCAGCACGTCGGCGTCGAGGTTGGAGTCAAGGTCCTCCATTTGCGCGGCGGGCAGGTGGTGGAACGCGCCGACGACCACACTCTCGGGCAGCGCGTGCGCAATCTGCGCGGACATGGAGCCGCGCGAGGGATAGAGCGCGACCATCTCACGACCCTCACGCGTCAGCGCGTTCACCATCGAGATGACGATCTTCCCCTTGAGCATCTGACGAAGTGCGCTCACGGTCGCAATGGCCGAGTCCCACGGCGTGGCGACGACGACGAGATTGCACGCGGCCGCCTCCTCGTTCGTGCCGCCGTCGACGGTGCCCTCACCGCGAAGCGTGAGACCGCGCGCGGTGCTCTTGGCGCGATCGGCGTCACGCGAACCGAGCACGACGGCGTAGCCCGCGCTCGCCAGTCGGGCCGCGACCCCGCGACCGGCCGGTCCGGTGCCGCCCAGAATGCCTACTGTTGCCATTGTCGTCCTCGAAAAATAGAAGTTGGCAAGTACAGTACCCATATGGGACTGCTGAATAATCACCGTATCCTCGTCACGGGCGTTTTGACTGATGACTCGCTGGCCTTCGGCATTGCCAAGCGGGCTTTGGAGGAGGGCGCGACGATTGCCCTGTCGGGCGCCGGGCGCGGCACGTCACTCACCAAGCGCACCGCGCGCAAGCTGGGCGACGTCGGCGACGTCATCGAACTCGACGTCACGGACCCCGCGCAGATTGAAGCGGCGACCGAGGAGTTGACGTCGCGTTTCGGTCGACTCGACGGGCTGGTCCACGCCATTGGCTTCGCGCCCCAGTCCTGTCTGGGCAGTGGCATGTTCACCGCCCCCTTCGAAGACGTCGCCGTAGCGATGAACATCTCGACGTATTCCTTGGCGGCGCTGGTGGGCGCCTTTCGCCCCCTGCTCGCCAAGAGCGAGGCCCAGGGCGGCGCGTCGGTCATTGCCCTCGACTTCGACGGCTCACGGGCGTACCCCCAGTACGACTGGATGGGCGTGATGAAGGCCGGACTCGAGTCCCTCGGTCGCTACCTCGCCCGGGAAGTCGGTCCCGACAAGATTCGCGTCAACATGCTCGCGGCCGGGCCGGTGCGCACGGTTGCTGCCAAGTCGATCCCGGGCTTCTCACAGTTCGAGGACACCTGGAGCGAGAAGGCCCCCCTGGGCTGGGACGTCTATGACTCCAGTGCCGTGGCCGACACGGCGGTCGCCATGCTGTCGCCGCTGCTGCGCGGCACGACCGCGTCGATCGTGTACGTCGACGGTGGCTTTCACTCGATGGGTTAGCGCTACTCCTCTTGGCCCGCGAACTGCGTCTCGTAGAGGTCGCGGTAGAGTCCACCCTCCCTGAACAGTTCGGCGTGGCTGCCGCGTTGGGCGATCGTGCCATTCTCAACCACGAGGATCTGGTCGGCGTTTCGAATCGTGGAAAGTCGGTGCGCGATGACCAGCGACGTACGCGTTGACATGGTTTCGTCGAGGGCGCGCTGCACCGCAGCCTCGCTCTCGGCGTCGAGGTGCGCCGTGGCCTCATCGAGGACCACCAGGTGGGGAGCCTTCAACAGCAGGCGCGCCAGCGCAACTCTTTGTTTCTCGCCGCCCGAGAGTCGATAGCCCCGCTCGCCCACCACCGTGGCGAGTCCGAGCGGCAACGACTGGACGAGGTCGTAGATCTGGGCGGCGCGAAGCGCGGCGTCAATCTGCTCGTCGGTCGCGTCGGGTTTGGCGAACACCAGATTCGCGCGCAGCGAGTCGTGAAAGAGGTGCGGGTCCTGCGTGACGACGCCCACCATGGCGTTGAGTGACGCCGTCGTCGCCTCACGAACGTCGACGCCGTTGATCGTGATCGACCCGCGATCGGCGTCGTAGAGGCGCGAGACCAACATCGAGATCGTCGTCTTGCCGGCGCCACTGTGGCCCACGAGGGCGGTCATCGTGCCCGGTGCCACGCGGAACGAGACGTCGTGCAGCACGTCGGTGCGTGGCGTGTCGTCGAGCCGGGCCACGGCCTCGAGTGACGCCAGTGACACCTCTTCGGCCCCGGGGTACGAGAAGTCCACGTGATCGAAGATCAACTCGGCCGGGCCGTCGGGAATGACCACCGCGTTCGGGCTCTCTTTGATCATCGGCTCTAGGTCGAGGACCTCGAAGAGCCGCTCGAAACTGACCATGGCCGACATGTAGTCGATGTTGAGATTCGACAGTTGGGTGAGCGGGCCGTAGAGCCGCGCGACGTAGGCGGTCAGCGCGACGACCGTGCCGACCGCGAGCGCACCGTGCAACGCCTCGACCCCACCGAATCCGTAGGCGAAGGCCGTCGCGAGTGACGCCGTCAAGGTAAGGGCGACGAAGAAGAAGCGCTGATAGGTCGCCTGGTGAATGCCAATGTCACGGACTTGGCCGGCGCGACTCTCGAAGTAATCCAACTCGTCCTTCGGGCGACCGAAGAGTTTCACCAGCATGGCGCCCGAGACGTTGAAGCGCTCGGTCATGACCATGTTCATCTCGGCGTTGAGTTCCATACCGCGCTGAAAGAGCGTGCCGAGCTTTCGACCGACTCGGCGCGCCGGGAGGAGAAAGACGGGCAGCAAGATGAGCGCCACGAGCGTGATCTGCCAACTGAGGATGAACATGGTGGCGATCACAATGGTCACGAGAATCAAGTTGCCGACCACGTTGGAGAAGAGATCGGTGAAGGCCTGCTGGGCGCCGACCACGTCGTTGTTCAGGCGGCTGATCAGCGCCCCGGTTTGGGTGCGCGAGAAGAAGGCGATCGGCATCTCCTGGATGTGACCGAAGACCTTCGCCCGCAGGTCGTAGATGAGTCCTTCGCCGATGACCGCGGAGATTCTGCGCTCGAATAACGACAAGACCGCGTCGAAGAGCGCAAGGCCGGCCGTGAGCAACGCCAAACCAATGATGAGTTTCTCGCGGTGGTTCATGACCACCGGGTTCTTCACGTGGTGCTGGACCACGAGGTCAATGATGCCGCGCAGCAAAAGTGGCGAGACCGAGCTCACGATGGCATCGAGGATGACGGCCGAGAGAAAGACGATGAGCATCGGACGGTACTTCTTCGCGAACGTCAGGATCCGAGGAAGCGTCCCCTTCTTGATTTGATGTTCAAGGATGTTGCGGTCTCGGCGCATTGAGCGCATGCCCATGCCCCCGCCGCCACCTCCACCATGCATGCTCATTGCGTCTCCCTCGCATCGAGTGTAGGAAGTGCAACGCGAAGGCGGTCCGCTCGATCAGGCCTCGTGGAGGCAACTCTCTTTCGCGTGGACCGACTCGAGGCAGTAGACGCAGCCCACGACCAAGTGTTCATTCAACGGGCGGTCGTACGGCTGGCCCATGGACGACGTGCGCATCAATACGGCGCGATTCTTTGTTTCGAGCAGCACCCGCACGACGGCCTCACGGGTCATCGCCACGAGTCCGATGAGTTCGGCGACATCGACAGCCAGGTAACGCCAGTTGGCTTTGGGACGGGGTAAGGGCTCTTGCCAACCTATGGCTCGAAGCATGTCCTCTTGCTCGCTCGTCAAGGCCACGGCACGGTGGATGTTCACGTTGGAGACGACTTCACCGAACACCACACCGTCGCTCGTCACCCAGAACTGGACGTAACGACGGTCCTCGAACTCAATCACCGCGACGAGGCAACGTGGGTCGACCTTCATGGCGCCGAGCATCTCGGGCAAGTTCGCAAGAAAGGAGTCAACGGATGCGGTCACCGCATCGCGTCGGCGTTCTCCGGTCACGTGCACGTTGGTCATAACTCCACCGTACGAATCGGGTGTGACAGAACGACTAGTGTCTACGAAGCGATGGCGCTCACGACAATGATCACGCCGAGTGTCATCATCACGCACGCGCCGACCGTGCGCAGTACGACCAATCGATGGGGCGAGTCCGCGAGCCACTCGCGTGCCGAACCGGCGATCATCCCCCACGTAGCGTCACTGAGGAACGCCATCACACTGAAGATTGCGCCGAATAACAGCAGTTGGTACGTGACGTGTCCTTTCGAGCGATTGACGAAGTGCGGGAAGACCGCCGCGAAGAACACGAGCGACTTGGGATTGAGAATGCCGACCGTGAAGCCCTGACGAACGACCGTCACGTTCGACGGACGATACTCCTCGCGTTTCCTCATCGCCTCGGCGTGTGCGTGTCGGTGACGCATCGCACCGACGCCGAGCCAGAGGAGGTAAAGCCCGCCGGCCAGTTGCAGTGAGATTGAAAAGGCCTTGGAGTCCGAGAGGAGCGGCCCGAGCCCTACCGCGACGATGACCGACAGAATCAACGTGCCTAGGGAGTTGCCGAGTACGGTCAGGACCGCGACTGCCCGTCCCCACGCGACGCCCCTCGCCAGCGTGAAGAGGACACTCGGACCGGGCACCATGATGATGGTGATCGACGCGATGAAGAATTCGGCGAGCTGACTGCCGCTGATCATGCGTGCACCTTGTTGACGAGTCGATCGAGCACGTGCAGACTCGCCCCGATACTGAAGCCGACCGTCGCCGCAAAGAACGCCGTCGCGACGCCGACCGTGCCGCCGAGCAGCCAGCCGACGATGAGAATCGACACTTCAATGGAGAGACGTATATAGACGACGCTCACGTGCAGACGGCGGTGCAGGCTCGTCATGAGACCGTCGCGCGGACCCGGTCCGAGGCCACAGGTGAGATAGAACGCGCTCCCCACGCCAATCAGTGCCACCGCGCCCACGACGTAGAGAATCTTCATGGCCGGGTTGTGCGCCACCGCCACGGTCGTCGTCGTCAGATCGAGGACGTAGGCAATGATGATGACGTTGGCGATCGTGCCAAAGCCGGGCCGCTCGCGAAGCGGGAACCAGACGAGCAACACGACGCAACTTATGAGAGCGGTCGCCCAGCCAATCGAAATCGACGCCTGTTTGGCTATTCCCTGGGCAAAGACCGTCCAGGGTGACGCGCCCCACTGGCTCTGGACGAGCAGCCCCTCACCAATACCAAAGGCCGTCAGTCCACCCACGAGCGGCGCAATCATCCGAGGTCGAATCGCCCACGTTGACGCCGCTCGCCACGGCGTTTTTGGGATGGTGTGACTGAGCTTCATGGTGACGCCACGCTAGCCGCGCCGACCACCCGGTAGGGACCAAAGTCCCAATAAATCAACGGCTTTTGATGACTTTGGGCCCTACGAACCCACTTCGTAACGACGTGATACTGCATAAAGAAACCGTAAGGAAACCAATAGAAAGGTCGAGACATGAAGTCTCTCAAAATCACAGGAATCACGGGGGCCGTGGCGCTAGTCACCCTCCTCGGGATGTCCGGAGCAATCGGCGCCAGCGCGGCGACGAACAGCTCGCCGAGCCACAGCATCACCCTGCACGCCAGTACGGCTGCGAAGAAGACGATCGTTTGTTACAAGGGCACCGCCGTTCGACGCGTCACCGCCGTCAACGCGCACTGTCCCGCCGGCTGGACCACCAAGAAGCCCGCCACGGCCAAGACCGAGGCCTTCTCGGGCACCTACAAGGGCACCATTGCCATGCTGTGGAGCTCGAGCGCCGTCAACGTCACCGCACTTACAGGGACCGGCACCGGCAGCGACCTCGGCCTCAGCGCCGTCTCGGGCACCGGATCGTCGAACCCCACCTCGACCTGTGACCCAATCAGCGGTCTTGGCATCCTCACGGGCGGCGGCAGCACGTTGCACCTGAAGCTCGCCACGTCGAGCAAGGGCTGCGCCGCTGATTCAGCTGCACCAACCACCGTCACCGTCACGGGCACGGCGAGCGTCGTCAGTGGTACGGGCAAGTTCGCTGGCGCCACGGGAACCCTCAAGGTCAGCGGATCGTTCCAGGTCAAGTCGACCACCGCCGGTTCAAACGAAAGCGACGCCTTCAGCGCAACGCTCACCGGCAGTCTCAAAGTCAAGTAGTTCCACACAAAATAGGAGGCAGTACGAAATGAAGCGATTTATGTCAGGCATAGCAATCGGGGCCATGGTCCTAGGCAGTGTCATTACCTTTGGCGTGGGAGCAGCCTCGGCCGCAGCCACTACATCGACCATCGTCCTGAGCGGCGGCAAGGGAGTGATACCGGGATCGAACGCGTCTAACCCCGCGACGATCGTGGCCACGACCAGTGTCGCGGGAGCGGTCACCTTCACCCTGGGTGGGACCACCATCGTCGGGTGCTCGTCCGTGGCAACGACCACGGCCACCCCCTTCGTCGCCACCTGCCCGTGGGTGCCTACAGCGGCAGGTCCAGCAGTGTTGGGCGCATCATTCGTGCCAACTGACGCCGTCAACAACACCAGCGCGACGGCCGCCGCGTACAACGTGACCACCGCCGCACCGATCCAGGGCAACACCGGTGGACCGATCTACTTCACCGTTGACACCGTGGGTTCCGCCAACAACTGTGGGATCCAGTCATCGTTCGTCGTCGGCGACGGCATCGTGTTCCGCGTGTCCGCCAATGACGCCGATCTCGGTGGTGCCGCGCTGACGTCAGCGAACGTCAGCAGCGCGACGCTCACCGTCAACGGCTACACCACGGTCGTCCCTCTGGCCTACGCCAACCACGGTGGCCTCGGGATGTGGACCGGTGTCTTGCAGACCGGGACCGCGGCGGGTAACTACAGCCCGACGGGTGCCATTCCCTACTCGATCACCATGAAGACGATTGCCGTACCCGCCGTGACCAAGAAGGTCAGCGTGCTGGTGCGCACTCGCGTCAAGGTCGGCCACAAGTTCGTGGTCCGTACACACCACGTGGTGAAGACCGTCGTCGTGACCAAGGCCGTCGCCGGCGCGACCGGCTCGTTCAGTCCCAACGCCACGATGTCGGTGCTCACGCTGCTCGCAGCCCCCGTCACGTTGAAGTAGTTCGCCACAAGCTTCACCGCTGTACGCAGTCGCCGTGTGGTCCCGAGTGAACGAATCAGTTCCATCGTTTACTCGGGACTCGTGGCATCAGAAGAGAAACCAAGGTCTAAAGACACTCGACAAAGTCCCACGTAGCGGACAAACACAGGAGAAAGAACAATGAAGTCATTCGCACCGAAGAGGTCCCGCGTTTCGATGGTCGCACGTCTCACCGCGGTTATCGTGATGCCGCTTGCCCTACTGGCGACGACGAGTGGCGCCGCCACGGCGCCACCAGTTAACCCACTCGTCTTGACTGCTCCGAGTGGCTTACCCGACGCGGCACTGCCGTTCACTGGGGTCAGCACCACGACGTTCAGCGCCGCGGCGAACTACTCGAAACTCACAACCACTCCCGACGCCGGTGTCGCCGGCACGCCGTTCACGGTCAGTGGTACGGGCCTCGCCGCCAACACGTCGCTACAACTCGTCTGGGGAACCAACACCGCCACCTGGAGCGTCGACGCAGAGCCGTACACCATTAACTACTTGGGTGCGATCTATTCACCCATTTTGGCGACGTCCTTGCTCAACAACTCCAACTCGACGTACGTCAACCTCGCCACGGTCACGACGGACGCCAGCGGCGCCTTCACGTTTCAGTCGAAGGCGCCGACCGACTTCGGTGGTAACCACGACATCTGGGCCGTTACCGGTGGCGTCGGTATCGCCAATGGATCCTTCGACCAACTGCGCACCGTGACCATCTCGCCGACGCACGGTCCGATCGGTACGCCGATCACCGTCACCTACACGTCCATGGACCCCAACGCCTACGGCGGTGGTGGCTCAGTACTGTGGGACAACCACTACGCCGGTGAGATCATGGGCAACTGGACCCGCGGCACCGCGAGTGTCTCCATCCGAGCCGCCGGTCAAGTAGGCCCACACGAAATCCAGGTCGGCGACGCCATCAGCTTCCAGTACCTGAATCCCATACAGTCACCGATCACCGATGACAACGGCGCAGTACGCGTCTTTACCGTCACCAAAGGTGGCGCGTTCCCGATGCCGTCGATCACCTGGCCCACCAGTGTCACGACGAACATCGCGCCGACCCAATTGACGACGATGTACAACCCCGCACTCGGCGTCAAGACCACCCAGCCGGCCGCGCTCGATCCGGCCAGCAGCGCCGCCTCCACGCTGTCACCCAGCAGTGGTCCAGTAGGCACCAAGACCACGTTGAGCGTCACCGGTCTGCCCAGCGCGACAAACGGCGCGGTCGAGGTGGACCTCGTCTCGGTCACCGGCAGCCGCGTCAACTGCACCGGCACCTGTTGGGGCTACACCTACACGTCGCTCGGTAACGGAACCGTGGCCAGCGGATCGTTGAACCAGAGCGTCACGATACCCAACAACCCCGGAGTCAACACCCTCGGTGGGTGGCACGCCGTCGTCGTCATCAAGGGTGCCATGGGTACCGACGCCGCCGGTAACCGCGTCCCCGGCGTGGGCAGCCTCGTTGAGTCACAGATCCCGTTCTACGTGAAGGAGAGCATCATGCCCTTCTACAACAAGGCCGGCAAGCTGCTCTCCATGGGCGTCGCGACCGCGGACGATTCAGCCGTCAAGGCCACCGAAGTCGGTGGGCAGGTTGGCACTGGCGCCTACACCTTCAAGGAAGGTCAGGAGTTCACGGTCAGCATCCTGGGCGTCGGTTGGACCCAGCTCGATAACACGCTGGCGGTTGACTACGACAACAGTTACGTCGGCTACGGCTGCGGATTCCACTCCAATGGCTACATGGCCGTACACCTGACCGCGACCGGTGGTCCCGGTATCCACATGATCGACCTCTATCCGCTGCTGTATTCGGTGTCACCGAACGAGGGCACCTACTACGGCATGGTGCCACTACTGTCGGGTAACAATGACGACCCGGGCCTCGCCCTCGGTTATCAGGTTCCCGTCATCCACCTCGCCATCCGAATCGTCAAGTAACCGCTTCGCGTCGTACCAGCAACGCCTCGCTCCGAAAGGATTGAGGCGTTGCTGCGTCTCAGCGTTGCCCTGCAACGCCGTATCGACCGGGCAGCCACCAGTTCGCACGGCCGAGCAGCGCCATCACGCTCGGCAGTAACAGCCCGCGCACGATCGTCGCGTCGATCAAGACGCCCGCACTGAGTCCCACGCCGAGTTCCTGCAGGCCCGCCACGTGACCAAAGACGAGACCACCGAGCGCGCCGACCATGATGACGGCCGCCGCCGTGACGACGCCGCCGGTGTTGGCCATGCCGTCGATGATGGCGTCAGTGCTCGAAGCGCCGTGGAGAAAAGCCTCGCGCATGCGCGACACGATGAAGATCTCGTAGTCCATGGAGAGACCGAACAACGTGGCGAAGAGAAAGACCGGCACCCAACCTTCAATCTGGCTGACCTTGTACGTACCCAGGAGCGATGACAGCACGCCGAAGCGAAACACCAGCACCAGTACCCCGTAGGCCGCGCCCACGGACAAGATGTCGAGCACCACGGCGAGCAGCGGCAAAAGAATCGACCGGAACGCTCGAACCAGTACGAGGTAGGCCAGCACCATCGCCAAGGCGACAATCCACGGGAACGCGCCGTACACCGACGTGAGGAAATCGACCCCCTGTGCCGGAGCGCCGCCGAGGTAGATCTTTGTCCCCGGCGAGAAATGAGACCGTGGAAAGTAGTCGTTGCGTAGTTCGCGCACGAACTGCTGCGATGCTTCCGCCCCGAATTCGTGACGGCCGATCACGAAGATCTGTTCATAACGGCCCGTGGCGTCGACGAAGGGCGACTTGGTATCAATCGCCACCGCGAAGACCTCAGCATTGTGCAGGACCGCCTTTGCCAAGTCGAGACGGTCGGCGACGAGTGCCGGGCTGTTCGCCACGTGCGCGCGCCCGAGATCAATGACGATCTCGTTGGGCGTGATGAGCCCAGGCCCCACGCGAGTACTCACGAGCGCCAGGGCTCGCGTCGACGGAAGGTTTTGGGGCACCGCGACGACCGAACCTGGGGTGAGCTGCAGCCAGAGCGCCGACGTCATGAGGAGCAGGAGCACACCGAGCGCGCAGAGCATCACGCGCAGCGGGCGTTGGACCACTCGTCTCGTGACGCGCGCCCAGGCACCATTTTCGTTGTGGCGTCGAAAGAGCCCTCGAACCGCGACCGGTCGCACACCGCGACGACCGAGTAACGAGAGGATCGCCGGTTGCAACGTGAGTGCGGCGAGGACCGCGACGATCGGCACGACGAGGCCAGCGGCACCGAGCGAACGCACGAAGGGGACGGGCACTAACAACAACGTCGCCACACCAATAGCCACCGTGAGTCCCGACAGCACGATGGTGCGTCCCGCCGTCATCATGGTCGCCACGATCGCACCTTCGACGTCGACTCCTTCGACGTCGACTTCACTTCGGTAGCGGTGCAGGACTAGGAGTGAATAGTCAATGGCGAGCCCCAACCCAAAGAGCTCAACGACGTTGGGAATATAGAGCACCATCAAGAAGTGATGGGCCAGAAGAAAGACGACGCCCACGGCCGCCGCGGTCGTCGACGCGGCGACCAGGTACGGCACCGCCACGGCCCAGCAGAGGCCCAGCACGCCAATCAACAAGAGCAGTGCGAGCACCCCCGCCAAAAGTTCGCCCCGCAGCAGATCCGAGGAGAGCACTGGCGCAAGGTCGCGGTTGAGCGCCGGCGGACCGGTGACCAGGGCGCCGGTCAGTCCCTGCTCTCGCAACGCCTCACGAAGGTGCACGGTCTGGTCCGACGCCTTGAGGAGATTGAGCGAGGTTCCTACGTCGGCGTAGAGCACGCCGGCGAAGGCCTTTTGCTCGATGACCTTCCCCGAGGGAATCGCCGACGCCGCGTTGGCGATGTCGTGTTCCATTGCGTTGAGCTGCGGGGTCGTGGCGTGCTTGAAGGCGACGACGACGGTGAAGGTCCCTTCGACATTCTCGCCAAAGTGCCGGGACAAGATTGTGTTGGCCTGCGCGGAGCCGGTGCCGGGCACCGACAGCGACGTCGTCAGTAACTCTGGAAGTCGAGTGGAGGACAGAAACCCAAGGAGCACCACCACGATCCACGCAGCAATGACGACGGCGCGATAGCGAACCACCGCCCGAGTCCATCGTTCGAGCATTGACTTGAGTGTAACGACGCCTCTAGTGATGCCCTATGAGAGAGGCGTTCGTCAGCGCGAGGAGCCGCAGAGTCGTTCGACGGCGCTCGTCACCGCAGAGACGACCAATGGATTGAAGACCGTGGGCACGATGTAGTCGGCCGAGAGCTCACCGGCCGACACGACGTCGGCAATCGCGCGTCCCGCGGCAATCTCAATCTCCTCGGTGACCTGCCTCGCGCCGGCGTTGAGCAGCCCTCGGAATATCCCCGGGAAGACCAGCACGTTATTGATCTGGTTGGGTTCGTCACTTCGTCCGGTGGCGACCACGGCGGCGTAGCGACGAGCGAGGACGGGGTCGACTTCGGGGTCGGGGTTGGCCAAGGCGAAGATGATCGAGTCTGGGGCCATGAGCTTGAGTTGCTCCTCGTGCACGAGGTTCGATCCCGAGACGCCGATCAACACGTCCGCGCCGCGCAAGGCGTCGTCGAGCGAGCCCGTTCGGCCCTCGGTGTTCGTGTTCGTCGCGTTCTTCGCGGAGCGCGGCCCGGATGCGCCGGGGTGGATGATGCCGACGGCGTACGTCGCGAAGGTGATGGGC
>Ga0208586_1000165_pt1 | contig 26425 bp, 18 predicted proteins | sample NGESurshal072012_6_FD_184471 | JGI IMG/M metagenome (GOLD analysis project Ga0208586, IMG submission 184471) | Arctic peat soil microbial communities from Barrow, Alaska - NGEE Surface sample 53-3 shallow-072012 (SPAdes) | ecosystem: Environmental > Terrestrial > Soil > Wetlands > Peat ... | reverse complement strand
GGTGTGGGTGCTTCATGCATACCGCCCGTGTCCTCCTTGGCGGCTGAGGCGGTATCGAGCGTGTGGTATTCCGCGAGCAGCGCTTCCTCGCGGTCCCTGCGTGGGAACATGAAAAACACGAGGGTGGCGCCGAGGGCGATCGCGACGATCCCGGCCGTATAGGCCCACTGGTCGCCTTTCACGAACGATTCCCGGGCTCCCGCGGCGATCGCTTTGGCGTAGGCCGGGTAACGCGAAGCGGTGTCGGCTGCGCTCGAGAACGACTTCTCCAGTTCTGCTTCCACGCTGCTGGTCACACGCGCCCGGTCGGGCGACCCCGCGATCGCGGCACCCACGGCCGCCGCGTAGCCCGCCGTGAGCAAGGCCCCGAAGATCGACTGCATGATGGCCCCCCCGAGGTCGCGCTGCAGATCCGCCGTACCTGACGCCATGCCCGCGCGCGAGACAGGCACCGAACCCGTGAGCGAGTGCGACGCGGGTGTGCCGGCGAAGCCGATACCGGCGCCGATAAAGGCGTATCCGAGGCCCACCTTCCAATAGGCGATGCCCTGCTTCCAAAGCAGCAGCATCGTGAGGAAGCCGAGCATGCAGAACGCATAGCCGACGAGCAGCGTGAAGCGCGCCCCCTTGGCGTCCACCAGCTTCGCTGAGCGGGGGGCGATCAAGACCATGAATACGGCAGCCGGCAGAATTGCAAGGCCAGAGTCCAAGGTGGAGTAGCCGAGCACGTTCTGCAGGAACTGCTGGCCGACGAACATCGCCCCCATGAGCGAGCCGAACACGATGATCCCTGCCAGGGCCGCCACCCAGAACACGCGCCGACTTGCGACTTTCAAGTCATAGAGGGGTGCCGGAGCCCGGCGCTGGCGCAGCACGAAGGCCACGCCGGCGGTCACGGTCACGATCGCGGTGATAAGGACGATCGTGCCCTCTTTGGGCACCGGCGCGAAGTTGATCGCAAGGATCAGGGAGGCCACCGCGATCACCGAGAGCACGCCGCCGAAGTTGTCCACAAGGCCTGTCGTCTCGTTGACGTGCGCAGGCACATAGCGCCAGGCCGCGTAGAGGGCGACAAAGGCAAGCGGCAACGTGATGAAGAACACCGAGCCCCAATGGAAATGTGTGAGCAGGGCGCCCGCGAGCAACGGTCCCAAGGCCGAGATCGCTCCACCGAGGCCGGACCACAACGCGATCGAGCGTGTGCGCGCCGGACCAGACCACAACGCCGTGATCAAAGCAAGCGTGGTGGGGAAGGCCATGCCCGCAGCCAGGCCGCCCATCAGGCGCGCAAAGAAAAGAACCGTGATCGACGGCGCGAGTGCTGCCAACAATGCTGCCGGGATCGCAAGCGTCGTGCCGATCATGAGCATCATCTTGCGGCCATAACGGTCGCCGAGCGCGCCCAGGTACAGCACCGAGGCGGCCAGTCCGAGCGAGAAGCCCACAGCGATCAGGTCGAGCCCGGTCTGCGAGGCATCGAACGCCTTGCCGATGTCAGGCAAGGCCACATTGGCGACCGACAAGTTCAGGTTGGCGACCGCCGCCACCAATATCAGTGCGGCCAGCACGGCCCGCGGATGCTCAGGGGCCGACGCGGAAGGCGCTCTGGGCTCGTCCATGCCGTCTTAGCGTAGGGCTTTTGCCGGTCGAGCACGATCCGGTCCAGGCGATCTCAAGCGCGCCCAAATGGGAATGCGAAGGTTGGATCGTCGAGCGCGCCAAAAAGGGGAATGCGAAATTGGATCGTCGATCGAGCCCAAAATGGGAATGCGAAGGTTGGATCCTCGAGCAGCCAAAGCGGGGACGCGCAAGCGTTGAACCAAGGAGCGGCTGTTCTCGTACCCATATGACGATGTCCACCCTCGAACCGTTGGGCTTCGCCTTGGCGGGCCTGCTCGTCCTCAACGTCCTGCTGCGCCTGGCCCGCACCGGCGTGCGCAGCGCCAAGGTCATGCCTTGGGTATGGCAGCGCTCTCTGCCCGAACCGCTCAGCAACACAGGCAGCCGCCCGGCTCAGAAGCTGCTCACCCAGCTCGCGGTGGGGCTAGCGAAGTTCGCCGAACGTCCCCTGCGCGTAGAACCTTTCGAAGGCGGCAAGGACGTGGACGCAGCCGGAGTCTCCTCCGCTTTGAGTGCCGCGATGACCCGCATCGGCAGCCTACGGCGCTCCGGCGTGGACAGCGTGACCGCGCCGGTCGCCGCCAGTTCTGCCCTGGACGCGATTGCCGGAGGCGTCAAGGCCGCCCCGGCGGGCGGGGAACTGGCAGCCGCGCTGTTGCGCTTGGGCTGGTGGCTGCTGGCGCGCGGGGAGCTGCAATTGAGTGGGCGCGTGCTCGAATCGGAGGCCGCCGGGCCGGGCTTGGCGCTGACGATCGCAACCGCAAGCGGACGCACGATCGAACGATTGACCGTGTGGGCCTGGGAGTTCGAGCCGGCGCTCGGCGAGAGTCCAGTCAAGCACGCCGAGACCGACAGGTTGATGTGCATCGCGACCGCCGGAGCCGTATGGACACACTTCACGATCCTCTCCGACATCTGGCATCTGGGAGAGAAGGACCTGCGAGGACTGCTGCAGACCGCGGTGTGGCGCAGCTACGCCTTCATGCAGGTCGGCCTCGAAGGCAAGGATCACCGCAGTCCCGATCTCACCCGCGCCCTGTATGCCCGGGCCGTGGACGCAGACCCCCACAACTCGGTCGCCCAATTCAACCTCGCCTCTTTGGAGCTCGACGACGCGTGGTTTGAAGACGTGCGCGGGGCGGGCTTGCTCAGACTCCAACGCGTTCACGACGAATTGGACGGCGATGAGCTGTTGGACTGCACGCCGCGCGAATCGCCTGGAAGTCGACTCGAGTGCGAAGGAGCGCTGCTCGACCGCGATCCGCTCCATTACCAGGTTGCATACAAGCGCGGAGCATGCAAGCTCAACGAAGACGTCATTGCCGACTCGGAGGGTGAAGTCGGTCAAGACGGTTCAGGGGCTGCACACAAGAGGCTCGTTCCCGCGGACGCCGACGATATCGCCACGCCCCTGCGCCATTTGGAGGAAACGCTTCAGATACTGCATCTCTGCGATGCGCGGAGGTGGTCGGAGGCCGGCTCGAAGCCCTGGCGCGAACTGAGACAGATGCTGAGCGCGATCGAGGGAACCATGCTCGTGTTGTGGGCGATGGTGGCCGTCCGCGCCGGGCGCCCCGACGGGGGCATGTGGTCGGCAGAGGAGTTGAGTGAGCCGGCTGGGTTTGGCGAGACGAGTGGGTTGGGCGGGACGAGTGGGTTGAGTGAGCCGGCTGGGTTGGGAGGGACGAGTGGGTTGGGCGGGACGAGTGGTTCGGGCGGGACGAGTGGACTGAGCGAGCCTCACGGGTCGAGCAGGCCGGACAGGGCCCGCGATCGCTCGGATGGCGGGCCCTGCGAGCAACGTTTGATCCTGATCGAGCGCTTGCGAGAGGACGCGCTCATGCCCGGCATCGCCGTCCACTTCGCGAGCGGCAACCACGTTTGGCGGACCAGCCGCACGCGGCTCAATCTCGCTTGCTGGTACGCCGACCGGGAGATGCTGTCCGAAGCCTTGCGCGAATTGGAGCTGGGCCTGGAGTGCGGCGGAGAGACGGCGCGCCGCAGGATGCGCGATCCCCAATTGCGCAAGGTGCGCGCCGCGTGCGCGGAGGACTGGGAGAAGCTGCTGCAACGCTACGTGCCCGGGTGGCGAGAGGAGCGCGAGCTCGCCGAGGACGGCCGCCACCCGCTCGACTCCGCTTTCCTGCCGAAACCGCGGGTGCCGGTCAGCGGTTCACGCGGCTGACGCACTTTCTCGTTCCGTATCGGCCTGAGCGCTCGTGCGTTGACGACCACGCACCGTCCTGCGTGTTGGTGCCAGCGCCGCGGAGATCGCGGCCTCTAGCCCGACCACTTCCCCTTGCCGTGGCGCGCCAGCTCCAGGCGCGCCACGACGCCCCGGTGCACCTCGTCCGGACCGTCGGCCAAGCGCAGTGCGCGCGCGGCGGTCCACGCCCCGGCCAGCGGAAAATCATTGGAGAGACCGCCCCCGCCATGCAACTGGATCGCCATGTCCACGACCCTTTGGGCCATGTTCGGAGTCGCGACCTTGATCTGCGAGACGGCGCCGATCGCCTCGGGCGCTTTCTGGTCCACGAGCCAGGCGGCGTGCAACACGTGCAGACGTGCCTGGTCGATCGCGATGCGCGCGTCGGCGATCCTTTCGCGGTTACCGCCCAGGTTGGCCAGCGGCTTGCCGAACGCCACACGCTCGGTCGCTCGCGTGCAGGCCAGCTCGAGCGCCAGCTCGGCCAGCCCGATCAGGCGCATGCAGTGGTGGATACGCCCCGGCCCGAGCCTCGCCTGGGCGATCGCGAAAGCCTGTCCGGCTCCGCCGATGATCGCCTCCTTGGGGAGGCGCACATCGGTGAAGGAGACTTCGCCGTGACCGCCGGGAGCGTCCAGAAACCCCATCGCCTCCAGCATCCGCTCGACCTTGACGCCCGGGGTCTCCATTGGCACGAGCACCATCGAATGCTGGTGGTAGCGGTCGGCCCGGGGGTCGGTCAGGCCCATGAAGATGATCGCCTCGCAGTTCGGATGCCCGACGCCGGTGCTCCACCACTTGCGTCCGTTCACAACGACCTCCTCGCCCTCGACCACGGCGGTCGCCTGCATGTTGGTCGCATCCGAGGAGGCCACCTCCGGCTCGGTCATGCAAAAGGCCGATCTGATCTCCCCGGCGAGCAGGGGATCGAGCCAGCGCCGCTTCTGTTCCTCAGAGCCGAAGTGCCAAAGAACCTCCATGTTGCCCGTGTCGGGCGCGTTGCAGTTGCACACCTCGGCCGTGATCAGGGAACGGCCCATGCGCTCGGCCAAGGGCGCGTACTCCACGTTTGACAGGCCCCCCCCAAGCTCGGCGTCACCCCCGCGGTTGCCACCCGTCTCGGGGGACGGGCCGGCGGGCAGGAACAGGTTCCACAGTCCCTCGCGCTTGGCGATCGCCTTGAGCTCCTCGATCTGGGGTAGCACCACCCACGGGTCTTGCCGGGAGAGCAGCTCGCGCATATAGGGCTCCTCGCGCGGGCCCACCTCGCGCTCCTGGAAGGCGATCAAGCGCTCCAGCAACTCCTGGGTGCGGGGCGAGTGGGCGAAGTCCATCGGCGCGAGCGTACAGTAACGGTCCCGTCACGAACCGAGGAGAGCAGCCATGGACGCCGTCAACCACCAGTTTCGCCTAGCCTCCCGCCCCGAGGGAATGGTGGGACGCGAGCACTTCGACTATGTCGAGGAGGCCGTGCCCGAGCTCCAGGACGGTCAGGTTCTGGTCAAGATCGACTACATCTCGCTCGACCCCGCGATGCGAGGCTGGATGGCAGAGGGTCGCTCCTACGTTCCGCCTGTGGAGATCGGCGAAGTGATGCGCGCCGGAACGGTCGGCACGATCGTCGAGTCCAAGGGCGAGAGGCTGACCGCCGGCGAACACGTCTCCGGCTGGCTTGGTGTGCAGGAGTACGCCGTATGTGACGAGAACGCCGTCTTCGGTGTGGATACAAGCCAGATCCCGCTGACCAAATATCTCGGAGCGCTTGGCATGCCGGGTGTGACCGCGTACTTCGGCCTGCTCGATGTCGGTGCCCCCAAAGAGGGCGAGACCGTGGTCGTCTCAGGCGCCGCCGGCGCCGTCGGCAGCATCGTTGGGCAAATAGCCAAAATCAAGGGTTGTCGTGTCGTCGGCATAGCCGGCGGCCCCGAGAAGTGCGGTTGGATCGTCGACGAGCTCGGCTTCGACGCGGCGATCGACTACAAGGGCGAGGATGTCGCCGACGCCTTGCGCAAGCACTGCCCTGAGGGTATCGACGTGTACTTCGACAACGTCGGTGGCGAGATCCTCGACGCGGCGTTGGCGCGCTTGGCGCGTGGTGCGCGCGTGGTCATTTGCGGAGCGATCTCTCAGTACAACAACCTCGACTCGATGCGCGGCCCCTCCAACTACATGTCGCTCCTTGTCAACCGTGCGCGCATGGAGGGCTTCGTGGTGATCGACTACATGGGCCGCGCCCCGGAGGCCGTGGGCGAGATGGCCGGCTGGATCGCCGAGGGCAAGCTGATCGCGCGCGAGGACGTGGTCGAGGGGTTCGAGAGCTTCCCTGACGCGCTCAAAAAGCTGTTCGCCGGGGAGAACGTGGGGAAGCTGGTTTTGAAGGTGGCCCAGGACTGAGGAATCTTGGTGAATGACCAACGGTCGGCCCCAGGACCGGATCCTGCTGACGTACCAACGGTCGCCTCCAGGACCGGATCCTGCTGACGTACAACGCTGAAATGTAGGATAAGGCGACAGTAGAGATGATTCGGTCGCCAAGGTTTACACATGTGCTAGTCTTGTAAACCGACTTTGGAAGCGTTGATCTGGAGGTGGCGAAGATGAGTTCTGTCGAGGCACAATCACCGCTTGGCGATGGGGCCCGCCCTGCTGTAGTCGGGTCAGGCGACTCGGAGCAGTCCAAGACCAGGTGGCGCGACCGCAAGCGCTATGCCTGGCTGCTAGGCCTGATCGTCCCGCTCTTGCCATTCATCTCCTGGGGCTTGGTCGAAGCGACCGGGATCGGCGCCTTCTGGTTCTACGGGCCTGTCCTGATCTTCGCCGTGTTCCCCCTGCTCGATCTCCTGGTGGGCTTGGACCCCTCCAACCCGCCGGACTCCGTGATCAAGTGGCTGGAGCAGGACCGCTACTACCGCTGGTGCACCTATGCGTTCCTGCCCTTGCAGTACGCCGGCCTGATCTTCGCCTGCTGGATGTGGTCGCATGGTGGGCTCTCGACCCTGGAGTCGATCGGCTTGGCTTTGACGGTAGCGATGGTCGCGGGGGTGGCGATCAACACCGCCCACGAGCTCGGCCACAAGCGCGCCTCCTCAGAGCGCTGGCTGTCCAAGGTGGCCTTGGCCCAAACCGGCTACGGCCACTTCTTCGTCGAGCACAACCGCGGCCACCACGTGCGCGTGGCCACCCCCGAGGACCCCGCCAGCTCGCGCATGGGCGAGAGCTTCTACGAGTTCCTGCCCCGCACCGTAGTCGGGAGCCTGCGCTCGGCCTTGGAGATCGAACGCGAGCATCTTGAGCGCGACGGCCACAAATTCTGGAGTCTGCGCAACGACATCTTCAACGCCTGGCTGATGACCCTGGTCCTGTTTGGCGGCTTGGCCATGGTCTTCGGGCCGGTCGTGCTCCCGTACCTGCTGATCCAAGCGGTGATCGGCTTCTCGCTGCTCGAGGTCGTCAACTACCTGGAGCACTACGGCCTGTTGCGCCAGACGCGCGATGACGGCCGCTACGAGCGCACCCTCCCCGAGCACTCATGGAACTCCAACAACGTGGCGTCCAACGTACTGCTCTACCACCTGCAGCGCCACTCCGACCACCATGCCAACCCCCTGCGCCGCTACCAGTCCTTGCGCCATTTCGACGAGGCCCCGCAGCTGCCGACCGGCTACGCCGGGATGATCGTCGCCGCCGCGATCCCACCCCTGTGGCGGAGGATCATGGACCCTCGCCTGCTCGATCACTACAAAGGCGACCTCTCGCAGATGAACATCCACCCGCGCACGCGCCAGCGCGTCCTGGCTCGCTACGGCAAGCCCGCCGCGAGCTCGTGACGGCTACCGCCGTTCCCTATCGCGTGGCGGCACGCGAACTGCTGCACGACACCCTGTTCGATGCGGCCCGTGAGCTGCTGCGCGAGCGTCCCTGGGCCCAGATCACGATGGCCGAGGTTGCCCGCGCTGCGGGCGTAAGTCGCCAGACGCTCTACAAGGAGTTCGGCTCGCGAGACGAGTTCGCCCAAGCGTTCACGATCCGTGAGGGCGGACGCTTCCTGGAGTCCGTCGAGCGAGCGATAGAGACACACCTCGACGATCCCCGCGCGGCTGTCGAGGCGGGGTTGGAGGTCTTTCTCAGTGCAGCGGCCGAGGATACATTGGTGAAGCTCCTGCTCGAGGACGATGGTACCGGTGGCATGCTCCCACTCATCACGACCCAGAGTGGGCCTGTGCTTGTGTGGGCCTCGACACGTCTGGGCGAGGCGATGCGAGCCGGTTGGCCACGCGCCCGCGAGGAGGATCTCGAGCTGTTGGCCGACACCTTTGTGCGGCTCGCGATCAGTTACGTCACGATGCCGCGACGTTCCCCACGCGAAAGCGCCCTTGCCGCAGCGACTCTGCTGACTCCTTACCTCGAGCAAGCGCTATCAGGCGCCGGTGCGGGCTGCGGGTGATGTATACGCTTTGGCAAATTCACGATGGTATATATTATTTGTATATACATTGAGCAATTTGAAAAACAATAACCCTTTCACAGTCCATCGTCCCCTTCATAGCCACCCGTCACCTTTCATGGTCCGCGTCACCTCATAGCCCACGTCACCTTTCGTGGCCGCGTCACCTTTGATGGTCCGCGTCCACTTTCGTGGCCCATATCACCTTTCGTGGCCCGCGTCACCTTTCGCAGCCCGCCGTCCACGCCTGAATCAATGGTTGAGGACGCTCAGCCCTTGATCGCGCGCGATGTGCCCAGCACTTCGCCGCTCGCGCCCAGCGCCTGGACGAGCACATAGGCCGGCTTGCCCGGCACCGAGATCGAAGTCTCGAAGCCCGACTTGGCCGCACTGGCAACCGGCGTGAGCGCCGTGGAAGAGGAGCCGGCGAGCACGTTCCAGCTGGCCACGTTGGTCGCCCCGTTCCAGCTGGCATATACGGTCGTGCTCGAACGACCGGCGCTCGCCGCGACGGCGGGAGCGCCCGTGGGGGTAGCGCTCCAGGGGAAGCGATAGGTCCGATAGGACTCCGTCTTGGGGGGCAGGTGCGCGTCGAACACGAGCGCGCCCGTCGGTGTGTATTCGGAGAAGTACGGTTCCGCGCCCCAGCCGATGAACATGTTCCCGTTTTCCAATGCCTGCACATTGCCTTGGCTACCGGCCGAAAGAGGCCCCGAATGCACGTACTGGTTGACCACAGTGTCAGTCTTGGTCGTAGGGTTGACCGACAGGATCAGACCCCGCGACTGAGGATGAACCTTGGGCACGGCGCCATTGTCGAACACTGAGAAGTCGCCGTCCGGCAGTTCCTCCGCGTCGTGCTGGTAGGCGGTGGCGGCGCCTGAGCCAAGTTTCTCGGTGCCGTGCTTGCCACCGATCTGGGCGATGATCTGGCCGGTGCTCGGGCTCAGCTCGTACAGGGCCGAGGTGTTGCGAGCCGAGATCAGCAGCGAGCCGTCATGGCGCACCGCGATCGAGTTCAGATGGAAGTAGTCAAACGGCCATTCTTGCGAAGAGCCGGTTGGGCTCGCATACGACTGAGACAGCGCGACGTGATCGAGCGGGTTCCATTCACGCCTGACCAGATGTGTCTTGAGGTCGATTTCCTGGAACAGGCTGTCGGTCACGGCCGCGCTGCTGGGCCCGCCCACGCTCGTGAGGTTGCAGCGGATCGGGTTGAACACGGTCAGATAAGCCGTGTTCTGTGGGGTGATGTCGAATTCGTGCAGGTCGGCCAAGAAGCCGTTGCCGGCCTTGAATTTCAAGATCTGCTGGTAGGAGGTGTTGGCGACCACCTCTTCGCCCTGGCCGAAGCCCTGGGGCGGGATATAGCCCTGCCACCACGTCAGCACCGGTTTGCCTTCAAAGCTCTGCACCCGCAGGTCGGTGGCCTCGATCCCAGGCGGCAGCGCATCGAACCAAACCAGCGCGCCCGAGGAGTCCACGATCATCGGCCCGTCGTCGCCTGGACCAGAATAAGGCGCCATGAACAGGTCGCCCGCAGTCTGACCGGCCGACGCGGAGTCGACCGTCACGATCGGCACGTGCAAGCTCGGCTGGGAGTGCAGCGAGAAAAGTTCCACCGGCTTGCCCGCCGGTTTGGGAGTCGAGGCGGGGTGCCCGATCGCATCGCGCGCCCCGGTCATGAAGTGGAAGGCAAACGGATAGCTCTTGCCCCCAAGGGTCAGTTTGCCCTTCACGACGACCGTCTCCCCGGAGTCGAACGCCTTTGCAGGCACCCAGCTGGCGCCGTCGCCCTGCGAGTAGGCCTCCAAGCGCCCCGAGTGTGAGCCGCTCTCCGAGCCGCTCACCGAGATCGAGGAGAGATCGCCGATCGGGTAGCCGAGCAGGCTGATCTGAGTGTCATAGGAAGCGTCCATCGAGTCCGGCAGCGGCGAGACGCTGAGTTGGGTACCGGGAAGGACAGCCGAGACGCCCAGATGAGGGGGGAAACACTGGGGCGCCGCCGGCCCTTTATAGGCCGCGTTCTCCGCGGTGATCCGCTTGGCCCCGAAAGTGAGCGTGGCGACCGAGCCGGCCACGATCGCCGCGGCGAGCATGACCAAAGTCCTGCGCAGCAGCTGGCTCTTGACGGCGCTTTTGATCAATGGGTCTCGTGGCATGTGCTTGAGCGTGCTCTCCTTCGGCTCCAGGCGCTCGGCGGGATGTACTGCGTGGCTTCCCTCTCGATCAAACCCTAACGCCGCAAACCCCAGCCAAACCTAAGAAGTTGCGAGGAACCCGCATAAGAAGTCGCGAAGACCGCGGTCACGGCCCGCTCGCGCCGACTTCGCCGGCCTTGCGGGCGGCTCCTTCAGAAGATCACTCTTAGAAAACGGGCGACTCGGTGTAGCGCCCGAACACCTGTTGCAAGGACTTCACGATCTCGCCCTCCGAGGCCTGTGCCCTGGCGCACTCCACCAGGGGGTCCATCAGATTGGCCGCCCCGGCGGCGGTGGCCCGCAGGTCGGCCAGCGTGCGCTCCACCTCGGCGCCCGAGCGCCGCGCGCGAGTGGATTGCAAGCGCTCTATCTGCTTGCGTTCCAGCGCCGGGTCGATGCGCAGGATCTCCGGCTCGCCCTCGTCGCCCTCGGTGAACCTGTTGACGCCGACCACCACGCGCTCGCCCGAGTCGATCGCCTGCTGCAGCTCAAACGCGGCGTCTGCGATCTCGCGCTGAGGGTAGTTGCGCTTGACCGCCTCCACCATCCCGCCGAGCTCGTCGATCTTGGCGAAGTACTCATAGCTTCGGGCCTCCATCTCGTCGGTCATCGCCTCCACGAAATAGGAGCCGCCCAGCGGGTCGGCCGTGTTGGCGACGCCAGACTCGTGCGCAATCACCTGCTGGGTGCGAAGCGCGATCCGCACCGCCTCCTCGGTTGGAAGCGCCAGCGCCTCGTCATAGGAGTTGGTGTGCAACGACTGCGTCCCTCCCAGCACGCCCGCCAGCGCCTCAATCGTGGTACGCACGATGTTGTTGAGCGGCTGTTGCGCGGTCAGCGAGACACCGGCGGTCTGCGTATGGAACCGCATCAGCCACGAACGCTCCTTCCTAGCTCCAAACGTATGTCTCAACTCACGCGCCCAGATCCTGCGCGCCGCCCGGTACTTGGCGATCTCCTCGAAGAAGTCGATCTGGGCGTTGAAGAAGAAGGACAGTCGCGGCGCGAACTCGTCCACGTCAAGGCCCCTTTCGATCGCCTGCTCGACATAGGTGAGCCCGTCCTTGAGCGTGAACGCCAGCTCCTGCTGGGCGGTCGCCCCCGCCTCCCTGATGTGGTAGCCAGAGATCGAGATCGGGTGCCAGCGCGGCATGTGCTGAGTGCACCACTCGATCATGTCCCCACAAAGACGCATAGCCGGATCGATCGGAAAGCACCACTCCTTCTGAGCGATGTACTCCTTGAGGATGTCCGCCTGGATAGTGCCCGACAGGTGCTCGGGCGCGACCGCGTGGGTGGGGCGGGGTCCGAATCCGTCCCCGTCCTGCTCGGCCGCCACCACGAAGTAAGCAAGCATGATCGCCGCCGGGGCGTTGATCGTCATCGAGACGCTGACCTCGCCCAGGTCGATGCCCGCGAACAGAGTCTTCATGTCATCGGTTGTGTCGACCGCCACGCCCTCGCGCCCCACCTCCCCGAAGGAGCGGGCATCGTCGGAGTCGTGGCCCATCAGGCTCGGCATGTCAAAGGCAGTGGAGAGGCCCGTCTGGCCGTGCTCGAGCAGATAGTGGAAGCGCTCGTTGGTCTCCTCGCTGGTGCCAAAGCCCGCGAACTGCCTCATCGTCCACAGGCGACCCCTATACATCGACTCGTACGGCCCCCTCGTGTAGGGGTAGGAGCCGGGCTTTCCGATCGGATCGCGCTCCGGGTCGCCGATGCCCTCCGGCAGGTCGGCGGGTGTGTAGAGCTCGCGGACCGCTTCGCCCGATAGCGTGCGGGCCTCCTGGCCCGCGACATGAGCTTGAGGGAGTCCCGTCACGTGAATGGAAGATACCGCCTCTTGGGGAGGCGTCAGCGGTGGTGGTGGTCTTGGTTGGTTGTTGTCCTGTGGGGGGTGCCCCCGCGCGTGCGTGGTCTATTAACAAGACAAGCCAGGAGCCCTGGCCCCGCGCGCGCGCAGGGCACCCTCTGCGGTGTATTGACCATCGCGCTCGTCCTCGCCCTCTCGGCGTGTGGCTCCTCCGCGAATCCTTCGACCGGCGGCGCCCAGGCGACGCTCACCGGTCTCCAGGCGCCCACGCCTTTGGCCCACACCGTCAAGGCGACCTTGATCCTCGACTTCACCCCCAACGCGGTCCACGCCGGCATCTACCGTGCCTTGGCTGCCGGCTACTACAGGCACGAGCACATCGACCTGCAGGTCGTCCAGCCGACCTCGACCCAGGAAACGCTGAAGCTGATCGACGCCTCCAAGGCCCAGTTCGGCCTGGCCGACGGCAGCGACGTGGCCGGCCTGATCGACGAAGGCGGCGACGCCCAGGCGATCATGGCCTTGGTGCAGGCTCCCCTTGGAGGATTGATCGGCTTGGCCTCCGAGCATCTGCATTCGCCGGCGGGCTTGGCAGGCAAGACGGTGGGCATAACGGGCGTGCCCTCCGACCGGGCCGTGCTCGACACTGAGCTGCGTCACGCCGGAGTGAGCCCGTCCCGGGTGAAAGTGGTGACGGTCGGCTTCAACGGCGGCCAAGCTTTGGTGGCCGGCAAGATCGCGGCCTTCACCGGTTTCATCCCCGACGACGGCGTGGCCCTATCGGCCAGTGGTCACCCGATCGCCGCGTTTGCGTTGAACCGCAACGGCGGCCCCGCCTACCCCGGCCTGGTCGCGTTCACCACACGCCGCCTGATCGCCTCCGACCCCCAGCTTGTGAAGGACTTCGTGGCGGCCACCGTCCACGGGTATGAGGACACCCTGGCCGATCCCGCCCGCAGTCTGGTCGAGCTTCAGGCCGCCAACCCGACTTTGCCCCACAAGCTGACGGCCGCCTCCCTGAAGGTCTATCTGCCCCTGTTCAGAGCGGGCGGGGTGCCCTTCGGGACCTTGCAAGCGGCCAATATCGAAGCGATGTCAACCTGGATGGTGGACTCAGGTCTCCTCCACTCCCCGATCGGCCCCCCTCGCTACGCCACCAACGAGTTTCTGCCCTGAAAATTCAAGCCCTTTGCGCGTGCCGGTGGGATCCCGGTGAGGGCGATGCCCCTGGGCTGGGCCGGGCCGGTACTGCCCGAGCTGCTACCGTCTATTGACAACAACGAGACGGTGCGTATCGATGCGTGTCATGGTTACAGGGGCGGGCGGCCTGGTCGGGTCCAACGTGGCGGCGGTAGCCGCACAGCAGAGCTGGGACGTGCTCGGCTGCACTCGTGAGGGCCTCGTCGACCTGGACGGGGTGCAGTCCGTCGCCTTCGACATGGCCAACCGCAAAGCGTGCGTCGATGCCGCCTTGGAGTTCGAGCCCGACGTGATCGTGCACGCCGCCGGCGCAGTCTCGCCGAGCCGCTTCGAGTGCGAGCCCTACCTCGCCCAGGTCGAGTACGTAGGCGCCGAGCACACCTTGGCCGCCGCCCGGGCGGTGCGAGCACGCTACGCCTTGGTCTCCTGTGACTGCGTGCACAGCGGCTATCGCCCCGCCGGCACCTGCTTCAACGAGCGCGACCTGCCCGACCCGGTGAACGCCTACGGACGCTCCAAGCTGGCCTGCGAGGAAGCCACGATGCGCTCCTGTGTGCCCTGGTTGATTACCCGACCCGGGGATTTGTACGGCGTCAACGTGGCCCGGCCGCGGCGCTTGAACCTGTCCCTGCGCTTGGTCAAGCGCCTGCGCGATCGCTCCGCCCTGCCCGCGCCCGAGGGTCTGTGGCGCTCGCCCACCTACGCCCGCGATTACGCCCAGCGCCTGTGCGAGCTCCTGGCCCAGGGATGCGAAGGCGTCTACCACATGGGCGGGCCCCGCTCGCTCGGACGTAGGGAGTGGATGCAGCTTCTCGCGGGTGGCCTCGGCTGCTCGCGTGACTTGGTCTGTGAGGGCACCGCCTCCGCCTACCTACAAGCCTGCGGCGAGGATCCCCACTTGAAAGTGCCCTCCAACGTGGCCCTCTCCCAAGAGAAGGCCACCGCCGCCATCGGCTCCTGCGCGGTGGCTCCCGAGCGCGGTGTGGAGTTGGTGCGCGAGCAACTTAACCGCACGCTCAAGCCAGATCTGCCGCAAGCACGCTAGTCTGCCCTCGCCAAGCACTAGCTACCGAAAGGAAGAACTCCATGAACAAGAGTCAGCTTGTCGAGGCGATCGCCGCCGACAGCGGTCTCTCCAAGGCAGATGCAGGACGTGCGGTCGAGTCGTTTTTGACCACCGTCGGCAAGACCTTGAAGAAAGGCGACGAGGTCGTGATCACGGGCTTCGGCAAGTTCTCCGTGGTCAAGCGGGCTGCCCGTCAGGGCGTCAACCCGCGTACGGGCGAAAAGGTGAAGATCAAGGCCTCCAAGGCCCCCAAGTTCACCCCCGGGGCGAGCCTCAAGCAGACGGTGCACCCCAAGAAGTAGTTCTCCCCACCTATAGCGATGGCGCTCGTCGGGGACTTGGAGCTAGCCGGCTTCGATTACACCGACCCCGATCTGAAGGGGGAGCGCTTTCACACGGCCATGAAGGAGCTGGCGGCGGAGGGATGGCTGGCGGCGGGGCCGTACGGGTACGTGGTCTTCGACCGCGAGGCGGGCGAGTTCTTCCTACGGACACGCTCGGCGATCTTCCCGGGTATGAAGATCGCCGAGCTGTTCGAAGTCACAGAAGGTCCTCTTTGGGAGGAGATGAAGCGCAATATCCTCCACATCAACGGCGCCGACCACACCCGCCTGCGCAGCCTAGTCAATCCTTCGCTCGCGCCGCGATCAGTCGAGCGCTGGCGCCCAGCGATGCGAGGGTTTTTGGAGGGCCTGTTCGCCTCCGTTGAGTCCTCAGGGCGCTGTGAGTTCGTGGAGGCCTTCGCCAAGCCCTATCCCTCCCAGACGATCGCCACGGTGATGGGTGCTCCTCTGGAGGACGCCCCCCGCCTGCACCACTGGTCGACCTGGATTCAACGGCAGTTCGACGCCGCCTCGATGGCCAATGAGCGCGCCGGCATCGAACAGGCCGTCGCCGAGTTCTACGAGTACGCCCACGCGCTCCTGGCCGCACGGCGCCGTTCCCCCGGCGATGACCTGATCTCGACTCTGCTTGCGGCCACTTACCGTCCCTCGGGCGAAGATGGAGCCGAAGGTGCGTCTTCGGGCGCCGAGAAGCTCAGCGAGGAGGAGTGCGTAAACCTCGTCCTCAACGTATTGATCGGGGGCGTCGACACGACCCAAAGTCAGCTCTCCCACGCGATCCGCCTATTCGCCGAGCACCCCGACCAGTGGGCTGCCTTGGTGGCCGATCCCTCCTTGGCAGGGCGGGCGGTCGAGGAGGCTTTGCGCTACGAGCCGATTACACCGTTTACGGCGCGCATCACGGTTGAGGAGGTCACCTTCCGCGATGTCACCTTCCCCCCGGACACGATCGTGATGGTGTGCTCGTTTACCGGGAACCGCGATTTGCCTGGCGACGCAACCGAGCCGGACTCGTTCGACATCACCGTCGAGCGTCCCCGTGCACGCGCACTCACGTTCGGCGCCGGCGTCCACTATTGCCTGGGGGCCAATCTTGCGCGCCTGGAGCTGGAGGAGGCCCTCTCGTTTCTGGCGCGCCGCATGCCCCGGCTGGAACTGGACGGGGAACCGGTCTTCGAGAGCATTCTCGGGATCTACGGGTTGGCAGAGCTGCCGATCCGCTTCGCGCCTGCCTAGCCTCGCCGCGCAACGCGGACCCGAACATCCGTCGATTTGGCACATCCGAAGATTCTCGGCGATTAGCATTTGCCCCGATGCAGACGGAGCGTCTGCGAATTGACAGGGGGGTGAAGAGGCGCCCGGCAACGACATGGACGTAAAGGGCGGCCACCCGGAGTCGCCCGATCGAGCGGAAAGGACTCTGAGGCATGTTTCGGATGAGAGGTCTCGCGGCGGCTGCGTGCCGACCGGCGGCTTGCAGGACGGCGGCTTGCAGGATGGCGGTGTGCAGGATGGCGGCTTGCAGGACAGTGGTGTGCGGTCTGGTTGTGTGGGGAATGGCGGCGTGTGGGGTGGCCTTGTCGAGTCCGGGGGCTGCCCGGGCTGCGTCGGGGCCTGTGTCGGCCCCGGCCGGCGAGTACCACGTGTACAGCTGTCGTATGCCGGACGGCGAAGCGGCGCCGGCGGATGGGTGGAGTGGGAGCGCGGTGGGGGCTTTTGTTTCCGCAGAAGACAAGTGCGCCAAAGGGGGTGCCTTGGTCGCCGCTCTTGGAGACGGCGTAGAACACGAAAGCAACACCAACATCGCAACGTGGGCCTTTGGGGCTCCCGCCGGTGAGACTCTGAAGGCTGCAACGCTATGGCGTGCGGGCGATGCTGATGGTGGTACAGCAGCGAGCGCGACCTATGAGTTCTGGCTAGCCGCTCCCGAAGAGACCAACAGCTTTGATGAATGCGTCTATATCTCATGCAAAACCGGTGAGGGAGAACTAGAAGAACCACGAGCCACTGGCAACCGGGTGGAAGTGCCTGTGAGCAATCTTGGATCTGACTTGTTCATCAATGCGGCCTGTTACGGGACACTTGGACGGCCGTGCAAAAAGGGCGAACACGACCCCAACGGCTACGCTGCCGTGGTCTACCTCTATGCCGCCGACTTGGTCCTCGCCCAAGCTTCCCAGCTGACGGTCTCCAACGTGGAAGGCGAACTGGCCACTGCCTCCACCTTGGCCGGCACCGATGACCTTGCCTTCCATGCAAGCGATTCGGGTTCGGGGGTCTACCAGGCGGTGTTCACCGTGGACGGCGCCGAAGTGGGGCGCACCGTGCTCGACTCTTCTTCGCGCTGCCACGACGTGGGCCAGACCACGGACGGCCTGCCCGCCTTCCTCTACCTCCAGCCGTGCGCGCCTTCCCTGAACGCGGACGTCCCGTTCGACACGACATCGCTGTCCGACGGCGCCCACCACCTGGTCGTGTCGGTCACCAACGCGGCCGGCAACTCCACGGTGGCTTTGGACCGCAACGTCACCGTGGCCAACCATCCGGCCCCCAAAGAACCAGCGCCGGAAACGCCGGCTTCCAAAGAACCGCCGCCGGAAACGAAAGGCACGAAAGAACCGGCCCCGGAAGGGCATGCGCCGTCGCCCCCCGGCCAGGGGCCCTCGACCAACGGTACGCACGAACAACAATCCCCACCCCCTCCAGCCCCCCAAGCGCAGGCGCCGGTCGTCGATGAGACACCGCCCACGCTCGTGGTCCGTTGGGCTGCCACGGCCCACCTTGCGCGCGCGGGCGCGTACGGGCGCGCGCAAGTCGTGTCCGGACGCTTGACCGAAGCCTCGGGCGCGCCAATCGGGGGCGCCCCCGTCCAAGTGCTCTCCACGCCCGCTTTCCAAGGCGCGCGCACCAGGGCGCTCACGAGCGTGCGCACCTCGTCCGACGGTGCGTTCAGGGTGCGCCTGCCCGCCTCCCTGTCCTCGACCAGGCTCACGTTCGCCTACGCGGCCAACCAAGGCCAGGCCGCGCCGACCGTGACCGCCCAGCTGACCCTCGCCGTGCCGGCCAAGGTCTCCCTCAAGGTCACGCCCCGGGTCTCGCACGTGGGCGGCACGATCGTGTTCAGGGGCGCCCTCTCCGGCGGACCTTTGCCGCCAGGAGGCAAGCAGGTGATCCTCGAGGCCCGTGCCCCGCACGGCCCGTGGCGCCAGTTCCATGTGCTCTCCACGGCCGCCCACGGGCGCTTCAGGGCCTCATACCGCTTCCGCCTGCCCGGCCCGATCGACTACCAGTTCAAGGCAGTCTGTCCCCACGAGGCCGACTTCCCCTACGGCGCCGGCTCCTCGCCCGTGGTCCTGGTGCACGAGCGCTGAGGTTAGGCTGCGGGGCGTGAGCGCCGATACGCCACCTCGCACGGGCCCGCAGGCCGGGCGCGTCGATCCCTCCTTCTGGCGGGATCGGCGCGTCCTGGTCACCGGGCACACGGGCTTCAAGGGGGCTTGGCTGTGCCTGTGGCTACAGTCCTTGGGCGCCCACGTATATGGGGCTTCGCTAGGCCCCATGCCGACCGAGCCGTGCCTGTATGACTTGGCCCGCGTGGCGGAGGGGATGGCCGGGAGCGTGGCTTGCGACATTCGCGACCCCGAGGCCGTCAGCCGCGCGGTAGCCCGGGCGGCTCCCCAGGTCGTCTTCCACCTGGCCGCCCAGCCTTTGGTGCGACGCTCCTTCAAGGCGCCCCGCGAGACCTATGAGACAAATGTGATGGGCACGCTCAACGTTCTGGAGGCGCTCCGCGCAAGCCCCGCGGTGGAGGCGGTCGTGGTGGTCACCTCCGACAAGTGCTACGAGAACCGCGAGGCTCCCACCCCCTACCGCGAGGACGACCCTCTCGGCGGACACGACCCCTACTCCTCCTCCAAGGCCGCCGCCGAGCTCGTGACCTCGGCCTACCGGCGCTCCTACTTCTCGGGTCCCGCGGGCCCCTCCGTCGCTTCCGCGCGGGCAGGCAACGTGATCGGTGGTGGGGATTGGGGGGAGGACAGGCTCGTGCCGGATCTGGTGCGGGCGGCCGTCTCGCAAAGGAACCTGAGCCTTCGCAACCCCGCCGCGGTGCGCCCTTGGCAGCACGTGCTTTCGCCCCTGTCCGGGTACCTGGTCTTGGCTCAGGCCCTGTGTGGTGGGCCCCAATTCGCGCGTGCCTGGAACTTCGGCCCCGACCCGGCCGACGCTCGCACCGTGGAGTGGGTCGTGCGGCGCATGTCCTCCCTCTGGCCCGGAGGAGTGCCATGGAGCGTGGACGAGGGCCCCCATCCCCACGAGGCCGGCCTGCTCGCGCTCGACTCCTCTCTCGCGCGGGCCGAGCTCGGCTGGACGCCGCTCCTCGGCCTGGAGCGGGGCCTGGCGGCGACGGTCGACTGGTATCGGGCCTGGCACGACGGGGAGGACCTGCGCGAGCTGAGTTTGGGGCAGGTGGGGGACTTGGGGTGATTTGGGCGCCCCTTCGCGGTGGGGATGGGGTCGCCGGTGGCGGAGCTGGTTGATGTTGTTCGAAAAGGGGGTGCCCCGCGCGTGCGCGCGGTCTTTTAACAAGACATAGTCTGGATACCTGGCCGCGCACGCGCGCGGGGCACCCTTCAGGGCACCAACAACAACCCGTCCATTTGGGGTCCCCACCCGCGGGTATAGTCGGCCCGAGTGGAGGCCAACCTTGTCGATGCCGAGCCCCTGTCCGGGCGGCCCGTGGGGATCCCGGGTCGCCTCTACCGGCTCTGGCCGTGGCTGCCCTTGCCGGTCGGCGCCGCCTACCTGGTGCTGCTGCTGGTCAAGTTCAACCAGATCGTTGCAGCCACCTACCTGAACGCCGACGCGGCCTCGGCGCCTGTCGTCGGCGAACTGTTCGGTGGCTCCCCTGCCCACCGCCAGGTGTTTCTGGGTCAGATGGGCTGGTTCTCGACGCTCCTTTTCGAGCTGGCCACCCGCTCCTTGCCAGCGCACCGGCAGCTGTGGGAGATGGTCCCCTACGCGATGGTCTTGGCCTCGGTTGCAATGATCGCGTGGGCGGCCTGGAGGGTCGCCGGACGCTGGGCCGCAGCGATCGCGGGCGTCACGATCCTGTGCGCCGGCCCCCACACCTTGGGCTTGTTGTTCTCGCTCAACGACCACTCCACGACTTGGTTCTCGCTGGCGCTGCTGGCGGCCCTGCTCGTCTTCTTCGAGGCCCCGCCCGCTTGGCTGAAAGCATGGTCGGCGGCCTTGATCGCAGTGGTCGCTGGCGCGATCGTGGGTGTCAACGCTGCGTCGGACCTGACTCTGATGGTGGCCGGCATCGTCCCCATCGTGTTCGCCGCCGGCCTGACCTGGGCTCTGCGCCCGGGGCGAGTCCAAGCGAGCGCATGGTGGTGGATCGTGGGCGCCGTCGTCGTGGCAGGCATCTGCGACGCCGTGACTAACAGCTGGGCGCACCACGAGAACGTGCTCACGCCACCCCAGTACGCCCACAATACGTTCGCCACGGCCGAAGCGATCCCGACCAACTTCAAGCTGTGGTGGCAATCCCTGATGGTGCTTGGCAACGGCGGCTTCTTCGGTCAGACGCTCGGCTTCGCCTCAGGTCTGCAGCTGCTGTGCGCCGTGCTCACCCTGGTGGCTTTGGCGCTGGTCGTGCGTTTCGCCTGGCGTGCCGTGGCCGGCGCCGTGCCAAGGCGTTGGCGCGAGCACGAAGCTCCTGGCGCTGCGCCGGGTCCATCGGTCGAGTCGAGCGTCGCCTCGCTTGGGCACGAAGCCCAGGCCCTGCGAATTGCGTGGTGTGCCTTCTGGGGCTCATCCGCGCTCTTGCTCTCGGCCAGCTTCGTGTTCAGCTCCAACCCGATCGACATCAACTCCAGCCGCTACCTGGTGGGTGTGATCTATGCCGTTGCATCGCTCTTGCCGCTCCTCGCCACTGGGGCCTTGGTGGCCCGGGTGGCCGTGACCACCGGGGTCACCGTTTTCGCGCTGAGCGGGCTGGTCTCGCTGTTCAACAACGAAGAGCTGGCCACGAGCCCTGTCAGCTACAGCCTCTACCACCAACTCGAGCACTACCTCGACGGCAAGCACCTACAGCTCGGCTACGCCGACTATTGGGACGGGGCGCCGATCATGTGGGACACCAAAATGCGCATCCGCGCCTACCCAGTCCAGGACTGCGCCCCCAACATGTGCTGGTCCTACCTGCACATGATCACCTCTTGGTACACCACCCCGCGCTCCCACCAGCCTACGTTCCTGATCAACGACGCCGCCCAACCGAGCCCGGCCGCGCCCACCGCCACCCTCGGCAACGCCAGCTCAGTCCAGCAGATCGGCCCGTTTACGGTGTATGTCTACCCGTACGACATCGCCAGCCGCATGATGCCCTAGCGGCGGCTGTACGCCCGACGTTTGTGGGATAGTGCCGCCCTCGACCGACTACCACGGAGGACGCATGGCCACTCGCAAACCGGCACCCCGCACCAGCCTGATAACCCGCACCACCTGCCGGATCTGCGGCTGTCCGCATCTTGCACCCGTGCTCTCCCTCGGAGACCAGCGCATAGCCGGCGCTTTCGCCGATCCAGGCGGCGCGCAGCCCGTCGAGCGCGCGATCCCGATGGAGCTGGTGCGCTGCGACATGACCCAGGACCAGGAGGCGTGCGGCCTGATCCAGACCAAGCACACGGTCCCCGGCTCGATCCTCTACAGCTCCTACTGGTATCGCAGCGGCGTCAACCGCACGATGACCGAGAACCTGCACGGCATCGCTCGCGGCGTCGAAGCGATCGTGTCGCTGGAGTCCGGCGACCTGGTCGTGGACATCGGCTGCAACGACGGCACTTTGCTCGACGGCTATCAGGTTGAGGGCCTGCGCCACCTCGGCTTCGACCCTTCAGACGTAGCGCGCTACGCGATCGCCAAGGGCTACGACGTGGTCAACGACTTCTATTCGGCCGAGGCCCTGCGTCAACGCCGCCCCGACCAGAAGGCCAAGGCGATCACTTCCATCGCCATGTTCTACGACCTCGAGTACCCCCGCGCGTTCGTGGCCGACGTTGCCGAAGCCTTGGCCGAGGGGGGCATCTGGGTGATGGAGTTGCACTACCTCTCGATGATGCTCGAGGCCAACGCTTTCGACGCGATCGTGCACGAGCACCTGGAGTACTACTCGCTTGCGGTGATCGAGCGTTTGGTCGGCGAAGAGGGCCTGGAAGTCGTCTCGGCCGAGCTGAACGACATAAACGGCGGCTCGATCCGCCTGTTCATCGGCCACGCTTCTCGTCACGAGCGCACGCCCGAGCAGCAGGAGGCTTTGACCGCCCTGCGCGTCGCCGAGTTCGAGCTGGCGCTGGACTCACCCGAGCCGTACGAGAAGTTTCGCCTCGGCTCCGAGCGCGTCCGCGACGAGTTGCTCGCCCTCTGCCAAAAGCTGCACGGCGAAGGCAAGAAGATCCATGTCTACGGCGCCTCCACCAAGGGCAACACGATCCTCCAATACGCCGGCATCGACAGCTCTCTGGTCGAGGCAGCGGCCGATCGCAACCCCGACAAGTGGGGCTCAGAGACGATCGCCACGAAAATCCCCATCATCAGCGAGGAGGACTCGCGCGCGATGAAGCCCGACTATTACCTGGCCCTACCCTGGCACTTCCTCAAGGAGTTCATCGAGCGCGAGCAGGAGTTCCTGCAGGGTGGCGGCCAGTTCATCGTGCCCTTGCCGGAGGTCCGGGTGGTAGGCGCCTCTTGAGGGGCAGGCCCAAGCAGTGAAGATCGCGCTGGTCGCCCGCTTCCTCGGCGAGCCGATCGGTCTCGGCACCTACGCCGTCAACCTCCTGCAAGCCCTCGACCGCCGCGAGGACAAGCACGAATACGTCCTCTACACGCCCACCTGGAACGAGGTTCCGCCGCTCGGTCCGCGCTTTCGCATTCGACGCTTCCCCGCCTTGCGCGGCTCGCGGGCGGCGCTTACGCTGTGGGATCAGACGGCGCCCCCTATGGCCGCCGCGCGCGACCGCGTGGATCTCGTGCACTATCTGCACCCGGCCGGTCCGCCCTTCTCGCCCTGCTGCCCTGTCGTCGTCAACCTGCTGGACGCGATTCGCTGGGTGGTACCCGGCTATCGCCTGCCCTATCCCTATGACTGGCTTGAACGGCGGGCCGTGCGCCGCGCCGATCTGATCCTCACGCTGTCTGAGAGCGCGCGCGCCGACATCGAGCGGGTGCTTGGCATCCCGCGTGCCAAGATCCGCGTCGCCTACCTTGGCGGACCGTCGCTCGACCCCGTGCCTCCCGTCGAGTCGCGGTCCGACATCACGCGTGCCGCCGAGCGCCAACCCGACATAGCGCCCTCTCCGGAACCGCCCTACTTCCTGTTCGTCGGCGGTACCGAGAAGCGTAAGAATCTTGCCACCGCCTTGGAGGCGTTCAAATCGATCGAGGACTACGAGCTGCGCGTCGTCGGCGCGAACACCGCCTCGCCCGTCCACGACGCGCGTCGCGATCAGAGCGGCGTGCGGTGGCTGGGCTTCGTCGGCGAGGAGGAACTGGTGGACCTCTATCGCCACGCCACCGCGCTCGTATTTCCAAGTCGTTATGAGGGATTTGGGCTACCGGTGTTGGAGGCGATGGCGCGCCGCACGCCGGTGATCGCCTCCAACAGCTCCTCGATACCAGAGGTCGCGCGTGGCGCGGCGATCCTCGTCGATCCCGACGACGTTGAGGGACTGCGCGATGCGATGCGGCGTGTCTGCGCAGAGCCCGCTTTGCGAGCAGAGTTGACCGCGCGCGGCGCCGAGGTCGTCTCCGGCTTCAGCTGGGATGAGACCGCGCGCGCAACCGTCGCCGCCTACGAGGAGCTCGGCGCCCCGCGGTGAGTTCTCCGCCCACGAGGCGCGACGCAGTGAGCCTATGACGAGCTGGGCGCGACGCGGTGAGCGCCGAGTGAGGCGCGCACGGCGCGCAGCGCGCGCATCGAATGGCGCGCCGCCACGAACCCGCTGTGCGGGGTGTGGTCGTAGATCTCGCGGTAGACCCGGTAGCGCGCGCCGGGCTCGCCGTAGGCCCGGTGGGCGATCCGACGCAGCTCTGCCAACTCCTCGGGCTGCTCGTGGGCGAGGGCGTAGCGCTTCTCGAGCGCCAGCCACAGCGGGAACTCCGCTCTCACCGCTCGGCGGACGTGGGCTGCCTCGGCGCTGTCGGCCCCGAAGTAGGTCGCGGCGAGCTCGTGGTATCCGTCGATCACCTTGGCGTACCGGTTGACGATCCCGCGGTCCATGAAGGAGTCGTTCCCGCCGCGCGTGAGCACGTAGGAGTCGGGCAGGTAGTCGAACGTGGCGCCCTGCGCGATCATCGCGAACAGTCGCGCGACGTGAGCAAACAGGCTGCCAACGAATCGCTCCTCCAGTCCGATCTCCTCCCATCGCTCCCGCTTGAACACGATCGAGCCAAGGAAGCTGAAGAACGCGAGCGTCGTGTTCGCTCGCGCGAAATAGTCGAGCCGCTGCTCGCGCACGGAGAAGTCGAAGCGCGTCTCCTCAGGGATCTGCGCGACCTCGCCCTCGCGCAGCGGCTCCATCTCAAAAGAGCAGTAGGTGACTCCGCACAGCAGCAGCTCAACGCTGCCGTCGAGCCGGGCGAGCATTCGGGCCAACGCACCCTCTCGCATCGTGTCGTCAGCACCGAACAGCCAACAGTACTCGCCGCGTGCGAGTGCGACGGTGCGCGCCATGTCGCGGTCGATCCCACCCCGCTCGGGCCGGCGGTGGTAGCGGATCTGCGGGTGGCGCTCAGCGAACGCGCCGACGACCTCGGCGGTGTCGTCGCTCGAGCCACCGTCGAGCACCACGACCTCGACGCCGTCCTGGAGTTGGGAGACGATGCTCTGGAGTGTCTCGCCGATGAACGCTCCGAAGTTGTAGGTAGGTATGCACACCGAGAGCCGCATCGCCGCCCTATCCTCGCGGGAGCTTGGAGCGGAGATGGTCAAACGGCGCTCTCAGGCGTCGCTTGAAGCGCGCTGGCAGGTAGGCCCCGACGCGCGTGGCGATGCGGTTGCTGAGGACTATGCCCCGGCGCTCCCAACGCTGGCGTGTCTTTGCCCGCCTGAATCTCTTGAGTTCATCTGCTCGCACGAGCTCCGTGTCGGACTCCCGCGCATACCACTCATTCACGCCGGTGCGACGGAAATGCACATACCCGTGCGCCGCCATGTGCCTACCAACGCGCGGGTCGCCTCCCCGCGCGCGCGGATCGTCGCTGGCCGCGTTGTCCTCGATGATCACGATCCGGGGCCTGTGCTTCTCCAAGGTGAAGCCTTTGAGCACGTCCATCTCATGGCCCTCGACGTCGATCGTGATGAACTGAATCTCGGGAAACCCCGCCTCGGCGAGCAGGCTGTCGAGCGTGGCGGTGCGGACCGTTATCTCCTTTACCGCGCCGCCAACCTCGGTGATCCACTCCAGGCGATCCGGGGTCAAATCGAGCGTTGACATCTCCTCGAAATTCTCGGCCACGAAGAAGCTCGCCGTACCCTCTCTGTCGCTCGCCGCGCAGTTGACGACGGTGCAGGCGCGGCGTTCGCGGATCTGCTCGACCAGAGCGGGAATCGGCTCGACCAGCAGGCAATGCCAGCCCCGCTTTTCAAACAGATAGCTCGCGCTGCCGGTTTGGCCGTCGTAGGCGCCGACCTCGACGCAATACCCCTCCGCCAGCTCGCCAAAGATCTCCTGCAAGGCACGATCCTCGCCAAACTGACCATGCGACTGTGCTTCGGTGCTTGCCATCGCGTTCACGCTCCCGCTGGGTGGCGACGGTGGAGGAGGGCATGGCGAAGCTCCTCGGGGATCAGCCTCAGCGCAAGCAGCGCCGCCAAGTAGATAGCCAAGCCGATCACGGCAGAGGCGAGCGAACCGACGCCGAGGGCGATCGCGCAAGCGCCCGCAAACACCATCGCGGCCGCGGTACGCGCCACGAAGCTGGGTCGCAAGCGCACCCGGGGGCGCCCAAGCGACAGCGACCACTCGTAACACAGCGCGAGCGTCAACTCGGCGGCGACCATGGCGATCGCCGCCCCTTCCGCGCCGTAGGCCTCAATCAACGGAACGCCGGCGACCACCACGACCGCCAAGGCGATCGCGTTGCAAACAAGCATTGCCCGCAGGCGATCGAGCGACAGCAGTCCATAGCCGCGTGCACTGATGACAAAAGTTCCCAGCAGCGCAAAGGCCAGGATACGCACCACATCAACCGAGGGCGCAAATCCGGGGCCGGCGATCAAGGGCACAGCGAACGCGGCCCCGAGGAACAGGCCAAGAGCCACGCCACAACCGGCAAGGAGCATCGTCTCGGCAAGTCTGCGACTCGCATAGTCAAAACGCTCGTCGTCATCGCGGGCGGCGCGGGCGAGCAGCGGCAGCGGAGGATTCCAGACCAGGAACCGGGCCGCCTCGAGGGCCTCGGGCGTCGCCCGCAGCTCGGGCCGGTAGGCGGCCAGCGTCTCGGCCAGCTCCGTGCGCGTCTGCGGCGGG
>Ga0208586_1000164_pt1 | contig 26447 bp, 24 predicted proteins | sample NGESurshal072012_6_FD_184471 | JGI IMG/M metagenome (GOLD analysis project Ga0208586, IMG submission 184471) | Arctic peat soil microbial communities from Barrow, Alaska - NGEE Surface sample 53-3 shallow-072012 (SPAdes) | ecosystem: Environmental > Terrestrial > Soil > Wetlands > Peat ... | reverse complement strand
CTCCTTGCCCTCCCCGGCCTCCTTGCCCTCCCCGGCCTCCTCGCCCTCCGCCGCCTCCTCGCCTTCCCTGGCCGCGTCTGTGCCCCAGCCGGAGCGCCCTTCAGTCGGGGACGTGGCCGGCGCCAAGGGCGAAACAACCGTCGTTGAGCTATCGCGCACACAGCGCACAATCGCGCGGCGCATGGCGGAGTCCAAGGCGACGATCCCCGACTTCACCCTGACGGCCGACATCGACATGGAGCGTTGCGTGGACCTTCGCGCCGAGCTGAAGCGGTTGTCTCGCGCCGGCGACGGACGAGACAAGGCTGTGATCGCTGCCGGCGACGGACAGGACAAGGCCGCCGCGCCCACCTACAACGACATGATCGTCAAGGCTTGCGCTCTCGCTCTGCGCGACCATCCGCGAGCCAACGGCAGCTACCGCGACGGGCGCTTCGAGCTGCACGCGCGCGTCAATGTCGGCGTGGCTGTGGCGTCCGGCACCGAGGATCCGGCAGGCGGGGCACTTGTCGTGCCGACCGTATTCGACGCGGACACGAAGGCACTCGGCGAGATCGCACGCGAGACGCGCGCGCTGGCCGAGCGAGTGCGCGACGGCTCGATCACCCCACCCGAGCTGAGCGGCGGCACGTTCACCGTGTCGAATCTCGGGATGTACGACATTCGCAGCTTTACCGCGATCGTCAACCCGCCACAGGCAGCGATCTTGGCGGTTGGCGCTGTCGCCCCGCGAGCGATCGTCCGCAAGAAGAAGCTCGTTGCGCGCCAGACGATGAGCGTCACGCTCGCGTGTGACCACCGCATTCTCTACGGGGCTGACGCGGCACTATTTCTAGCGCGCGTCCGCGAGCTGTTGGAAGAGCCGGCCGCGCTCACTTTGTAGCGTTTTCGGCTCACCACAAAAGTATCTACCGGAGCCGCGAGTAGGCTCGCTTATAGGAGTTGCCACCCCGCCCGGCGACGCTGGTCCGAGGCCGAACGTCCCGGGAAAGGAGGTGGTGAGGATGAGTCAAGGGATTGAGCTCATTCTGGCGATTGCGCTCATGATCGCGGTCATCCGCGGCGTGACGTAAGAGCCGCTCCAGCTCTGGCGGGAGTCGGCCTCGATGCCCGCCAGAGCGACTATACGGCTATACACGCAAACGGGGCCCGGCAAAACCGGGCCCCGAAGGTGATGCAGACGACTCAAGCAATCGAGCTCATCCTGACGTGGAAAGTATGCTACCACGAGAGTCGGCACATGAATCGAGGTCAACCCCCAGCCGATATACGCGTCTGTCATCTGGGCACGATCCCTTACCGCGACGCGCTCGCCATCCAAGCCGAAGCCCAGGCAAAGCGCCAGGCCGAGGAAGTACCCGACACCCTGCTCCTACTGGAGCACCCGCCCGTCTATACGCGCGGCCGCCGCGCCTCCGAGAACGAGCTATCGCTCGGCGAGGACTTCTACCGAGCGCACGGCATCGAGATCGTGCCGACGAACCGCGGTGGCAAGGTCACCTACCACGGCCCGGGACAACTAGTCGGCTATCCGATCATGCGCGTAGTGGACATCGGTGCGCACCTGCGCAAGATGGAGACGGCGATTGTGGCGGCGCTTGGCGAATACGGCATACAGCCGCGCTCGCGCTGCGCTGAGGGCATCGACTACACGGGTGTGTGGGTGGAGGATCGCAAGATCGCCTCGATCGGCGTGCACGTCTCGCGCGGCGTCTCCACACATGGCTTTGCCGTGAACGTCAGCAACGACCTCACTCCGTTCACCTGGATCGTGCCCTGTGGTCTCCCCGACGTGGCGATGACCTCCGTGGCACAGGAGCTTGGCCATGAGCCGGACGGTGGGCTCGACGCTTTCTCAGAGCTCGTCGCGCAGTGCTTCTGCACAGCGCATGGCCGCCCATTGCCCGCCCCGCGTGAGAGCCGCCCATCGCTCGCCTCGCCCGAGAGCATCGATGGATCGGGCTTCACAGGGTCTGCACTGGTGAGCGCATGAGCAACCCACCGAGTAGTACCCCCCTGCGCACCGACGTCGAGCGCGAGCACTCGACCCGCTCCCGCGCCAACCCCGGCGGCATGGACGTGCTGCAAGTGCTCGGCTCCGACGTCCGTCCGCTACGCGAGCGCAAGCCGCCCTGGTTCAAAGTGCCGGCCGCCGGCGGCACTCGCTACCGCGAGCTGTCGAAGCTGATCAAAGAGGAGAACCTGCACACCGTCTGCCAGGAGGCCGCCTGCCCCAACGTGGGCGAGTGCTGGGAGCGGGGCACCGCGACCTTCATGATCCTCGGCGACACCTGCACGCGGCGCTGCGGCTTCTGCAACGTGAAGACCGGCAAGCCCACCTGGAACGATCCCTTGGAGCCCGCGCGTGTGGCGCGCTCGATTGCGCGCATGGGCCTGCGTCATGCCGTCGTCACCTCGGTCGACCGCGACGACCTGCCCGACAAGGGCGCCTCGGCGTTCGTGGGGGTGATCAGGCAGGTGCGCAAGCAGGCCCCGCAGTGTCAGATCGAGGTGCTCACACCCGACTTCCAAGGCCAGGAAATGCCTCTGGCCAAGGTGATCGCGGAGCGCCCCGACGTGTTCAACCACAACGTCGAGGTCGTACCGCGCTTGTACCCGATCGCGCGCCGGGGCTCTGAATTCCTGCGCTCCTGCCGCGTCCTGCGCAGCGCCGCGGAAATGGGCGAAGGCGAAGTCGTGACCAAGTCGGGCTTGATGGTGGGCCTGGGCGAGACACACGAGGAGATGGTGGCCACGTTCGAGGTGCTACGCGAACACGACGTACAGGTGCTCACCGTAGGGCAATATCTACGCCCCTCCGAGCGCCACCTGCCGATCGTGCGCTACTGGCACCCCGACGAGTTCACGGCCCTGGAAGAGGCCGCGTACGCGCTCGGCTTCGACCATGTCGCCGCCGGCCCGCTCGTGCGCTCCTCTTATCACGCCGACCAGCACGTGCCCCAGCCGCGCCCCGGTGTCGGCCCGCTCGCCGCGAGCGGATAGCTCCGCCCTCGCCGCGAAGCTTCGCCTCGTCCTCGCGAGCCCTTCGCCTTTCCGGCGTGGACGGCGAGCGCGTGGACGACGAGCGCATGGGCGGCAAGCGCGTGGACGGAGCGGATAGCTCCGCGTGCGCGAGCGGATAGTCTCGCGTCGATCTTTCCCGTCGAGACCCCGCTCATATGACCCGCGTCGCTGTGCTGGCCGTCGCTTTGGCGTTCATTCTCGGCTTCGCGTTCCTGACGATCGCGGGCATCCAGCAGTTCGGGATCAACGTGCAGAGCGTGCTGTCGGTGATCGTGCTCGTGATCCTCACGGTTGGCATCGTCGGGGCGTTGCGCAATCCTCCTAGGTAGATGAGAGGACGCTCATGAGCAAGTCTCCCTTCCTGCCACAGGGAGGCAGTTCGCGTCGCGCGCGAGCCTTGGCGCGGCGCCGACGCAGGCGCAGGCGTGTCTTGGCCGTGGGCACGATGGCGGTCGTGGCGGCCGCGATCGCGGCGGTGCTCGTGCTCTCGCACTCGAGCCTCACGCAGGGCTCTCCCTCGGCGGCGCGCAGCAGTAGGACCCACAGCGACCATCGCCCACGCAACGGCCGAGACCCAGGCACAGCGTCCGCCGGCTCGAGCACCACGCCAAACCCAGACGCGGTTTCAGGGTCGGCCGGCGTTCCAGGGTCGGCCGGCGTTTCAGGGTCGGCCGGCGTTTCAGGGTCGGCCGGCGTTTCCAGCGTTTCAGGGTCGGCCAGCGTTTCCGGGTCCAGCAGTTCGCCTGGCTCGACCGCCACCTCGAGCGGCTCAACTCTCTCGCCGGCAGGCTTGCCCTTGGGCCATCCGCCGCTCACGCTCGATTTGAGCGGCGCCGAAGATCCGGTCCAAGCCTCCTTCCACCACCCGCCGAGCGCCGGGCTCCTGTTCGACCTGAGCACCGGTCGCGTCCTGTGGCAGCTCAACCCCTCCGAGCGCCTCCACATCGCGAGCCTGACGAAGATGATGACCGCCCTCAGGGTGGTGCGGACGTCCTCTGCGGATGACCCCGTGCTCGTGACCAAGGCAGCGGTCGCCTCGGCCGGCTCCAAGGTCGGGGTGCTGCCCTTGGGCAAGGACGTGCGCTTGGAGACGATGCTCTATGGACTGCTCTTGCCGTCGGGTAACGACGCGGCGGTGGCCCTCGCGCAGCATGTGTCGGGCAGCATCGGAGCTTTTGTTGCGTCCATGAACCAGGAAGCGGCACGCTTGGGCCTCGGCTGCACCCACTACACCTCACCCTCGGGCTACGTCAACGCCAGCAACTACTCGTGCGCTGCCGATCTGGCCGAGTTGGCCCACGTCGACTTGGAGCAACGTCTGCTCGCCAAGATCGTGCGCACCGAGAAGGCAGTCGAGCCCTTGCCGATCAAGGGGGGAAAGGTCTATCTCTACAACAACAATCCCCTGCTCGTCTACGGCTACCCGGGCGCCACGGGCCTGAAGACCGGCTACACCGAACTGGCCGGCGACTGCCTGGTGGGCACCGCCGAGCGCCACGGGGTGCGGTTGGGCGTGGTGCTCCTGCATTCGCCCGAATTGGGACGTCAGGCCGAGTATCTGCTCGACCGGGGCTTCGAGGATGTCTACGGCCAGACCCCGATCCCGGCGCCGCCTGTCCCGGTCGGACGATAGGCAAGTTCCCCCGCCGCGCCACTGAGTACTGGCCGGCAGGCAAGCCCTCGGCCCCGGCAAGCCGCGAATCCCTCCGATCGCGACGACTCCGAGACTTGTCGGAGTCGTTAGGGCGCAGCGAGGAGTAGCCTTACTCCCCAGATATTGACTGGCCAGTCAGCCAAGGGAGAGAACTGTGGATCTTGACGATACGCCCGAGCAGGCAGCGCACCGCGCCAAGGTGAAAGCCTGGCTGCAGGAGCACAAGGCAGAGGCGCCCATCCTCAGCGGAGAGGGCGCGATCACCGACGAGGCGCAGATCATCGCCGCCAGACGCGCCTGGCAGGGCAAGCTCGCCGAGGCGGGGCTTGCTGGAGTGACCTGGCCCAGGGAGTACGGCGGACAGGGCCTGGGGCCGATCGAGCAGGTCGTCTGCAACCAGGAGATCGCCAAGGCCGGCGTGCCCGGCATCCTCGACGCGATCGGCGTCGGCATGCTAGGTCCCACGCTGATCGCGCACGGCAGCGAGGAGCAGAAGGGGCGCTACCTCGGCCCGATGCTGCACGGCGACGAGGTCTGGTGCCAGCTGTTCTCAGAGCCCGCCGCCGGCTCTGATCTAGCGGCAGTGCAGACGCGCGCGCGCCAGCAGGAGGACGGGAGCTGGCGCCTGAGCGGCCAGAAGGTGTGGACGACCAATGCCCAGTTCTCCTCCTATGGCCTGTTGCTCGCAAGGACCGACGCCGAGCAGCACAAGCACAAGGGCCTGACGATGTTCATCATCCCGATGGACGCTCCCGGCGTGACGGTAAGGGGTTTGCGCCAGATCTCCGGCGAGGCCGAGTTCAACGAGGTGTTCCTCGACGATGTCAAGCTCGACTCAGACGCTGTCGTCGGCGGTGTCGGCAACGGCTGGGGCACGGCGCTGACGACGCTGATGTTCGAGCGCGTCACGATCGGCCTCGGCGGCGAGGGCCTCGGCTTCAACTCGCTGCGCTTCACCAAGGCGATCGCCTCAGACGTTCACGGCCGCCAAGATCCGGAGGTGCGCAAGGAGCTCGGTGAGATCGTCAGCGAGCTGCTGGCGGTGCGCTTCACCGGCTACCGCACCCTGACGGCGCTTCAGAAAGGGCAGATCCCCGGCCCCGAGGCGGGCCTCGCGAAGGTCACGATCGTCAACGGCGCGATCAAAGCCGGCGATTTGATCGCCGACGTGCTCGGCCCAGACGCGCTCGACGAGGACAACGAGTGGGCCTACATGATCTCCTTCCTGCCCGGCCTGAAGTCGGCGGGCGGCACCGAAGAGATCCTGCGCAACACGATCGGCGAGCGCGTGCTCGGGCTGCCCCCGGAGCCGCGCCTGGACAAGGGCATCCCATTTTCGGAGCTTCGCTCCAAGGAAGCGGCGGCGGCATGACCCCACCCAACCCATCCCACCCCACACGCCCGCGGCGTATGGAGACACCCACGGAGGCGGCGGCATGAACTTGGCACTCTCAGACGAGCAGGAGTTCCTGCGCGAGGCGGCCCGAGGCACGCTCTCGCGTACGAAGACATTGGAGGCCGCCCGGGAGGCGCTCGATGGGAACAACAGCGCCCTACCGGACCTGTGGCCGACGGCCCGTGAGGCCGGCTGGCCGGGCCTGTTGATCGACGAGGCCCATGGCGGCGCCGGCCTGGACGCGTTCGATGCGATGCTCGTGATGAGCGAGTGCGGGCGCGTGCTCGCCCCGGTTGCGCTGCTCGGACACCTACCGGCCAGCGCCATCCTGAACGCGGCGCCCGCCGCGCAGGAGCTGCTCGAGCCGCTGGCCAGTGGCGAGCGCCGGGCGGCTTACCTGCCGACGATGCCTCCGAACGACCTGGTCGACGGCTGGTGCGTGGACCCGCGCCACGGCAGCACCCGACCGGGTGCACCGGAGGCCAAGGACGACGGCAAAGGAGGCATCACTCTGAGCGGCGCCTATGCGTTCGTGCCGGACGCTCCCGGAGCCGACCTGCTGGTGGGTGTGGCTTTGCTCGCCGGAAAGCCAGTGGGCGTGGCGATCGAGGCCTCCACGAGCGGCGTGGAGATCGAGCCGGTGTTCCGCTACGACGCCACCCGCTCGCTCGGCCACGTGACCTTGACCAACGCGCCGGCCACGCTGCTGGACGCGCCCGAGGAGGCCCTGACTGGCGCCTGGCATCTGGCCCAGGCCCTGATCGCGGCAGAGTCGTTGGGCAGCGTGGAGGCGGCTTTGGACGTATCCGTCGCCTACGCCAAGGAGCGCTTCACGTTCGGACGCGCGATCGGCTCCTACCAAGCGGTCAAGCACTCCTTGACGGAGGTCCTGCGCCAACTGGAGAACGGCCGCTCGCTGCTCTACTACGCGGGCTGGTCGCGCAACGGTGCGCCCGCCGAGTTCCCGTTGGCGGCAAGCGCCGCGCGCTCGGTCGCCGGTCGCGCGCTCGACCACGGGGCTCGCACGATGATCTCGGTGCACGGCGGCATCGGCGCCACCTGGGAGCACGACGCGCCTCTGTACTTCAGGCGCGCCCAGCTATCACGGCGCTTGCTCGGTGGAACGGCCGCCGCGACCGATCGCGTGGCCGGAGAGTTGATCGCCCAGGCCGACGCGGCATAACGACGGTTACGGTCGAGGCGCGCCTCGCGAGGAGAGGAGACCTCGATGAGGAGGAGTGGGCGGAGGAGGAGGGAGCAGGGAGCAGAGGAGCAGGGAGCAGAGGAGCAGAGGAGCAGAGGAGGAGGGAGTAGAACATCAACTTTGCCGAATTGCTAAAGGTATCTACAAATCGTTAATACCTTGGTGAATTTGATAAAAAGCATATGACTCTCCCTCATCCTCCCGGCCTACTGCGCCGGCGGAATTCTCAGTGCCCACGGCGCTTGGCCGGTTTCGCGCTTGCCGCGGTGGCGGCTTCCAAGGAGGCCGCCACCGGCGCGCCGTAGGCGGCGTGGACCGCTTCGACCAACGACGTTTCGACGCCGCAGTTGATGCAGAAGCCGTGCTGTGACCAGCCGATCGCACGCGCCAACACTTGATCGGCATAGGTGACGCCGGTCGGGTCGTGGCCGTAGTAGTCGTAGACCGCGTTCCAAGCGCTGTCGTCCAGCCCATAGCCCGCGCCGTCCGCGGAAAGCAGGTGCGCGGCGGCCATGATCGCGTCAAAGTCGTCGTAGATCGAAGGATGGTGGACGGTCTTGTGGTCATAGGAGGCCGGCCGTGCACCGTAGCGATAGGAGTTACTAACCAAAGCCCAGGTCGTGGTCGGACCATTGGTTACGTTGAACTGCATCGGCCCGCCACAGCAATGGGCGAAGTTGAGCCCCGCATAGATTCCCGGCGCGGTCGAGAAGGCCGACTCCTGGCGATGAATCGAGGCGAGCAGCAGCCAGTTGACCCCGAACGTGCGCTGGGCGGTCGCATAGATCGGGTAGAAGCCCTGCATCCAACGCTCCGCGATATGGGTATTCGTCTGGGCTTGGTAGAGCGCCATGTCGCGATGGGCCTGGAGCGAGGAAGGGTCGCCTACTATCGCGCGCCCACCGCCACGTCCATGCCCCCCTGCGCCAGCGCCCGGGGACGCGCCCGCCTCCCGGGCACCCGTTTGAGGGGAGCTTCCACCGACACCCCCGACATAACCCGCATTGACAGCAGTACCGGGCGCCGGGGTCGGGGTCACCGCGATCACGGGCGGCGGCGCAACGCCGGAGCCAGGAGCAGAGCCCCCCACAACCCCGGTCAAGACAAGCACGAGCACGGCCACACCGAGGACCCCCAGCGCTACCGCTACGGCCCAAGCAGCTCGTTCGGAACCCGGCTGGGGAACGTTCGCCTCAGTGTCCTCCACACATCTCAGGCTAGCGTCAAGGAGCCCAGCTTTGCGCCAAGCGAATCGAGCAGTTCCCGGAAGGAGGCTTCGAACTTCTCCACACCCTCGCGCTCCAAGGTGTCGGTCACGTCCTCGTAGTCGACACCGGCCTCGGCCAGCTCGTCGAACAGCCCCTCCGCCTCGGCCATACCCTCAGTCAGCGTCGAGCGAGGGGAGCCGTGAGCCTGGAACGCTTCGACGGTCTCCTCAGGCATCGTGTTGACCGTGTCCGGGCCGATCAACTCGTCCACATACAACGTGTCACGGTAGGCCGGGTTCTTGGTCGAAGTAGATGCCCACAACACGCGCTGGGGCGTGGCGCCCTTGCCCGCCAAATACTCCCACCGGGGACCCCTGAAGGCCTGTTGATAGTGGCGATAGGCCAGCCTGGCATTGGCCACGGCCAAGCGCCCCTTCAACTCGCCGTGGGGGTGGGCGGGACTCAATTCATCCAAGCGCCGATCGGCCTCGGTATCGATCCGCGACACGAAGAAGCTGGCCACCGAAGCGACCTTGGAAGGATCGCCGCCCTCGGCCACGAGCCGCTCCAAACCGCGAATGTAGGACTCGGCCACCTCGGCGTAGCGGCGCAACGAGAAGATCAAGGTCACGTTGATCGAACGTCCCTTGGCGATCACGTCCTCGATCGCGGCCAAGCCCGGCCTGGTGGCCGGGATCTTGACAAGCAGGTTGGGTCGGTCGACCGCCTCGTGTATACGCATCGCCTCTTTGAAAGTGGAAAGGCTGTCGTAGGCCAAGCGCGGGTCCACCTCCAAGGAGACATAGCCGTCGCGTCCGAGCCCTCCGTCCCAGGTGGGACGAAACAGGTCGCAAGCCTCGCGGATGTCCTGCTCGGCCAGCGCCCAGAAAGCCTGCTCCGCGTCGCGCACGCCGAGCTCGCGCAGCTGCTCGTCATAGGCGTCCCCCGAAGCCATCGCCTTCTCGAAGATGGTCGGGTTCGAAGTGGCGCCCACAACCGCATCCTCGTCGATCAGCTTCTGCAGGTGCCCGCCCCTGATCGCCTCACGCGAGAGGAAGTCGATCCACACGCTCTGGCCCAAGGCCGAGAGCCTGTGCAATGGCGAGGTTCGTGTCATGCCTTCAGCCCGCTCTGACTCCAAGTGCAGGGCCCGCTCAGCAGCGAAGACATGGTCACGGGCTCAGCCTCATCGGTTCAGCCTATCCCTTCAACAGCGCGCGACCGCGGGCGGCGATTGCATCGGCGGTAAAGCCCAGCTTCTCCAGCACCGTCGTACCCGGCGCCGAGGCGCCGAAGCGGTCGATCCCCACCACCTCGCCGCGATCCCCAACCCACTTCCACCAGCACTGAGTCACGCCCGCCTCGACAGCCAGGCGAGCAGGAACCGAGCGCGGGATCACGCTCTCGCGATAGTCAAGCGCCTGGGCTTCGAACAGCTCCATGCAAGGCATCGACACAACCCTCACGGCGGCCCCCTCAGCGGCAAGGGCATGCGCAGCCTGAAGTGTCGGGGCAACCTCACTACCGGTAGCAATCAAAACGAGGTCAAGCACGCCACTGCTCCCCCCCTCACCCACAACCCAAGGCGCCGCCACGCCGGCGGACGCACCGTCCCCGCCCGCGCCACCGCTCGGGCCCGAGGAATCCCAAAGCACGTAGCCGCCGCGCTGCACGCCCTCCGAGCTCCCCACCTCCGCGCGGTCGAGGACAGGCAGGTTCTGGCGCGAGAGCAGCAGAGCCACCGGGCCGTCCTCGCGCTCCAAACCGACCCGCCACGCCTGCGCTGTCTCAGCCGCATCGGCCGGCCTCATCACCCACAGATCGGGTATCGCGCGCAGGGCCGCATAGTGCTCGACCGGCTGGTGGGTGGGGCCGTCCTCGCCGAGGCCGACCGAATCGTGCGTCCAAACCCACATGACCGGCAGCTCCATCAGGGCCGACAGCCGCACCGAGCCGCGCATGTAGTCGGAGAAGACCAGGAACGTGGAGCCATACGGCTTGACCATCCCGCCGTGGGCGGCCAAGCCGTTGACGATCGCCCCCATAGCGTGCTCCCTGATGCCGAAGGGAATGTTTCGCCCCGTGTGCACCTTGGAGTACTCGCCGGCCCCATCGAACAGCGTCTTGGTCGACTCGACCAAGTCGGCAGCCCCGCCCGCCATCGTCGGCGCAAAAGGCCCAAACGCCGCCATCGTCTTCTGGCCGGCCGCCCTGGTCGCGACTTGCGAGCCCGCCTCGAACTCGGGCAGAGCGTCCTGCCAACCCGCACGCAGACGCCCAGCCCAGGCCAGCTCCCAGTCCTCGAGCAGCTCCGGATAGCGCTCCCCCCAAGCCGCCTCGCGCTGCTCGGCCTCCGCTTGTAGAGCCGCGCCGCGCGAGCCCAGGCTCATGTGCTCGTAAACGCGTGGCTCGACCTGGAAGTGGGCGTCCGGGTCAAAGCCCATCACCAGCTTGGTAGCCCTCACCTCCTCCTCGCCCAAGGGAGCGCCATGGGCTTTGGCGGTGTCGACCGCATTGGGAGCCGGATAAGCGATATGGGAGCGCACCTGAATGAAAGAAGGGCGCTCCGTTTCGGCCTGAGCGGCGCATATGGCCGCAAGCAGGGCATGCACATCCTCGGAGTCCTCGACGCGCTGCACATGCCACCCGTCGGCATGCATCCGCGCAATGTGGTTCTCCGTGTCAAACGAGATCGAAGTGGTGCCGTCGATCGTGATCCGGTTGTCGTCATAGCAAACGATCAACTTGCCCAACCCGAAATGGCCGGCGATCGAAGCCGCTTCCTGGGAAACGCCCTCCATCATGTCCCCGTCCGAGCAGATCGCAAAGGTGCAGTGATCCACGACCTCGTAGCCCGGTCGATTGAAGCGCTCGCCCAGGAACCGCTCGGCCATGGCCATGCCCACCGCATTTGCCACCCCTTGACCGAGCGGCCCGGTCGTTACCTCAACGCCCGGCACGATCCCGCGCTCAGGATGCCCCGGCGTGCGCGAGTCCCACTGCCTGAAGCTCTGCAGGTCCTCGATCGACAGATCGAAGCCGGTGAGGTGGGCAAGCGCGTACTGCAAAATGCAAGCGTGGCCGGCCGAGAGCACGAAGCGGTCGCGATCGCGCCAAGCAGTGTCTTGGGGATTGATGCGCAAGACGTGTCTGTAAAGCGTGTAGGCCAAGGGAGCCAAAGACATGGCCGTGCCCGGATGGCCCGCGTTTGCCTTCTGAACCGAATCCATCGCCAAAGCCCTGACCGTGTCGATCGAAAGCTTGCGCACATCCCGCTCCTCGTCCCTGAGCAAGGACGCATGCAGAGCGCTGGAATCGGACACCGCCGCCATATGTTGCGATCCTAGCGAGCCTTCGAGGGCAGCGAGTCTCAGGCAGCGAGTCCCCTGCAGAGGTCCCGACACAGAGGTCCGCACATCGAGTCCCCCACATCGGGGTCCCTGCATCGATGCGGTCGTGGGCGCTCGCCTGCGCTCCGTGCCGATGGCGAGCGCCCACGTGCCGCGTGCCGGGCCGTCCTTAGCCGACGTAGGGCCGGCGTCGCCGCGGGGGGAAGCCGGCCACAGAGTGGCGGCGACCATGCGAGCACCAGCGCCGTTTGGGACGCACACGCACCAGCCAGTGCAAATCGTGGCGCGAATGCGAGCGCCGATATGGCCAGCGGGGATGGAGCGCGCGCACCAGCAGGTCGCGCTCGCAGGTAAGTCCTCTCATGTCAATCCAACCTCCTTGTCGGCTTGGTGCGCAGCCTGGCGATACGCCAAATCGTCCAACCCCCCCACCTCTCTTTTGCCGTTCCGCACAACTAATAGTACGTCGCCTACAGAATGTGATGCAGATGTCGCGGCGCTTGAACGTGCTCTGTCCCGTACCCTAGGATCGCAAAATTGGACTTGCCCACATGCTGAAACTAGTGTTCGCAATGTATTACAGGCTTCGATGTCCTCCATGTCAGTGACCTCCCAGTGAGCTGGAGACATCCGTGAACAAAAACAAATAAATCATCCTTTACGCAGCTTGTCAAGAGCTATGGTATAGGGATGGCCCAGAGGACCCGCTCCACCAAAGCCCGCGAACGCGGCGAGCGCGGTTTGCCGCGCGGCCCGCAGGCCCTGCCGCCCGAGGAGGTCGCCGCCGACCAGCGCGAGCGCCTGTACGAGGCGATGATCAAGTCCGTCAACGAGAACGGCTTCGTGGCCACCACGATCTCCGATCTGGTGGCCGGCGCCGGCGTCTCCAGGCGCAGCTTCTACGAGCACTTCGCCAACAAGGAGGAGTGCCTGATGGCGACCTACGACGCCTTGATCGGGCGCCTCACCGCAAGGATCGTGGAGGCCTATGACCCCGAGGAGGAGTGGACCAACCAGATCGAGGCCTTCGTGCGGGCCCTGTTCGAGGCCTCCAGCGACCGTCCCGACGCCGCGCGCCTGGTCTCCGTAGAGATGGGCGCCGCCGGCCCGATCGGGATCGAAAGGTGGGCGCGCGACGCCGAGCGTCTCACCCAGTTCGTGACCTACATCTTCGAGCAAGCCCCCGGCGAGGGCTCGGTGCCCGCGCCGATAGCGCGCGCGATCGTGGGAGCCCTGCGCACGATCCTCTATTCCAGGGTCAGGCGCGAGCGCTCCAGCCGATCCCTGAAAGCCGAACTACAGAAGCTGACCCCCGACGTGGTCACATGGATCGTCGGCTTCTATCCCACACCCCCCGAGATTCCGGTCAAGCCGAAAGCTCGCCGCCACGGCCACCTCCAAGGGGGTCGCGCGCCCGGCACTTTCTCACCCTCTCCCTCGTGGGCGCCCAGAGGCTTGCCGCGCGGCGAGCACAGCCTGCCCAAGGGCTTCGTCGCCCACAACCAGCGCGAACGGATCTTCGACGCCGTCGCCAATCTGACCGCCGAGAAGGGATACGCGGCCTTGAGCCTGGAGGAGATCGTGGCCGAGGCAGCGATCTCCCTGCAGACCTTCTATGAGCACTTCGAGAACAAGGAGGAGGCATTCCTGGCCACCTTCGAGATGGGCCACGCCAAGGCCACCGCCGCGATCAACCGCTCGATCGACCTGAAACTGAGCTATGCCCAGAACATCAGGATCGGCTTGACGGCTTTGCTCGAGTTCCTGGCCTCAGAGCCCGCCATCGCGCGTCTTGCCTGTGTGGACATCCTGATCGCCTACCCCCACGTTGCGGGCCGCGTCAACGAGGCCAACTTCTCCTACATCGAGCTGCTGGAGATCGGCCCCGAAGACACGTATCCGAACAGCCCGGCCGCTGTGATGCGCGAAGCGTCGGTGGGTGGGATCTTCGAGCTGCTGCACGAGTACATCCTCAACGGTCGCACCCAGCGGGTGCTGGAGCTGATCGACTATGCGATGTACCTCGTGATCACGCCGTTTGCCGGGCGCGAGATCGCGGCGCGCGCGGTGGTGGAGACCTAGTGTCCCTTGAGCTTCACTCGGACCGCTTGCGTCTGTGAGGGCAATCCGGGCGTCGAGAAGACGATCGACAGCTGCACCGAGGGGCTCCGCACTCGCCTGAGACTCGCGCGAGCTGCCTGTCCCGGCTTGATCTCGAGCTTGACGAGTGCTTTGGCCCTCGACCAAACTGTTGCCGACCCGTAGGGCGCCGTCGCCGTGATGCGGCGCCCGCGCCCTGCTTTGTGCTCGATCGTGGCAATCACCGAGAAGCGGCCGGCCGACGGCGCGCGCAGGGTGAGATGGATTGTGCCGTTGCGGCTCCACATCACCCTTACGACCTTGAAATGCGTGTGAATCGCTCCCGCGACTCCGCCAAGTGGCTGCGTCGGCGCAACAGGGATCAGCGGATTGGGGTTGACGAGAGAGAGAGGTTCGGTCTTTGAAGGCGGAGGCGAGGCCGTTGTCACCGTCTCCACCTGGGAGACGGTGCCTAATTGCCCGTGATTGTCGGTAACGGTGAGTGCGATCGTATAAGTTCCATTGAACGCATATTCGTGCAAACCGCCCGGTTCATTGGATTGCGTACCGTCGCCGAAGGACCATTTGTAGGACTGGATTTCACCGTCAACGTCTTCGCTGCCGGTTCCATCGAAGTACACCTGGTTGTCATGCAATGGATCCGTATAAATGTTGATGTGGGCGGCTGGCGCGACAGGCGAGGACGTGACCATAATAGCCTTGACGACGCTATCGCTCCCGCCGGATGCGTCGACGACGGTGAGCGTCGCGTGGTAGGTGCCCGCCGAGGCATAGCTGTGTGAGACTGTCGCACCTGACGAGGCCGGCGTACCGTCGCCGAAATTCCATGTGTAGGAGGCTATGGGTTCGCCGTCCCCGATCGACGCGGAGCCGTCGAATTGGACTTCCGTCGGCACGATCCCCCGGTCAGGGGTGACGCGTGCCACGGCAACCGGCGCCTCGGCCTCTTTCGGTACCGTTGCAGCATCCACATGGGCTTCCTCCCCGCCCGCATGAACGTTGGCGCCGTAGAGCTCGACGGTCCATTGGCCAGGTTCGGGGTCGGGTATGACATAGTTCTCGCTCGTGGCGGTCGCGAAATGCGTGATGCCCGTGCTAGAGCGATCGAATTCCTGGCCCGAAGGCGATACCAGCGTGGTGACGATATCGCTGCCGGGCCAATGTGTGATCACGTTTAGCAGCACCTGACCGGCGGACACGAGCTTCGTGAAGAAGGTTGTCTGGCCCTGCTGGACGTTCATGTGAGAGCCACCGAGAATGGCGCTGAAGAGTTCTTCTCCCATCGCTTCCTGACCTTCCGCGTCGGGGTGGAAGCTGAACGCCGACGGATTATCGGCCGAGTTTTGCAAGACAAGGCCGTGCGCCCATGGTCGATCTGACGCGTCCGTGTTGTTACTGCATATGTCGTGCCCTTCGAATGCGTCGGTATTTTCGACGTAGTGGACACCCGCAGCGGCGGCGGCGATCGCTATCTTGCCGTTGAGCCGTTCGATCACCGTGTTCAACCAGATCGCGTCCTGTTCATCGATTTCGGTCTCGATGCCGATTACGCCTGCGAAGGTCGCCTTGCTCCCATCTTCGCGGTAAGCTTGTGCCTTGCAGGCTGAGGACGGGTTTGCCGGAAGGACCCGTGGGTAGCCCATCACGTAGACTTCTGCGTACGGCGCGTCCTTGCGTATTTCTTCGTATAGCGGTGCCACAGCGAGGTTTGCGATCTTCGCCATCGTCCCTTTGTTGAGGGCGTTACGACATTCGGCCTTGTATTTGGAGTTCTGCTGCATCCACGCCGCCTCGACCTTGAGGCACGTTTCCACGACTTCGCTGAAGCCGATGTCATTGCCGCCAATCCCCAAGGTCACGAGCGTCGCGTCACCGGGCACAAGGCGCCCGAACTGTGGAGGCTCGCCCCAGCTGTGGTTGTTGGAGGTGAAGTCCGAGATCACCGAGCCGCTGCACGCCCAGAACTCCACCGTCGCGGGTATGACGCCGCCTGCGTGCCGTTGCACGAGCTGCTCTGGATACGCCTCAGCGGACCGGTGGCATTGGTCTGAGGACGTGTCTGTGCCGGCCATGAACGGTGGCGCACCCTCCCCGGACGAGTACGAGTCGCCGAGTGCCACATACCTTCCCGATGGCGGCCCACACGCATTGGATACCTCCAAGCTCACCGTATTGCTGGTGGCGCCGTTGGGGGATTGAACCTCCACGCTGTGCGCACCTCCGGTCAGCGCCGCGAGCAACTCGACGCGCTCGTCTGAAGGTGTCGCACCGGTGACCTGACTGCCGTCGATCAGCAGTCGTGACCCCAAGACGAAATGTTCGCCGTAGGCCGAGACGAGTGTGGGAACATTTTCTTCGACGCAGGATGGAGCGAGCAGCGCAATGTGGGGCGGAGGCTCGGCGAATGGTGTCGATACATCTATGTTGTCAAGCATCCATCCCCTGAATCCGTTGAAGAGCTGGTCGTTGGTCGAGAAAGTGAAACGCAGTCGAACGTCTGGGTGGCCCGCGGCCGGCGAGAGGTCGGCTATGTAGTGATGCCATGCAGGTGGCTCACCGAGGCCATCCGCGGCGTAGCTCTGGTCGTCGCGCCCAGCTGGGTTGTTGGTGGGATTCAAAGACGCGGCGGGCGTCCATGTGGCGCCCCCGTCGATGCTGTATTCCACGCTCATGACGTCGTAGCGATCAGCGTCCACTGACTCTATCTCCCACCACGAGTAAAAGCTCACCTCCGCGCTGGTCGCGCCAGAGAGGTCAAACGATGGTGATTCCAGGTATCCCGAGTGAGCTTCCGTAGAAGTACAGCCGCCCTTTGGCTGCGATACAAGAGCAAAACCCGAGCCACAGAAAGTCCCCGTGCTGGGTTCGCCGAACCAGGCCACATGAGTACCTTCAAACGCCGGAGGCAGGTGGCCGGGATCTGGAAGCGTGACCAGTCCCGGATTTATTTCTGGCGACACCGAAAGTGTTTCGGGGTGATCTTGTGTATGCCACATCCCAGTCATCTGCCAGCCCGGCGCGCCCGACTCAAATGTCTCGAGAAGCACCGTTCCGGGGGCTGGATCGGCATTCGCGGGAAGGGCGTCGCACAAAGACAGCAAACCACCGGCGGCTAGAGCCGCGAAGGCGAGCACCACGGCGAAGGCCCGAGCAGGGGCCGGTCCCCTCCAGCTAGAAATTCGCATAGCAGGAACACTACATCAAACTGGCACCCACTGCCTGGAAGCTCAGCCCAGCGTGAAGAACTCGCTGTGTGTCGTGCGCTGGTCGCCGTAGCCGGCGATCAGCGTCAGCCTGTAGCGACCCGGGCCGAGCTTGCGCCGTGGCTTCAGCACGAGACTCAGTCCTCCGTGCGAACGCCTCACGGCGCTTACCGTTGCAAAGACCTTGCCGTTGCGAGAGAGCGTCGCGCGTACGGCCGATGCGGTGGCCGTGAACTTAACGGGGCCCGTGACGAGCTTGGTGGTGCATTTTTGCTTTTTACCCGCCTTCGTGCATGTCACCAGCTCCACCTTGCCTTGCGGCCCTTCCTTCCCGGCAGGGCCCGCCGGTCCCACTGGCCCAAGCAGCCCCGCCTGCCCCGCTGACCCGGCTGGCCCATTCGGGCCGAGATCTCCCGGGGCCCCGTCTTTGCCGGACGGTCCTGGCGCGCCCACCTTCACGAATACGGCGGTGACTTCGGTACCCGCGTACCGATCGACCGTGCAGGTCGTGGCCGATATGGGCCGGCACCCGATCCAGCCGCCGAATTCGTAGCCTGCGGCCGCTTTGGCGGCCAGGGTCACTTCGCCTTCGAATTCATGCGTGCACTGGAAGCTCATGCAAGCGAGTCCCGCGGGATTGGAGGTGACTTCCCCTTCGCCGGAGACGAAGACGGTGAGCGGAAAACGAGCGGGCTCGCCCTGATAGACGAAGACTTCTTTGTGCCCAGCGTCGGACACGTAGATCTCGCCGGTCTCTTCGTTCACCGCGATGCCTTCGATGTCGCGCGAGAAGGTCCCCGAGCCGAATTCCCCTCCGGTTCTCACCGGGGTCGGCATCGCAAAGCCTTCCATCACTCGCCCTTCGATCGCCACGTAGCCGATGTCGGTCGCACGGTCGATCCCATCAGCGCCCGCCCCTTCGACTTCGGGGACTTCGGTCACCTTTTCAGCAGTGGCGGCCGTGTCGGAGCTGCGCCAGATCTCGGCCGGCCCCGCCGCGGCCAGCGCGTTGTTCGGGTTGCCATACAGGAAGATGTCGCCTTTGGAATCGACCACCACGCTCCGTGTGGATCCTTTGACCGGGAAACTGGCGACTTCCGTCCCCCCGCCGGGCGTGACGACTCCCGTGCCCCCGCCGGGCGAGAACTCGCGAAGCAGTTTGGCGCCGGGATCGCTCACGTAGACATCCCCATCCGCGTCAGTGGCCACACCTTCGGGTTCCACGAAATGCGTGCTCGGTTCGCCCGTCAGCCGGGATTCGTATTTGAATTCGCCTCCGCTCAGCTTGAAGCGATCGACGACCTTATGGCCCCTGTCCACCACGTAGACGGAGCCGGCCAAGGTGCTGGTCGAGTTGTCCACCGCGACACCGACCCACTCCCGGTCGAATTCGAAGCTCCCGTCGGGCGTGTCCAGCCCAGAGAGTTCTGTGGGCGCGCCGCCGGCCGGAGTGTGGCCTCTATCGCTGCGTACATGGACCGTGTCGAAGTCTTCGCCGCTTTCGGGGACGAACACGTTCCCGGTGGATTCTTCGACCGCCAGGCCCGTCGGCCTTTCGTAGGGGCCAAAGCTGTGGAGGTAGGTCGCAGGCGAGGCCACGGCGCTTGCAGGCACCAAGGTTGGGAGGGCCAGGATGACGGCTAGGCCACCGAGTTTGCGAAGCCATCGCCGGCTGTTGCCGTGTCCGTGTCGCTGCCCGCGCGCAGCCTGCACTACGCTCGATCGACCCATCGGTTCGTCCCGTCCCTTCCCTCTCGTTTCGGCTCCAGATCCGGTGCAAAGATCCGACTCAGCGCCGCTGACTTCAAGTAAACATCTACGAAACTACTTATACAGGCCGCCATCCTGGGCGTCAACGGAAAGGAGCTGGATACCGTGGTAGTTCCCACTGCGGTATGCTTGGATCATGAAGGTTGACAAGCTGAGCGTGTCCTTTGGCCCCGATCTCGGCGACGCGGTGCGCGATGCGGCGCGTCATAGCGGGTCCAGCCTGTCCGCGTGGCTTGCGGACGCGGCGGCAGCCAAGCTGCGAGCGCAGGCGCTCGCCGACTACTTGCAGGAATGGGAGACCCAGCACGGCGAGCTCACGCCGGCCGAGCTGGCCAAGGCGGCCGCAGAGCTGCAGCTGCCGGCGCTACCTGCCGCAGCCTGAAGCGAGATGGCGGCGCTTGTGCTCGACGCCGGTGCATTGATCGCAGCCGACCGCGACGACCGCGAGCTCCTCGCCAAGCTGCGTGTGGCTGAGCTCAACGGGATCGACCTCCGCAGCAACGGCGCCGTGGTCGCCGAGACCTGGCGCGAGGACGGCGGACGCCAGGCACGACTCGCGCGGCTCCTGAAGGCGGTCGACGTGGCGGCCGTGGACGAAGTCATCGGACGGCAGGCCGGAGTGCTGCTCGGCAAGGCCGGCACAAGCGATCCGGTGGATGGGACCGTCGTCGCGATCGCCGCCTCGGGGGACCGCATTCTTACCAGTGACCTTGGAGACATCGCCAAGTTGGTGTCGGCTTCTGGGCGGGCGATCGGGGTGGTGGGCTGCTGAGCGGATCGACATCCCGAAATGACCTCATATTTGAGGCAGTTGGGAACACGTTTCGGGACACGGTTTGGCCGCCAACCGCCTTGAGCATCAGCTTCCGCGAGCGCCACCAGATGACACTCGCTGGATCAGCTCGGTGACGAACGGCTCTGCTCCTCGCCGACGGTACAGGCGCATGGCATCGTCGTTGGTGGTCACGACGCTTATCACCATATCTTCGACGCTCAGCTTGCGCAGACGCTCCTCGACGGCATCTAGCAGAGCCGAGCCTACTCCTCGCCCGCGCCACTCCGGCAGGACGGCGAGGATGACCAGTTCTGCCAGCCGCTCCGATGCGCTCCAGGACGCCGCGAAGTCGGAGCCCGAACGGATACGTACCAGCGCGTAGCCGACAAAACGTTCCTCGTCCTCGGCCGCAAGAATGAACAGCTCCTCACCGCGCGCCTGCCATTCGGCCTCTATTCGCCGGCGTGCCCGCCACGCCCGCTCGAATGGTTGCGCACGATCGCCGAGGTGCGGCGTGAGCGCGAGATGGTGCTCATACAGAGAGCGCCAGACCGGCTCAAGTTCCTCCATCCGGTCCATAGGCAACGGGATGATTCTCAAATCGCTCACCCGAAAAGCCTGGCACAAGACCCCCCAATAGCGTTTTTCGGCCAACTTCAACGCAAAACAGTCCACACCTGGCCCTTCGGTCAGACCAAGCCAGATCCACTGTTCATCGGACAGACCCCCGCCGAGCCGGGTCGGCGAGCTTCCTAGCCCAGCCGCCCCCAACCCCCAAGCACCCCTCCGCATGGCGGACCTCGGGGCACTGACCTCACCCCCAGCGGTCCTCGTTGGGGGTGAGCACGAGCGCGACACAACCGCCTCGGGCGGCCGCCCAAGCCATGGCATAATCGCCGAGCCGCTCGGGATGCGGCAGCCATGCCGGACATCTCACACCAGCGCGCCACTTTCCGGACGCTCCACGAGAGCGGATGTTTTGTGATCCCCAACCCTTGGGATCCGGGGAGCGCCCGCGCCCTTCAGGACCTGGGCTTCCAGGCATTGGCGACGACCAGCTCGGGCTTCAGTTTCTCTCGCGGCCTCTCCGATTCACCGGACGCGGTAAGAGCCGATGCGATGCTCGAGCACATCGCGGATATCGTGGCCGTGGCTGAGGTGCCGGTGAGCGCTGACTTCCGCTCCGGATACGCGGACGACCCGGACGGGGTGGCGGCCAACGTGCGGCGTTGCGTGGACACCGGCGTGGCCGGCCTGTCGATCGAGGACACGACCGCCGACCCCAGCAAACCTCTGTACGAGCTTTCAGAGGCCGTCGCGCGCGTGGCCGCCGCACGCCAGGCAATCGACTCCTCCGGCGAGGATGTCATGTTGACCGCGCGTGCGGAGTGCTTTCTCGTCGACCACCAAGACCCGCTCGGCGAGTCGATCCGCCGCTTGAAGGCCTACGCGGATGCCGGCGCCGACGTGTTGTTCGCGCCGGGCCTGCGGAGCCGCGAGGACATCAAGGCAATCGTGGACTCGGTGGAGCCGAAGCCGGTCAACGTGCTGATCGGCGCGGACACCGGACTACGTGTCAGCGACCTCGCGGATATCGGCGTTCGCCGTATCAGCGTGGGCTCGGCCCTCGCGCGAGCCGGTTGGGGAGCGTTCCTGCGCGCAGCGCGGGGCATAGCCGAGCAAGGCAGCTTCGCGGGACTCGACGGCGCCGCCACCTTCGCACAACTGAACACGATATTCGACACTCACAGGTGACCTCGCAGGGTCGATTGTCAGGTCGATTTTGGCGGGCTGTGGCTGCTGCGCGGCAAGCCCAAGCATCTGCTCGCGACCGCGCGCTCAACCTGGCTTCCGTCAATCGACTAGCGCCCTGGACCCCCACATAGTGTGTTTCAGTCATAGGCCTCCGATGCGCGACCCCGTATCGTTTTCATCAATTCGTCGCCGCCGCCAGGGGGCAGGATCCTGAAGACCTCTGAGAATCACCTTTCAACCTATCTCACCCGACCATGGCGATCTTGGCTCGCTTGGCGACTTTGAGCGCGAGCTCACGCCCCGAGCCTTCCCACAAAGGCCTTGCGGGCACCTTCATGACCAGGTCGCCGGCTTGCACACGGCCCTTGCCCTGCCACAGCATGAGCGCGCGGGGACCGGTGAAGCGCCTGCTCATCCAGATCAGTCCGTCCGCTTGGGGGCAAGCGTCGTGCAAGGCCTGAGCCCAGCGCGCGGTCCAGGGATAGGCGGCCGCGGGCGTCTCGATCAGCTCGCCGTGGGTAACTCCAAGCTGCTGCAAGCCATAACCGTGTAGCGCTATCAGGGTCAGCTCGCGCGTGGGCGCGAGCTCGCTGATCACGCGGCCCTCCAAGCCTGCCAGTGGCGAGCGGCGCGCTAGCTTGGGCCGGATCGGGACATCGTGGAACAGGCCCTCGGCGATCGCGACGTGCTCGTCGCGGCCGGCGGTTTGAAAGTTGACCTTGGCACGCTGTTTGGGTGATGGTTTGTGTGCCAGTTCGGTCGCGCGCCATTACGCGTTACCCACAAGTCGCGCCACCGCCTGTCCGGCGCGACGGTGGCGCACCGCGCGAGCCCTGATTGCGGCGCGCTCGACCGCAGCTCGGTCAGCCCTCAGCGCAGGCCAGGAGCGATCGCGGTCGATCACGGGGCGACCCTCCCGCAGGATCGCCTCGAGCAGCACCGGCTCTCGCACCCGGACATGGTCGAGCGAGAGCACATTAACGTCGCGGCGCAGCGTTCGCGCGAGACGGGCGGCAAGCTGTGCCTTGCATAGCGGCCGCTCCTCAGCAAACCAGACCAGCAAGTCCACGTCAGAGTTCTCGTCCGCATCCCCGCGCGCCAAAGACCCGAACAGCACCGCCAAACGCACATTGCGCTCGGTGCGCAGCGCATCGGTCACAGCGGCGATGAGCCCCCAGTGCTCTCGCAGATACTCGTCCTCGCCGGCCGCCAGCTCGATCTGTCGAGGACCGGGACGGTGGGCGCGCACCGTCCCGCGCTGCACCGCTCGCCTCAAGCATCGGCCACCACGCCAGCCACGCGTCGAGAATGGCAGTCGCGGCGAAGTCACCCGCGTCGGGCGGGACGGGACCGTGACGCTCGCGCTCGACGGTTCAGAACGCGAGATCACGCTCGCAGGCAAGGACATCGACTCGCTGCCTCTCGCATACGCCCAACACGTCTACCGCCAACAAGGCGCAACGTCGAACGATCAGTGTGCTTACCGGTAGTTGGAAACCAGCAAGGAGAGCGCCTACGTGCAAGCCCGCGCCCGCCACGGCACCGACTGGTATCTCGCCCGCGACCAACTGGGCGAAGAAGGACAAGACCCCGACAGGATCGGACGGTTCGCCGAACGCATGGACGACAGCCGAGCACACGCGCCATCCGTCGCCTACCGAGCAACCGGCCACCCCGAGTGGGACCCCACCCTCGACCCGCTCTGTATGAACGAAGAGATTCCGCACATGGGCTGGCTTAACCCGAAACCAGAGCGCGAGACGCCTGACATAAACGTCGAATTCGGCCTGTGCGCTAAACGAGTCACAGGAACCGTGCCCGATGAACGATTAACTACATGCGCTGCGCTCGTTATGCACGACCTAATCCCCCGTCGAGCGCCGCTTGCTATGCCGAGTCAACACCAGCTTTACACTGGGCCTAGGTGATGCTACTATTTCCTACCACTTCATAGGAGGTTAGCATGGCGCGACGAGTTGATGGCTTTGACGATGCATTTATGGTTCGGCGATATCCGTGGCTCGAATGGACCGAGGAGAACAGCGTATGGGAGATTCGACGAGGCGAGGATTACGATGTCGCTACCGAGAATATGCGCGTGAGTCTGCACGAGCGCGCGAAATACCAGAACCAAAGCGTTAAGACTCGAATCGTCCGTGGCGCCGACTGGGAGGGCCTTCGTTTTCAGTTCACGGGTCCACCGATGATTCCTACGCCCAACTGAGAGCGGCGGCTTACGCCGATGCCAGCGGTCGCGCAAACTCGCGAACTACACGCTGACGACTGGAACAAGTTGCCGCCCCGTTAGGCGTATTACCGTGATCGACCAATCACCAACGACATGGGCCCACGCAAGACCCACTCTCCACCAGCTATCGCAGGAAACTGGCAGGTCGTCGTTTACGAAACATCCAGGGCGAAGCGCCCGGCACTTGAATATCTCGGCGCGGCCAAGGTGCCCGACCAACCCCGTCGCGAGCTACTGCTGACTATCCTCGCCGTCGCGAAGATGGGGCCTCTGAACTTCCCGACCGGGACCACGCGCTGGCGGCTAATGCACAAGCCCGCCAAGAAGAGCGAGGTTGACATGAGCGGGATCTTCGAGGTCCGCGACCAGCACAACCAAGTCTTGTATCGACTGTTCTGCGTCCTCGACCGTGACCTCCCGAAGCACGGTCCGTCGATCGTCCTGCTTGGAGGCGGCACCAAGCCAAGGGGGACTGAGATGCCTCAGCGCATCTATCGCACGATCGACAACTACCGTCGCGACTACTTCAATACGCGGCGGGTGGCCAGCCTCAAGACGTGGCCGGACTGGTGGCCTCGTCCTCGCGGCTGACCGAGCAGTCCGAGCTGATGCGTAGCCTTCATGCTACGCTTGTATGCAAAGCTGCATGTAATAGATGCATGAACATATAGGCGCCGCCCGCCGGCGTACATGAGGACTTTTGAGCACGACCATGAAGCAGACCGACCAAACAGCCGTCTTCGCTGACTTCCTCGGCAAGACCTACACAAGCGACGACGGGCGCGCCGCTTTCGAGCGCGATCTCGCCAAGCTGGTCGCCTCGGCGAAGCTCCTGAAGCAGCTTGAGGACATCCGCGAGGCCAAGCAGCTCACCAAGGCCGACATTGCCCGACGACTAGGGGTCACGCGGCCGGTCGTCTCACGGCTACTCGCGGGTAAGGGTGTCCCAAATCTAGGAACTATCGCCGACGTGGCCGAGGCCCTAGACGTCTACATCGACGTGCGCGTCAAGCCCCAACCTCGCAACGGCAAGCGCCACGCAGCCATTGAGGTCCATGAGGCCGCCGCCTGATCGACCTCCGATGGGCGCAAGACTACGGAGCGGCGTGTTCACACTTCTGTTCACACCCGCCCCGATCAGGGGTCCGACCGAGAAAGCAAAGCCACCGAATCCTCACTATCCATGCGGCTTTCCGAAAGTGCGCCCGGCGGGAATCGAACCCGCGGCCTGCGGTTTGAAAGACCGCTGCTCTTTGGCTCCCCGAAGAGAACCGTTGACCACTGAGCTACGGGCGCGCGCGGCTCACGATGCTACTACGTCACCGGCCGCACGGAGCGCTGGCCGGAGGGCTGGCTATAGGCCAATCGGCGAAACGACCGGCGCAGGCTCGGGGACGGGGACGGTGGGCCCGGAGTAGGGGTAGGCGTCGGTGAGCAGGAGCAGGTAACCGTGGGCTTGGGCGGCATAGCGCAGGCCCAATGCTCCGGCGTTGCGCATGCCGAGGGGCATCTGGCCGGTGGCGAGCGAGGCGAACCAGCCGAGGAAGGCCACCGCCAGCAGGAGTCCGCCGTAGGCGCTGTCCAGCAGAAGCGCAGGAATCCCGAGGATCAAGCGGAAAGCGACCTTCCAAGGGTCCTGGGGGCGGGGCTCGGCGATCGATGCTTCGACGGGATAGCTGCCGGGCCGTCCCAGGAAACCGGGAAAGGGGTCGGCGATCAGAAACAGGTAGGCGTATACGTGGGTCTGGTAGCGCACGTAGGCGGCCAGGAAATTGTGGAGGCCGTCGGGCGATTGGCCACGGACCAGCGTGGCCAGCCAGTTGGCGATCGCGGCGAAGAAGACCACGATCCCCCACAAGCCAAGCCAGATCAGGTGGGGAATTGCGAGGATCAGGCGGAAGAAGACGGTCAGCTGGGAGCGTTGCAAGCCGGCTCCGACTTCCAACCGGATCGGGTCGGTCTCACGTGCGGGCAGGCCGGCGAAAGCACGCTGGGGATCGCTGTTGGGGTAGCGGTCGGTCAGCAGGAACAGGTAGGCGTCGAGTTGGGCCGAGTAGGCGAGGCCGTAGGCGACGGCGTCGCGCAGGCCTCGCGGCAGGCGGGCTTGGGCTAGGGCCGCAAACCAGGCGAGCAAAGCCGCCACGCTGGCCAAGCCATAGCTGTAGTTGGCGCCATAGGTTCGCGCGCTGCCCGAAGTGAGGGCGCCCGCGATCATCAACGCAGGTATCGCGAGCACGATGCGGAAAGCGACCTTCCAGCGGTTCTGGGGTTGGGGCGGGGCGATCTCGACGTCCACCGGATAGCCGGGAGCGCCGGTGAAGTCGGGGAAGGGCTGGGCGGCGAGGAACAGGTATGCGCCTACGTGGATCGCGTAGCGGACGTAGGCGGCCAGGAAATTGTGCAGACCCTCGGGCGACTGGCCGGCGAACAAGGTGGCAAACCAGTTGGCGATCACGGCGAAAGCGGCGGCGATCCCCCACAAGCCCAACCAGATCAGGTGTGGGATCGCCAGGATCAGGCGGAAGAACACGGACGCGCGCGAGCGCTCCAAATCGTCGTTGACGATCAGGTGGACGGGACGGTCATTCACTGCTCACACCCCTCTCGGTGAGTACTGCGGGCAATTCAGGCGACCGGATATTGGTACCCGTAACGGCGGACGGCTAGCTGACGGCCGCAAGCACATCGTTTACCTCTGGCCGCAAGCACATCGTTTACGTGGCTGGCTGTTGAGCCGCAAGCACATCGTTGACATCGGGG
>Ga0208586_1000162_pt1 | contig 26673 bp, 28 predicted proteins | sample NGESurshal072012_6_FD_184471 | JGI IMG/M metagenome (GOLD analysis project Ga0208586, IMG submission 184471) | Arctic peat soil microbial communities from Barrow, Alaska - NGEE Surface sample 53-3 shallow-072012 (SPAdes) | ecosystem: Environmental > Terrestrial > Soil > Wetlands > Peat ... | reverse complement strand
GCGACCACTCTTCGCCCGCGCGAGTTCGGCGACGTCGGAGTTCTTCTTCTGGGGCAACATGGACGAACCGGTCGTGAAGTCGTCACCGAGAGTGGCGAAGTTGAACTCCTGGGTCGTCCAGAGCACCAACTCTTCGCCCATCCGCGAGAGATGTACGCCGAGGAGCGCAATGTCGAAGAGCGTCTCGGCGACGAAGTCGCGGTCACTGACCGCGTCAACGGAGTTGGCGAACGTCGAAGCGAACCCCAATTCGTGAGCGGCCACGTCCGGGGCCAGCGGCAGGGACGTGCCAGCGATGGCGCCCGCGCCAAGCGGCGACACGTCCAATCGAGCTCTCGCGTCGAGCAAACGATCGACGTCGCGGAGCAGGGACCAGGCGTGCGCGTTGAGGTGGTGCGTCAAGAGCACCGGCTGAGCACGCTGAAGGTGGGTGTAACCGGGCAACGACGCGTCCGCGAACTTGTCGCCGAGGGTGACGAGGATATCGACGAACGCGAGACCGGCGCTCGCAATGTCGGTCAGCGCATCGCGCGTGAAGAGACGCATGGTCGTGGCGATCTGGTCGTTGCGACTGCGCGCGGTGTGGAGTTTCGCTCCCACATCGCCGGCCAACTCCGTGGCGCGCCGTTCAATCGCCATGTGGACGTCTTCGTCACTCGAACTGCGCACGAAGGTGCCGTTCGCGAACTCTGCGGCGATGGCATCGAGCGTCGTCGCGAGCACGCGCCCTTCGTCGTCACTCAAGAGACCGACCGCGACGAGCCCGCGCACGTGCGCCTTCGAGCCACGAATGTCGTGCGCGTAGAGCGCGTGGTCAAAGGAGAAACTCTCCGAGAGTTCCCAGAGTGTCTCGTCCATTGACGAGCTGAACCGACCGCCCCACAGGGTCATGGTGCCGGGGGTATTGCGTTCTTGGCGCCTTGACGGGCGGCCCACGTCTTGACCCCCAAGCCATAAATCTTGACGTAACCCTCGGAGTCAGCGTGGTGGAACGTGTCGGCGGCGTCGTAGGTCGCCAGACCGTAGTCGTAGAGCGCTTTGGGACTTCGACGTCCGACGATGCGCATGAGACCGGGCGCTTCGAAGAGCAGTCGGACGTCACCGGTGACGTGACGTTGCGTCTCGGCCATGAAGGCGTCGAGCGCTTCCTTCAGCGGCGAGAACCACATGCCGTCGTAGACGAGTTCGGACCAACGCGTCTCCAGTCGTCCCTTCTCGTGGTGGACGTCGCGTTCGAGGACGAGGTCCTCCAGGTCGGCGTGCGCCGCGATGAGCGACAGGGCCGCGGGACACTCGTAGACCTCTCGACTCTTGATCCCCACTCGGCGGTTCTCGACCATGTCGAGACGTCCGAATCCCGTGGCGCCGGCGCGAGTGTTGAGCGTTTGGATGAGATCGGCCAGCGGCGTCGCCACGCCATCGATGGCGATCGGCATACCGGCGTTGAAACTAATTGTCAGTTCCACGGGTTCGCGGTTGGTGACGCGCGTGAGGGTGTAGGGCTCCTCCGGCGGGGCCGCCCACGGGTCCTCCATCGCGCCGCACTCGATGGCCCGTCCCCAGAGGTTCTCGTCGATTGAATAGATCTTCTCTTTCGTCGCGCGAATCGGGATCTCCCACTTCTCGGCGTAGTCCACCGAGTCGGCGCGCGTCATGCCCCAGTTGCGCGCCGGGGCGAGGACTTCGAGATCGGGCGCCAAGGCGTGCGTCCCGACTTCAAAGCGAACCTGGTCGTTGCCCTTACCCGTGCAGCCGTGGGCGACGGCCTGAGCGTCAAAGATTCGCGCCTGGGCCACGAGGTGGCGCACAATGACCGGTCGCGAGAGCGCTGACACGAGGGGGTACTTGTTTTCGTAGCGGGCGTTGGCGAAGATTGCCTTCGCGCAGAACTCCTCGGCCATCTCGTTTCGCGCGTCGACGAGTACGCACTCCAGTGCTCCCGCCGCCATTGCTCGGGCCTTGATGTCGTCGAAGCTCTCGTCACTGTCGAAGTCCTGACCGACGTTCACGAGCACGCAAACCACCTCGACACCCCACTCCTCGATCATCCATCGGACCGCGACCGACGTGTCGAGGCCGCCGCTGTAAGCGAGGACAACGCGCTTGGTCATGGCAACTGCACATTCTTGACGGACTGCGAGTCCTCCAGTCCGGCTAGTTCGCGAAACTCCGTCGCCAGTGACATGCCACCTCGCTTTTCGTCCGCTATCACCAACACGGTGTCGTCACCGGCCACGCTGCCGAGCACGCCTTCGAGGGCGCTGCGGTCGAGCGCCGACGCGACCACGTGGGCGCAGCCCGGTGGCGTTCGGATCACCACGAGGTTCTCCGAACTCTCAACCGAGACGACCCACTCCCCCATCATTCGTCGCAAATGGTCGAGGGGCGCGTGCGTGAACGTGGACGCGGTCGCGGTCACGATACGGCGCGCACCATTTTCGTCACGGACCTTTATGGTGCCCAGTTCTTGAAGGTCGCGGGTGACCGTCGCCTGTGTGGCCGATATCCCCTCGGCCTGCAGTCGCGTGACGAGCTGGGCCGCCGTCGAGATCTTCTCTCGTTCGATCAGCTCACCAATGCGGTGTTGACGTTGTGTCTTGGTCATTACTTCTCCTCTTTAATCCAACGAAGGACACCGATCATGGCTGATCGGCGGTGAAACACCTGGCGCCACACCAGTGACTGTGCACTGTCGAGTACCACGTTCGTGATCTCGTCGCCGCGGTGCGCGGGCAGACAGTGCATGACGACCGTGCGAATCTTGGCGAGTCGGAGCAGGTTCTCGTCGACGCGGTAGGCCGAGAGGTCGCGACGGCGTCGGTCCGTCTCCTTCTCCATGCCCATGGACACCCACGCGTCGGTGTAGATGACGTCAGCCCCCTTGACCGCGTCGCGCGCGGAGTCGGTGAGGCGAAGCTTCCCCGTCCCCCCGGCGACGAAGGGGTCCTCCGCACCGCCCTTCACCAACTGGTAGTCCGTCGGTGCCCCGACCGTGACGTTGACGCCGAGTCGTAACAGGGCTACCGCCAGCGAACGAGTGACGTTCGTCGCGTCGCCGACGTAGGCGACTTCGAGGCCGGCCAGTCCGTGCACGTCGCCCTTGGCGAACTGATCGGCGATCGTGAGGACGTCGGCGACGGCCTGGGTCGGGTGTGCCGCACCACTCAAGAGGTTGATCAGCGACATCCGGTCGTTCGTCGCGGCGCGGATCCGTTCAAAGACCGCGTGGCTCCGCACGCGAAGTGCGGCAATGGCGTACATCTCGGCGAGCGTTCGACCGACGTCTTCGGCGCACTCTCGACTATCGAGCCCGATTTCCTCATCGCTGAAGAATGTCGCGTACCCACCGAGTTCGTGGACGGCGCTCGAACTCGACGCGCGCGTGCGCAGGCTCGGCCGCTCGAAGACCAGAGCCACTCCCTGACCCTTCAGGGTGTGATCGTCGAACGGGGACGTCGCCAAGTCGTAGATGGCGTCGAGGTCGCTCGTGCTTTGATGTTCGATGGTGATGAAATGCCTCGTCATCGCACGACCTCGGTCGTCGGAATCGTCCGGGCCACCGCGTCGCGCAACGCATGACGCCGCGTCCCATTGGCGAGCAAGATCCTCTGGGCACCGCCGTGCAGCGCATCGAGGGCCGCGGTCAACTTGGGATTCATCCCATCGCGGGCCGCTCCCGAGTGTTGCATTTCGACGATCTCGGCGCCCGAGACCGAAAGCATCGACGTCGAAGGATCGTCGGGGTCGCCACGTACTTGATCGATGTCGCTCAGCAACACGAGCACCTCGGCTCCGAGCTCGTGGGCGAGCGCGCCCGCGACGGCATCGGCGTTGCAGTTGAGTGGTTCGCCGAACTCGTCGAGCCCGACGGGATTGACGACGGGGGTCAGGCCCGTCGACCAGAGAACTTCGAGAATCGCGCGGTTGACCTCCGGTCGAGCACCGACGCGGTCGTACGGCTCGCCGACCGACGTTGACCGCAGCAGCGCTGCGTCTGCTCCATTCACGCCCGCGCATTCGAGACCGGCCCGATTGAGGGCGGCGACGATCCGGAGGTTGACTTCACTGAGGGCCATGACGACGTAACGCATCGTTTCGTCGTTGGTGATGCGAAGTCCATCCTTGAACGAACTGTCGAGTCCCACGCGCTCAAGCAACTGTGCGATTTGGGGTCCGCCGCCGTGGACGAGCACCACGTTGTCACCGCGGTCACGAAGTTGTTGGATGTCGGCGGCGAGATCGACCAGGACAGGCGACGACGGCGCCAGACTGTCGAGTGCGTGTCCGCCCAGTTTGACGACGATGCAGTTCACGGCGTCACTCCGGTAAGGGGAAGGCCGAGCGTCTCGTCACGACCGGTCGCGACGTTCCACGCCTGCACGGCTTGACCGGCCGCACCCTTAAGGAGATTGTCGAGCGAACTCATCACGATGAGCCATCCGGTTCGCGCATCGGCGCGCGCACTCACGAAACAGAGATTGCTCCCCACCGGGTCCTTCAGCGTCGGCGGTTCGTCGGTCACGACGATGAACGGGTCCGAGGCGTAGGTTTCACGAAGCACGGTGACCGCGGCCTCGGTCGTGAATGTCGATTCAGTCATTCGGCCGTACGCCGTCACGAGCATCCCACGCGACGTGGCCACGAGGTGCGGCGTGAAGAGCAACTGCGCGTCGAGTTCTTGTTGGATCTCGGGCGTGTGTCGATGCGTCAAGAGTCCGTAGGCTTCCGCGTTGCCCGAAAGGCGCGAGTAGTGGAGTCGATCGGCCGTGGCCCGACCGGCGCCCGACGTCCCGCTCAGGGCGTTCACGACTATGCCGCGTCGTTCAATGAGATTTCGGTCGAGGAATGGACCGAGCGCCAGCGACGTGGCGGTCGGATAGCAACCGGGTACCGCGATCAACGTTGCGCCCACCAGTTCCTTGCGATGTCGTTCGACGAGACCGTAGACCGACGTGGCCAGAAGTTCACCCGCCACGTGCGCCGATCCGTACCACTGGTGATAGTCGGCTTCGCTCTTCAATCGAAAGTCCGCTCCGAGGTCAACAACCTGTATGTTTCGCTCCACGAGTTCGGGCACGAATTTCTGACTTTCACCGTGCGGCAACGCCAGAAACGCCACGTCGAGGTCGTGATCGAAGACCGCATCCGACGGTTCGAACCGTTGGTCGCGATAGACGGCGGCTAAAGCGGGCACGTGGTCAGCAATTCGCTTGCCGGCATTGCTCTCACCCGTCGCAATCACCACGTCAAGGTCCTGATGGGACGTGCAGAGTCGCATGACCTCAGAACCGGCGTACCCTGTGGCGCCAACGACTCCAACACGCATAGTGACATTTTATGCACATGGAAACATAAAAACGCAACAATCTCACCCAAAGAGTAGAGTAATTGCCATGTCGCGACGCGGTTGGGCCCTTTTTCTGGCAATGGCGGTGATTTGGGGCATCCCGTATCTCCTCATTCGGGTCGCCGTACGACAGCTCGACCCTGGCGTCATGGTCTTGCTGCGAACGGGACCGGCGGCACTGCTGCTGGCGCCAATCGTCATAGCGCGACGGCAATTGCCGATCCTGGCGGCCAATTTCAAATGGATTGTCATCTTCGCCGTCGTCGAGTTTGGCATCCCGTGGTACCTCATGTCCACGTCGGAAAAACACATCTCGAGTTCGCTCACGAGTTTGCTCATCTGTTGCGTACCGCTCTTCGCCGTTCTCGCCCAGAAGATCCGTCGGACCGACGAACACATCTCGCGTCAGCGTTACTGGGGTCTCGGCATTGGTGCCGTCGGCGTGGCGTTGCTCGTGGGCCTCGACCTCCGAGGCGGATCCATCACGTGGATTGGTCTCATGATGGGTGTCTGCCTCGGCTACTGCGTGGGGCCGATCATCCTCGGCACGAAACTGTCGCACGTGCCGGGCGTGGTGGTCGTGGCCGGTGCGACCGCCGTCGTGGCCGTCTGTTGGATTCCTTGGGACCTCTTCCACTGGCCTACCCACGTGTCGGGTGAGACGTGGAGTTGCATGGCGGTGTTGAGCGTCGTCTGCACCGCGATCGCCTTCCTCGTCTTCTTCGAACTCGTGAAGGAAGTTGGCTCATCGCGCTCCGTCGTCGTCACGTACTTCAACACCGCAATCGCCGTCGTGCTCGGCGTGATCGGACTGCACGAAACGCTCACCGCCGGCATCATTTTCGGTTTTCCACTCGTCCTGATTGGTTGCATCTTCGCGACGAGCGGTCCTAAGTCGATACCGCCGTCAGAGGAACTACTCGGCGAAATCGGCCGAGACCTTGACCACGCCGTCGACCAGCAGCCAGAGTGATCCGGCGGCGTTCGCGAGCGTGACCTCGTGTCCGCTTTCAACGGGACCATGGTGCACGACGTTGACCCAGGCAATCGGTGACGACACCACTTCGGTGACGGCCTGCCACACGGCCGCGTTGTTGACGTGACCAACGATGTCGAGGTCGGCGCGACGAAGTGGCCACGCCCTCGTCGTGACGCTCTCGGGCACCACCGGCGCCGCAACCCGACCGGAGACCTTTCGGCCCTGCATTGCCTCACCGTAGACGTCGAAGAAGGTGGGGCGAATCCGCACCGGATGGCCGCTGGGATCAATCGGCACCCAAATGGCAGCCGCTTCGAGTAGCAACGTGTCGCCGTCGTAGACGTTGGTGCGACGTTCGGCCCACGCGGCACCAATACCCCCGCACCACGTTGTGAGCGTGAGCTCATCTTTGTAGCGGGGCCAGTGTCCGCCGTCCGCGGTTCGAATCGAGGTTCGACGAACCACCCACGTGTCAGTCGACTGAATGCCGGTGTCGTCCCAGTCATCGGTCGCCACGTCTTGGAGCATGCGCGCCACGCCATCGAGGCGTACGACTCCGGCGCTGTCGGCGTCACCGAGACGGACGGGAAAACGACCACTGTAGCGACGGCCGACCTCACTCAGTGGAACGAACTCAGTCACGAGTATCCACGCCTTCGACCCCGCTCAACGAAGGGTGGCGCCGAGGGTCTCGGCCGCGGCGATCAAATGGTTGCGCGCGCTCGCGACCTCCGATTCGTTGAGCGTGCGCTCCGGCGAACTCAGTCGCACGCTGTACGCGAGACTCCTCGTCCCTTCGGGCAACGACGAACCTTCGTACACGTCGAACAGTTCCACCCGTTCGACGAGTTCGGACGCGCCGCGAAGTTCGTGGGCGAGGTCCCCTGCGTGCACGGCTCTCGGCGTGACGAACGCCAGGTCGATCACGGCGCTCGGGTAGCGGCTGGGAATCGTCGAGAGCTCCTCGCGTCGACGCGCGAGTTGTGGATCGGCGAGCACGTCGACGTTGAGATCGAGTAAGCCGACGCGTTGCGTCGAAGGGGTTGACGACACGGCGTCGAGGAGCGCCCCGTCGACCTCGCCGACGAAGCCGAGCACGGCCCCCGTGGCGCGGTCCACTAACTCGGCGGCGCGGGTGGGATGGATGCCCCGAGGTGGAGTGAGTGTCTGGCGCACGACGACATCGGCGAGGCCGAGACGGGCGCAGAGCACCGTCCAGAAGGCGACGGCGGATGTGGCGTCGTCGTTGGCTCGACCGAGCACAATCGTAAGTCGCTCGTTCTCCAAGGGAAGATCGAGGGTGACCGACCCGCCCACGCCGCCCTTCGTCGTTCGTGGTGTCGGAGCCACACTCGGATGCGCGAAGACGTTGCCAATCTCGCAGAGTACGACGTTGCCCACGCCGCGTTCGGAGTTCTTGGCCCACACCCGCGCGAGACCGGTGAGCAGCGTCGCACGCATCACCGACTCGTCCGACGCGAGTGGATTGGTGATGCGCACGCGCTCCAGACCACGGTGAAGGAGATCGAAGTCGGCGTTCGAACCGAGCGTGGGTGTCCAACACTCGTTGGCCCCGAGGTTCTCCACGACGTCGCGAAGACGACGTCGCAGCAACTGTCGCTCGGTGAGACCGCCCGGTTCGGGCCAGGTCGGCGTGCGTCGCGGGAGGCGACGATAGCTGTGCAGTCGCGCAATCTCCTCAATGACGTCGGCCCGTCCGGCGGCACCACGTCGCACGTCCGGTCGAGCCGACGGTGCCGTCACGGTCAGTTCGTTGTCGTTGACCGAGACCTCGAAACGGAGCCCACGCAGTAGCGCCGAAGCCTCGTCCAGGGGGATGTTCACGCCGAGGAGCCGTTCGATGTCACCCTCGCGAATCGTCACCGTTGGCGGCGACGGGACGTCACCTCGCACGTCGAGCGGACTGGCCAACCACTCGAGATCCGGGTTGCTCTCACGAAGAATGGCGACGAAGCGTGCGGCGGCACGAAGCGCCAATTCGGGATCGACACCGCGTTCGAAGCGATTAGACGCTTCACTCCGCAAGGCGTGCCGCTTCGAACTGCGCGAAATGCTCATCGGATCGAAGTAGGCCGCTTCGAGCAGGACGTCGGTCGTCGCGGCGTTAATCTCACTCGACGCACCACCCATGATGCCGGCGAGGCCGAGGACGCGGTCGTCGCCGTCGACAATGACGCAGTCCTCACCAGTGTCACCGAGTCCCCGGCCGGCCGTCGCCAACGTGCGCTCCACACCGTCCAACGTTTCGAGCGTTTCGCCGAGACGAGCTCGTCGCGCTCGAAGGGTCCGTTGACCTACGTGGTGCGCGTCGTAGGGGTGCGTCGGTTGTCCCAATTCGAGCATCACGAGGTTCGACGCGTCCACGACGTTGGAGATTGGACGCATGCCGGCACTGAGCACCCGGCGCTTCACCCACTCGGGCGACTCGCCCACCTTCACGTGGCGAAGGACCGAGACCGTCAAACGGCCACAGAGATCCGGGGCGTCGATGGCGGCGCTCGCGAACGACGCACTCGTCTCGGTCGAGGCCGGTTCGGCCAACGCCGGAGACCGTAGTTGCCTTCCGAGGCGGGTCGCGAGGTCGCGCGCGACGCCCTCGACGGACCAGGCGTCGGGACGATTGCCCTCGACCGTGATGTCGAAGACGACGTCGGGGATGATGGCGAGCGCTTCGAGGAGCCCCATACCAACGACCGGGTCAATGAGGTTGTCGAGGAGCATGAGACCCCGGTGATCGTCGCCCAACCCGAGTTCTGTCGCCGAGCACAACATCCCGTTGGACGTCACGCCGCGCATACTGCGCTTCGCGATCTCGAAGCCGCCGGGTAACACGGCACCAATCGGCGCCAGCGGCACGTGGTCGCCGACCGAGATGTTGGTGGCACCACAAACGATCTCCAGCGGTCCGTCGGCCGCGTCCACGACGACGAGTCGTACGCGGTCGGCGCCGTCGATCGCTCGAATCTCATCAATGCGAGCGACGACGACTTTGTCGAGACCTTCTCCCACGAACTCGGTGCCTTCAACGACGAGGCCGAGATCGTCGAGGATCACTCGGAGTGCATCGGGCGTCTCGGTGATGTCGACGAACTCGGCGATCCACGAAAGTGCGATCTTCACGAGAACTGCTCCAAAAATCGCGTGTCGTTCTCAATGAGGGCCCGCATGTCGGCGATCTGGTGGCGCATCTGCGCGCAGCGGTCGATCCCGAACCCGAAGGCGAAGCCGCTCCATTCGTCGCCGTCAATTCCGACGGCTTCGAGCACCGCCGGATCGAGCACGCCGCACCCGCCGAGCTCGATCCAACCGGTGTGGGAACAGGTACGACAACCTTCGCCTCGACAGATCGTGCAGGTGACCTCGAACTCCGCTGACGGTTCGGTGAAGGGAAAGTAACCCGGGCGCAGACGCGATTCGATGTCGGGACCGAAGTAGGCGCGCGTGAAGGTCTCGATCACTCCTGCCAAGTCGGCGAAGGAGATGCCCCGGTCGACGACCAGCCCTTCAATCTGGTGGAATGTCGCCAAATGTCGGGCGTCGGGCGTGTCGCGGCGATAGCAGCGTCCGGGCATGACCGCGTGGATCGGCAACGAGTTCGTGGCCACCGCCTCTTCCATCAAGTGGATCTGCGTGGGCGACGTGTGCGTGCGCAACACCACGGTCTCGGGCTCACCGAGGTCAACGTAGAAGGTGTCCCACATCCCGCGCGCCGGGTGGGCCGGAGGGATGTTCAGCGCTTCGAAGTTGTACCAATCGCTCTCGACTTCGGGCCCTTCGGAGACCCGAAAGCCCATCGCGACAAAGACGTCCTCGAGTTCGCGCTGCGTTAGGGCCACGAGGCTCGGATGTCCCACCGACGCCGGCCAGGTCACGTTCGAGACAACCACGTCACCGAGGTCCAAGCGGTCCCCCGCCAACGACGCGGCCCGCGCTTCGTCGGTGAGCGCCGCCCGTCGACTTTCGAGGGCACCTTCGACGACGCGACGCGCCTCCTGGAGTCGGGCCCCGGCGTCCCGGCGGTCCTCGGGCGCGAGCACGCCCAACGACTTTTGCAATGACGAGAGTACCGATCGCTTACCGGTCAGCGAGGGTTCGGCCTCGCGCAGCTGATCGATTGCGGTGAGTCGCGCGATCGTGGCGAGAAGTTCGGCCGTCTGATCGGCGAGATTGTCCAGTGGCGAGGAGGTCATGACGCTTAAAGGCTAGGGGGTGGCGAGGTGGGAGTGGCGACTTCGAGTTGTCGCAACGCCTCGAAGGCAACGAGCGACGCGGCGACACCCGCGTTCAGTGATTCACTCTTGCCGGCCATCGCGATCGAGATCGCGCCGCTGAAGAGCGCGACCGATTCCCGGTCGAGACCGGTCGCCTCGTTACCAATGGCGACGAGCGTCGGGCGCGAAAAGTCCACGGAGCGGAAATTGATCCCTCCACGTACGACGGTCGCGAACGACGTGGCGCCTCCGGCACTGAAGTGGGCCAAGGTCCGCTCGAGCGTCGCCACGACCACCGGGAGGTGGAAGGCCGAACCGGCCGTCGCGCGAAGGGTTTTTGGATTGAAGGGATCGACCGATTGACCGGTGAGGATGACGGCGCGCACGCCGGCCGCGTCGGCCGATCGGATGATGGTGCCGGCGTTACCGGGGTCGCGCAGATCGTGCAGGACCAGCGTCAGACCGGTGACCGCTAACGACTCGACCTCGAACTGTTCGAATCGCACCGCGGCCAGAACCGGCTGGGGAGTCTGGGCATCGGCGACTTTCGCCAGTACGCCGGCGTCGAGCGAGAACACGCGCACGCCGAGCTTCGCGGCGCGCTCAAGCAGTGCGACGAGCGACGCGGAAGCGCCCTCGACGACGTCAACGTAGATGGCTTCAAACTCCACGCCGCTCTCGAGCGCGGCGTTGACGAGGTCGGGACCTTCGAGGACGCAAACACCCTCGCTCCAGCGCAGTGATCGTTTCTGGACGAGTCGTCGGAGTCGACGCACTCGCTGGTGTGACGAACCCAACGCCTCGATGAGAGCGTCCTACTTAGCCAGTGCGGCGCCAGCCTGGGCGACGATCGCCGCGAAGGCGGCGTTGTCGTTTACGGCCAGGTCGGCAAGGATCCGTCGATCGACCTCAATGCCGGCGGCGTTGAGGCCCGCGATGAAGCGGCTGTAACTCATACCGTGCGCACGGGTACCGGCGTTAATTCGCTGGATCCAGAGACGACGCATGTCGCCCTTGCGCGCTCGACGGTCACGAAAGGCGTACACCCCGGAGTGCTGGACGGCCTGATTGGCGGAGCGGAAGGTGCGACTGCGGTCACCGTAGTAACCCTTCGCCTCTTCCAGAATCGCCTTGTGATGCTTCTTGGCGTTTACCGCCCTCTTTACACGTGCCATATCGGTTCCTCTTTCCTAACTCGTTCTTTACAGGCCCATTAGGCGCTTGGTTTTCTTCTCCAACGCCTTGCTGAGGTCGGTCTCGCGGCCCAGTCGGCGCGCGCGTACTGACGACTTCTTCTCCATGAGGTGACCACGGAAGGCCTTGCCGCGACGCAGTTTCCCGCTTCCGGTCACCTTGATGCGCTTCTTCGCACCACTGTCGGTCTTCATTTTTGGCATCTCTACTCCTCTATCGACACTTCGGCCGAAACGCTCGGCACGACTACTTGCGGTTCTGCGACTAGTGGGCTCTCAGCCAATTTCGGCTTCGCCTTCTTCTCTGGTCCGAGGACCATGATCATGTTGCGTCCATCGAGCTTCGCGGCCGATTCGACCTTGGCGACGTCGTCCAATTTCTCGACAATGCGGTCCAGGATCTTCTTGCCGAGTTCGGGGTGAGCCGACTCTCGTCCGCGGAACATGATGGTGACTTTTACCTTGTGACCCTCGTTTAGGAACTTCTCAACGAGACGTGTCTTGGTGTCGAAGTCACCGGGACCGATCTTCGGCCGGTACTTCATCTCCTTGACACCCACGTTCAGCGTCTTGCGACGCGACTCCTTGGCCTTTTGGGCCTCGTCGAACTTGAACTTCCCGTAGTCCATAATTCGACAGACGGGCGGTTGCGCGGTGGGCGCAATCTCTACGAGATCGAGGTCGAGGCTTCGGGCCAACGCCAATGCATCACGGGTTGCCATCACGCCACGTTGGTTTCCCTCGTTGTCGATTAGGCGAACGGTCTCCACGCGAATACGCTCATTGACGCGGTGGTCTCCAGGCACTGTTGCGATAATGCTCTCCTTGCTCTCTGTGACGCCTCATTGGCGTCACCACGGCAAGCGGGGCGCAAAACTCCTGGGAACCCGGCGCACTCGAGTGACCAGGTGGACGTTGGCGTTGCCAACCTCACTTGCAATGAACTGCCCAAGTACGTTAGCAGAACCGAAAAGTCACGAAAACCGTGGTCCGGGCCTTCCGAAAGGCCCAACGCCGGGACCTCGGCGCTACGTTGGTGCGGTGACCGAGAGCGCTGAACACGACATCGACGAATCTGAAGAGATTGCGTACCTGCGCTCGACGCCGGCCTCGACCGTCCTCGGCAACCATTTCTTCGTCTTGTTGCAACTGGCCGCGCTGCAACTGAGCGCCACTCCCCCGAACCTCGCCGACGCACAACTGGTCATCGACACCATCGCCGCGATGCTCCAGGTCGGTGGTGAACGTCTCGGCGAGCACGTGGAGCTCTACCGCAACGCCCTGGCCGAGGTGCAGCAGCTGTACGTGCGAGCCTCAATCCGTCCGAGCGACGGGCCGCCCGATCCGGCGGACGGTTAGGGCGCGATCACGAAGGTGAAGTTGAGGGCGAGGCCACCCAACGGACTCCTCGAGGTGCGTAGTGATCCGCCGAGGCCCTCGGCGATATCGGCCATGATGCTCATTCCGAGCCCCGAGCCGCCCGTCTCGCGCGATCTCGACTGATCGAACCGACGAAAGCGCTGGGGGCGAACCCCGTATTCCGGCAGACCGCCGCCGCCGTCCTCGATCGTCATGTGGGCCCGGTCGCCACTTCGCTGCAGCGAAACCCGCAACGGCGTGTTGGCCGACGTGTGGCGAATGATGTTGCCGAGGGAGTTGGTGAGCAGGCGGTCGAGGAGGTCCTCGCGACCACGCACACTGACCCCGCTGGCGACGTCGACGGTCACCGTGCGCTCGGGGTGGTCGTTACGAAACTCGTCGACGCGACCGAGGAGCAACGTGCTGAGACCGACCTTTTGATCGAGACGGTGCGGCGCCTCTCGGACCTCCGCCGAGAGGAGGAGGTCGGCCACGAGCAGGTCCATTCGCTCGATCTCCTTTCGCACCCGCACGCTCGCGCGGGTGCGTTGTTCGTCGTTGATCGAGGGATTCGTCAGGAGTTCGTTGTACCCCTTGATGACGGTGAGCGGTGTACGAAGTTCGTGGCTCGCGTCGCCAATGAACTGTTGCATGACCTCGACGCTTCGCGTCTCGATCGCTATGCGTTCGTGCAGTGCCACGACCATGGTGGAGAGCGCCGCCTGTAATTCGCGCACGTCGCGACTGCCGGCACTAGGCGGAATCTGACCCTGGTCGTCGCCCTTGGCGACGTCACTCGCGTACTCGATGAGATTCTCCATGGTCGAGAGGTCCTTGCGCATAACCAGCCGCGCGACCCCGAGCATGAACAGCGCGACGATGAATCCCGTCAGCGCCACGTCGAGGGCGAGTTGCCGACTTTGTTGGGCGATGGCGCTCGTCGAGGCCGCGACCACCAGATAGTCACCACCGCCCACGTAGATCGAACGAATGCGAAAACCGGGCAGACCCGCCACGGCACGCACGCTCTGCAACGACTCGTGTACTTCGACGAGCGTCGGATTCCTCTTCAACGGCACCTTGCCCGTCGCGACCTGGACGACCGCACCCGAGGGATCGATCACGTCGAGAGTGAGGTCGTAGTTGTTGGCCTGCACGACGTTGAGGGCGTTACTCAGTGCCGCGTCCGGATGGCCAATACCGCTACCAATGACGGCGGTGATCTTGCTGTCGAGGGCGTCGTACTGCGAACTCGAACTGGCCTCCACGGCGTACCATCCGACCGTTAGCGCCACAATGGTCGTTAAGACGACCAGGAGAATGTTCAGTCGGGTGGCAATCCTCACTGCTCAGGCGACCACGTGACGAGTTTGAACCCGACTCCTCTCACGGTGGTGATCGGCGCGAAGTCGTCGTGATGGATCTTGCGGCGAAGGTACGAGATGTAGGTGTCCAGGACCGACGTCTCGGAGTCGAAGTCGATGTTCCACACCTCGCGCAACAAGAGCTCGCGCGTCACCAAGCGGTCCTTTCGCTCGAGCAGCACTTCGAGCAGTCGGAACTCGGTCGCCGACAACGTGACCGGCTCGCCGTCGACACTGATCTCGTGGGTGTCGACGTTCATCTCGATGGGGCCTGAGGCGAGCACGAGGTCGTCGGCCGATTCGGCATTGGACCGGCGAAGGATTGCCGAGATTCGCAGCAGAATCTCTTCGAGACTGAACGGCTTGCGCACGTAGTCGTCGGCCCCGAACCGCAGACCTTTCGCCACATCGATCGGCGAGTCGCGCGCGGAGAGCATCAAGACGGGCGTCTTCGTGTCGTGTTCGCGCAGTTTGGCGAGGAACTCGAATCCGTCCATCGTCGGCATGTTGATGTCGACAATGCAGAGGTCGAGGTTGTGACGGCGCAGGTGATCGAGGGCCTCGGCACCGTTTGAGGCCAACTCCGTGGCGTAGCCCGCGACTTCGAGGGCGTCACGCAGCAGATCGCGTACGCCGGGCTCGTCATCCACAATCAGGATCGTCGTCATTTCGTCACTCGCATGAACGAAGCGTACCGCTCGACACCGCGTCAAAACCGTGGTCAGAGGGGAGTTCAACTTCACAGTCAATAAACAAGTACTTCACAGGGTTTTCAGAATTTCCGTTTCTACTGTTGAGTCTGTTCCTTTGAAAGGGGTCCATATGAAGAAGTTCAACACACGAGGCGTTGTGGCGCTGTCGTTGATTGCAGCCTTGGGTGTTGGTACCCCTGCCGTTGCTTTCGCTGACTCAACCACCACGACCACACCAACCACCACCACGACCGTGCCCGTGACGACGACGACCGTCAAGTCCGGACACCCGTGGGCGCAGTACCGCAAGGCCGAAGACGCCTACCTGGATCAATTGAGGGTCATCAACCGGACCTTTCGCCAGACCGTCGAAGTGGCTCGCCACGACTACTGGCTCGCGATGAAGGCATCACGGGGCTCGGACAACCGCTCGGCCGCTCGCGCCGCCGCACGCGCCGCGCTGACGCTGTCGATTGCCAACGCCATGTCCGCTCGTGCCACCGCGCTGATTGCCTTGGGATCTCCCCCCAACGCTCCCGCCGGTGCTCCGAGGTCGGCCTACATTGACGCCGTTCACGCCATCAACACGACGTACCGTGCTTCGGTCGCCACGGCCGACGCGGCCTTCGCCGTTGCCTTCCCTGGTGCGACCACTCCGGCCGCGCGCGCTGAGGTCCGTGCGACCCTCGAGCTCGCCGTCGCGAACGCGGCGCTGGTTCGTGCGAACGCCTTGACGGCCCTCGGACCGCCCCCGGCCAACCCGGGCTCACCCGTAACGACCACGACGGTTCCCGCAACCACGACCACCGCCTAGTCACCCGATTTTCCCCAATCGGCGCCCCGTTCCGCAAGGTTCGGGGCGCCGATTCCTACGTACAGCGACGTTTTCGTCACTCCCGTTCCGAAAGGACGGCCCTCAAAGAGGGGCCGTTCACAACGGAAAATCAGTTGATTCACAGGAAATTCAAAGGATCCTTCGGTAGCCTTAATGAAGTACTTTGAAAGGTTTTGTCATGAAGAGTTTCGTCACTCGAAGCGTCGCCACCGCGGCGATACTCGCGACGCTCTCCTTCGGTGTGCCCGCCATCGCGACCGCCGGCACGACTAGTACGACGACCACGACGATCGTCATCACCACCATGAAGCAGTACCGCGCGGCCGAGAGGGCCTATCTGGCTGCGCTCAAGGTAATCAACGACACCTTCATCCTCGCCGTGTCGACCGCCAAGTCGACCTACGCCGCGTCCCTCTCCACGGCGAGCAGTTCGTCGGCCCGTATCAGCGCGCGCTCGACGTACCGCTCGGCCATTGCCCTCGCCACACTCGCGCGGTCCAGCGCCCTGAGCGTTCTCGGTAAACCACCCCTCAAGCCCAAAACCAAGTCCTTGAGGGTCGGCGCCTAAGTCGTCACCGACTCTCGAGTGGCGGTTCAGATATCCGGTTCAACGGCAACGACATCGTCGTGACCAGAGAGCCCGACGTGTCGTACGGTGCGAACTCGAGCGTTCACTGCAATCGTCCTCGACCCGTCGGCGATGTCCACGCAATGAAAGCCGTAGTGGGCGCCCAGGTCACTGCGAAGTACGCCGAGGCCCCGAGACTCGTCGAATTCGGTGACGGTTCCGCGAATCTGCACTAGCGGGCGAACGAACCTTGGCGAAGCACCGACACCATTTCGAGAGCCGTGAGTGCCGCCTCGCGACCCTTGTTCGTGTCGTCGGGCAATGACCGTTCCAGCGCTTGATCGACCGTGTTGGTCGTCAGTACGCCAAAGACGACCGGTACCCGCGTGCTCAGCTGCACGTCCTGGACCCCACGGGCGCACTCCCCCGACACGATCTCGTAGTGACTGGTGTCGCCGCGAATGACCGCGCCAAGCGCGATCACGGCGTCGTAGGGACGATCCCCGTCGGCGTAGGCGAGCGCGAGAAGTGGAATCTCGAACGCGCCGGGCACCCACGAGATGGAAATGTCACAGCGATCAACCCCGGCCTCTTCTAAGGCATCAAGGGTCCCAGCAAGAAGTCGGAGCGTGATGGCGCCGTTGAATCGACCACAGACAATGCCGACGCGAACGCCGCGCCCCTGGGCCGTACCCTCCACGTGTTCGCCGACGCGACGGCGGACCTTTTCGAGCCGAGTCGCGTCGAGCGCGGTGTCCTCACTGGACGTCATCGAGTCCCCCGAGCATGTGGCCAAGCCGCTCACGCTTCGTGCGTAGGTACTCAATGTTGAACGCCGTCGGATTCGTCTCGAGCGGCACGCGCTCAACGATGTTGAGTCCGAAACCTTCGAGTCCGCCGCGCTTGCTCGGGTTGTTCGTGAGCAGCCGCATGTTGGTCACGCCGAGGTCAACCAGGATCTGCGCGCCAATGCCGTACTCGCGCGAGTCGACCGGTAGGCCGAGTTCGATGTTGGCGTCCACCGTGTCGCGACCGTCCTCTTGGAGCGCGTAGGCCTGAATCTTGTGGCCGAGTCCAATGCCGCGGCCTTCGTGACCGCGCAGGTAGACGACGACGCCGGCACCTTCGGCCGCCACCTTGGCCAGTGCGGTCTCGAGTTGGGGACCACAGTCGCAGCGCATTGATCCAAAGACGTCGCCGGTGAGACACTCCGAGTGCACGCGCACGAGGACGTCCTTCGTCGTCGTGAGGTCGCCGTAGACGAGCGCCATGTGCTGCTCGCCGTTCAGCACATTCTCGAAGACGACCGCCTGGAATTGACCGTGCTCGGTCGGCAGCGACGCTTCGGCAACGCGCTTCACCAACTTCTCTTGTTGACTGCGGTAGCGAATGAGGTCGGCGATGGAAATGATCGGCAACCGGTGCTCGTGGGCGAAGGCCTCGAGTTCGGGAAGCCGCGCCATGCCAGCCTTGTCGGCGGTCACGATCTCACAGAGGACGCCGGAGGGAAATTTGCCGGCCAGTCGACAGAGATCGATGGTCGCTTCGGTGTGGCCGGCACGCTTCAACACGCCGCCGTCGCGGTAGCGCAACGGGAAGATGTGGCCCGGCCGGTTGAGGTCCGTCGATCTCGTGTCGGGATCGATCAGCGATCGAATGGTCGCGGCGCGGTCACCGGCCGAGATCCCCGTCGACGTCCCGTGGCGATAGTCCACGCTGACGGTGAAGGCCGTGCGCTGCGCCTCGGTGTTGGCGACGACCATGAGTGGGAGTTGCAGTTCGTCGGCCCTCGACGATTCGAGGGGCACGCAAAAGACCCCCGACGTGTATTCGAGGAAGAAGGCCATGCTCTCGGGCGTGACGTCCTGGGCGGGCATGACCAGATCGCCCTCGTTCTCGCGGTCCTCGTCGTCCACCACCACGACCATGCCGCCGCGTCGAATCTGCTCAATCGCCTCTTCGATGGTTGACAACGCCATTAGACCTCCACGTCTATTCGAATATCTTCGCCGATTCGTCGCACGTCGGCGATCCGGCCCCGGCGAAGCGCCGAGATCGTTGGCGTCGTGAGACTCCTCAGGGCGCCCAGCGTACCGGCGTTACCGGCAAATGCCGGCGCCTGGTACCAGACCACGTGATTCACGAGACCGGCCTCAATGAAGGCACTCGTGGTCGTCGGACCGCCCTCCACGAGGAGTTGGAGGACGTCGTGGTTGCCCAACTCGTCTAAGATCAGTCCCAGATCGCCGCTCAGTTCCAAGCACGGTCGGATCCGAGCTCCTTCGGGAGCTGATCCGAGGACCACGCGCAGCGGTTCCATCACAATGTCGCCGAGTCGGGCGGTGAGGACCGGGTCGTCACTTCGCACCGTGCCCGCTCCGACCAGTACCGCTTGGCTCTGGGCCCGAAGGACGTGGGCGTCGCGACGGGCCTCCTCACCAGTGATCCACTGGCTAGAACCATCGGCCATTGCGACGGCGCCGTCGAGCGTGCTCGCAATCTTCACGACAACGTACGGTCGCCCGGTCACGCGGTGCCATATATAAGGCGCCAATTGCGCGCGCACATCCGCCTCTTCAATGCCTAGTTCGACGTCCACGCCCGAAGCCTTCAACAGGGCCACGCCCGCACCCGAAACCCGAGGATCGGGATCGATGGTGCCAATGATCACTTTGGCGATGCCAGCTTCCAAGATCGCCTCGACGCACGGACCGGTACGCCCGACGTGCACGCACGGTTCGAGCGTGACGACCAGGGTCGCGCCGCGCGCCTGGTCGCCGGCCCGGCGCAGGGCGCTCACCTCAGCGTGCGACTCCCCGGGCACCTGCGTATGGCCCTCGCTCACGACGACGCCGCGAGTGCTCACGACGAGCGCCCCCACCCATGGATTGGGCGGCGAGAGGAAGCGGGCCTTGTCGCCCGCCGCCATTGCCATGGTCATGAGCTCGGTGTTGGAGAACTTCACGGACGCCCCGCGAGGGCCGCGGCGCGAAGATCGTGCGCCGCCTTCAGTGGGTCGGGGCGACCGAAGATCGCCGATCCGGCGACCAGCACGTTCGCACCGGCTCCAACGGCAATCGGGGCGGTAGCGAGGTCAATGCCGCCATCAACCTCGATGTCGACTGCGAGGTCATTGTCGTTCACTTCGCGACGGGCCTCGTGGACCTTCTCCATCACGTCACCTATGAACGACTGACCACCGAAACCGGGAAAGACCGTCATGAGCAGGAGGAGGTCGATATCGCCGAGGAACGGTGCGACCGTTCGAAACGGAGTGTCGGGATTGGCCGCCAGTCCAATGCGCAGTCCGAGCGACCTCGCGTCGTCAATGAGGGCTTTCGTCCCTCCGACCTCCACGTGGACCGTGCAACCGTCGGCACCGGACTTTTGGAAGGCCTCGAGGTAGCGGCCCGGTTCGCTCATCATGAGATGGCAGTCGAAGAACCGCGAACTGTAGGGGCGCAGAGAGTGCACGACCGGCGGTCCAATCGACACGTTGGGCACGAAATGGCCGTCCATGACGTCCACGTGCAGCCAGTCCGTCTCGGCGTCAATTCCCTCGACGGCAGTGGCGAGGGAGCCGAAGTCGGCGGCGAGAATCGACGGCGCGACGCGCAGCGCCCCACTAGGACCGGCATCTCTCGTCGTCACGGGGCCAGCCTATTGGGTTGGCCGGTGGCTCACGACCATCGCGCCGTGTCGACATCGAGTCGCGCACCGACCCACCACGACGAGGAACTCATCGCCTTCGAGTCTTCCGGGCGCACCTCGTCGAGGGCCACCGAACCGTTCGCCAAGCCGAGCAACACGTCGCCACCGTCCGCGCGCATCATCGCCCCCGTAACCGGGTGGTCGCTGCGCCGCGCACCCAACACGTGTAGTCGCCGCTCGTTGACGAAACAGAAGGCCCGACCGAGTCGAACCGTGCGTAAGAAAAGGTCGGCGTCCATTGAGGGCGTCAGGTGAAACGTCTCCTTGTCCAACTTCTGCGCGTACGTCACCTCTCCCTCTTGGACCGTCGGATGTTCGAGCAGATCGGGTGAGGCCAGCACTTCGACGAGCGCCGCCGCACCCACACGCGAAAGTTCGTCAAGCAATGCCGCCGCCGTCTTCTCGCCAATAGTTACGCGACGTTCCACGTGAACCGGGCCGGTGTCGAGTTCGACTTCGAGCGTCATCACGCTCACGCCGGTCTCGGCGTCGCCCGCGAGGATCGCGCGTTCGACCGGCGCGGCGCCGCGCCATCGCGGCAAGAGGGAGAAGTGGACGTTCAGCATGGGCACACGCTCCAACAGTGCGCCCGGGATGATGACGCCGTACGCGACGACGACGCCCCGTTCGACGTCGAGATCGTCGAGCTCGGCCAAGCGGTGCCCGACACGAAGTCCCCGGGCCAGCGCCGCGACCTTCACCGGGCTCGGCGACAACGCACTACCGCGACCACGGCGGCGGTCAGGGCGGGTGATGACGAGTTCGACGTCGTGTCCCGCGTCGACGAGAGCGGTCAGTGGCGCAACGGCCGCCGCGGGCGTACCGAGGAACACGAGACGCATTTACTCACCCAAGAGGGAGCGAAGTCCGTCGGGATCCGACGCGGCCAGATCGAAACTGCGTTGGCGAAGGATCATCTTGGCTTCTTTACGTTGGTTGACGTCGAGACGCTCGATCAGCAGCACGCCGTCGAGGTGGTCCATCTCGTGCTGAAAGATGCGGCCCAGGTACTCCTCGGCCTCGATGTCCAGTTCGTTACCGTCGAGGTCGTAACCGGTGAGGTGCACCTCGTTCGCCCTCGTGATCTCCCAACTGAGTCCGGGGACCGAGAGACAGCCCTCTTCGAAGGTCCACTCACCGCTCATCTCGTGGATAACGGGATTGACAACGACGAACGGGCCCTCACCTTGGTCGTAGACGAACATGCGCTTTTGCACGCCGACCTGGTTCGCGGCGAGCCCGACGCCCGGAGCCTCGATCATCGTCTCGATCATTGTCGCCGCCAGCGCCGCGACCTTGCCGTCGATGTTGTCGATCTCGGTCGTGACCTGGTTGAGCACGGGGTCACCGTAGAAGCGAATGGGCAGCGTCGTCATACGCCAAGGTTACCAATCGATTCTGCGGCCACCATCGTGACACCGGAAGGCCTACTGCACGGCGACGCGCAGTTTCGCGCTCGGGCGACGTGCATTTCGCAGGGCGGCGCTCAGGGTCTCGGCGTCGAGTGCGCGAACGAGAAATCCCGATGGGGTGGGGTGGACCGTGACGTGGGACGACGGGAGTTCGTTGACGAACTCCTCGGCCCCCTCGCCCGACACCTCGGCCTGGGCTCCGTAGGGGGCGAGTCCGAGTAGTCGTGCCGTCGCGACGTCCTCTTCAATGATTTCGTCAAAGTTCGCGTCGTGCAGCGATCGCACCACCTCGTCGTCGCCTCGCCTCGTTTGCAAGACGACGACGCCGCGTCCCTCGCGACGCGACCCGACCAACCGACCGGCCTTCCCGACGGCCGCAACGGCACTGCGTCGAGCTGATTCGCGCGGCGCCACGAGATACTGATCGAAGTCGGCGAAGATCACGACACCGCAGCGACGTACCCGTTGCCAGACGGCCTCGGTGCCCACAACGACCCTCGCGAGCGCCAACGCCGGATCACTGGCGGCCGTTACCTCGCTCACCTCCTGAGAGAGTTGGATGGCGACGTCGCGCGCCAGCGTCGACACGCCGACGCGAACCCGCCGGAGATTCGTCGCACCACACCACCGACAGAAGTTCGCTCGCAGTTCGTGACGATCGCGACAGGCCAGCTGCCCGTCAACCTCCTCCTCGCCCTGTCCGCAGACGCTGCAGCGCGCCAGTTCGCCGCACTTTCGACAGGCGAACAGTCGACCGTTGCCGAGTCGTTGTAACACGACCACGACGGCGACCTCGACGTCGCCGGCCAGTGCGCGGTGGGCCTCGTCGAGTGCGACGTTGGTCAGCACGCCCTCGTGCGGATCGCCGTGGCGCCGGTCGGACACGGTGACGCGGGGCCATCCGCCCTCCACGTCGCCGACGTGACGAAAACCCTCGTTGTTGAGCAGCGCCGGCGAAGGAACGCTTGACGTGCACCAGAGCGGCGCGACGTCTCGACGGCAACGCTCGCGCAGCATCGTGACGGCGTCCCACGTCGGCGATCGTTCCGATCGGTAGGCCTCGTCGTCGGCGTCAATGATGACGGCACCGCAGACCTTCGGCACGGGAGCGAGCGCCGCGCCCCGTGAACCGACCACGACTGGCCAGCCCGACCTCATTCGGTCCCACTGTGCGTCGCCGGCGGCGACCGCGCACCCTCGTTGTTCCAAACGTCCCCGAAGCCGAGTAGCCCAGGCCTCCGTGGGCACCAACACCAACAGCGAACCTTCGCTCGCTCTCGTTGCTTGGTAGGCGGCGAGTACGAGACCGAGTGGGTCGGTGGTGGGCGCCATCTCGAGCACGCCCGGTTCAGTCGCCTCAACGCCACGAAGGACCGACGGGTCGAGCGGGGCCTTTGGCGGCGCAGCCGGCAGCGACGTGACGAGTCGCTTCGGGGTGGTCGAGATGAGAAAGCGGCTGAGCGGGCTGCACCAACGCTCACTCGCCCACTCGAGGAGCGCGAGGAGCGACGGAGGCGGACCGTAGCCGAGCCATTTGGTGAGTGGCTTCAGATCACCGCTGACGACGGCGTCATCGAGCACCCACCCCCGTACCGAACGATGGTTGAAATCAACGCGCACGCGGTCACCGACACCCACCTGCGATGTCGCGCCCGTCACGAGGTAGTCGAAGGGGCGATCGACGGCCGCCACGTCGGTGACGATTCGCACAGCGCGCGGGGCGCTCACGACTAGATCGACAGTTCGCGGCGCATCTCGTCAACGCGCGACGTCTGCTCCCAGGTAAAACCTTGGTCGGTTCGCCCAAAGTGGCCGTAGGCAGCGGTGCGTTGGTACACGGGACGGCGAAGATCGAGGTCGCGGATGATCGCGGCCGGACGAAGGTCGAAGAGCGCGTCCACGGTCTTGGCGATGTTGGCGCGATCAACTCGTTCGGTGCCGAAGGTGTCCACGAGGACCGAGACCGGTCGAGCGACCCCTATGGCGTAGGCGACTTGCACTTCGCAACGCTCCGCGGCACCCGACGCGACCACGTGCTTGGCGACCCAACGCGCGGCGTAGGCGCCGGAGCGGTCAACCTTTGAGGGGTCCTTGCCGGAGAAGGCGCCGCCGCCGTGACGAGCCATGCCACCGTACGTGTCGACAATGATCTTTCGGCCCGTGAGACCCGTGTCGGCGTGCGGACCGCCGAGGACGAACTTGCCCGAAGGGTTCACGAAGACGCGCATGGTGCTGGTGTCGAGGTCGGCGGGGAGCATTGGCTTGATGACGTGTTCGAGCACGTCATTGGAAATGGTCGCTTGGTCGTAGCCGTCTTCGTGTTGCGTCGAGATCAGCACCGTGTCAATGGCGACCGGGCGATCGCCCTCGTAGACGACCGTAACCTGCGTTTTGCCATCGGGACGAAGGTAGGGCACGAGACCCGAGTGGCGAACTTGAGCTAAGCGCATCGAGAGTCGGTGAGCCAACCAAATGGGCAGCGGCATGAAGTCGTCGTTGTCACTGCAGGCGTAGCCGAACATCATGCCCTGGTCGCCAGCGCCCTGGGCGTTGAGGACGTCTTCGCCGCCGGTGCCCGAACGTTGCTCGAAGGCCACGTCGACGCCGTCGGCGATGTCCAGACTCTGCTTGTCGAGCGACACCAATATCCCGCAGCTTCGTCCGTCAAAACCCATCGCACCGTCGTTGTAGCCAATGCCGATAATCGTCTGTCGCGCCAGAGCGTTGATGTCGACGTACGCGCTCGTGCTGATCTCGCCCGCCACGACGCAGAGTCCCGTGGTGAGCAACGTCTCGCACGCGACGCGGGCCATGGGATCCTGCGTGAGTATCGCGTCGAGGACCGCGTCCGAGACCTGGTCGGCCACCTTGTCGGGGTGTCCTTCGGTGACCGACTCCGACGTGAAAAGGGTGCGGTCGTTCATGGTGCTCCTCGGCTTAACAATGAAGCCACCCTAGTCAAGATGGCTAGCGAAACTGCCTCTTTGGAACGCATCGACACCCGCTCAGCCACTTCGTCTCGGCCGAGCAACGTCACCTCATTGGTGACGTGCTCGAAACCGGCACCGGGTGCCGCGACGTCATTGACGACGAGCAGGTCGACGTCCTTCTGGCGAAGTTTGGCGAGCCCGTTGTGCTCAACGTCGTTCGTTTCGGCGGCGAAGCCGACGATGATCTGGCCCTCGTGTCGTTTGGCAACGAGGTCGTGCAGTATGTCGGCCGTCGGTTCAAAGTGCAGGTCCGGAGGGCCGGTCCTTCGCTTAATCTTGACCGGCGATGGCTGTACGGTGAAGTCGGCAACAGCGGCGGCCATGATGACGCAGTCGTTCGCATTCGTTCGCTCCATCATGGCGTCGTGCATCTGGGCGGCGCTGTCGACGTGGACGACTTCGATGCCGCCGGCGGTATCGAGGGCCAGGTCGAGCGAGGCCGTCGAGACGAGCGTCACCACGGCGCCGAGGCGATGGGCCACTTCGGCGAGGGCGTAGCCCTGACGACCCGAGGAGCGATTGGAGATGACGCGAACGGGGTCGATCGGCTCGCGCGTTCCCCCGGCACTCACCAGCACCCGTCGCCCGGTGAGCACACCGCGGTAGCCCTTGACGATCCGCTCGATCATCTGGAAGATGTCGACCGGCTCGGCGAGACGTCCGACCCCCCGGTCGCCGCCCGCTAAATCGCCGGAGGCCGGTCCGAGGACCATGACACCGCGCCGGCGAAGGGTCGCGAGGTTCTCCTGCACCGAGGGCTGCTCCCACATCTCGGTGTGCATCGCCGGACAGAGCAGCACCGGCGCCCTGCTCGCGAGCAGCGTCGCGAGCAACAAATCGTCACCGAGACCGGTGGCGTAGCGCGCGATGAGGTGGGCCGTCGCGGGAGCAACCACGATGAGGTCGGCCAATTGACCGAGGTGCGTGTGAGGTATTGGCGACGCGGGATCGTCGAACAGTGACGTACGCGCCGGCTCACTGGCGAGGGCGGAGAAGGTGACGGCACCGACGAACCGCGTGGCGTCGGGAGTGAGAACCGGCGAGACGAAGTATCCGGCGCCGCGAAGTAGTCGAAGTAGTTCGACGGATTTGTAAGCGGCGATGCCGCCGGCCACTCCTAGGACAATGCGAGGTGACGACGAATTAGGCGTCGCGGAGGGCATCGGTGAAGGCGTCCAGGTCGTTGTTGGCGTCCTGGCGCGCTTCTTCCAGCGCCACGGCCTGCAGGCGCTCATCCTCGAGCTCTTCGGCGGTCGGACGGTGGAACTCCAGTTTGCCCTGGTAGAGCTCGTCCATGGCCAGCGACAACGACTTGTTCGACAGTGACGTCACCTGCGGCGGAATCAGTGCGCCGTGTCCCGAACCGAGTCCGTTGTAGTACTCGTTGATCTCACGGGCGCGAATCGCCGACACCGCGACCAGCGTGAATTTCGAGTCCCCCACCTTGTGGAGAAGGGTTTCGATGGGTGGATCAACGAGGGTGGGGCGTTCGGCCATGGTGTTCAGTCCTTTTTCGAGGGGGATCGCCGTTGCGAGCGGAGTTCTTCCAGTATAGAGAGGATTTCGCCCGTTGCCCTCCCGACATTGTCATTTAAGACCACGTGCGAAGCGAGTTCATGGCCTTTGGCCAGTTCGTCCGGAGCGCTCGAGAGCCGTATCCGCACGTGATCGTCGCCGTCACCGCGTCCCCGGAGACGTTCTTCCAGCTGTTCGAAGGACGGCGGCAAGATGAGGAACACGACGGCGCGGGGGTCGTGATGTAGGACCTGCTCGGCACCCTGCACCTCAATCTCCAAGAGGACGTCGAGGTCATCGTGCGCCGTCGGTACCGGGGTGCCGTAGAGATTGCCGTGAAACTCCGCCCACTCGAGGAAGGCGTGCTCGACAATGGCGCGCTCGAACTCGTCTCGACTGACGAAGTGGTATTCGCTACCGTCTTCGGTTGCGCGACGGGGTCGCGTCGTCCAACTCTTGCTGAGCCAGAGGTGCGG